>MKWU01002590.1_pt1 | contig 26535 bp, 21 predicted proteins | sample 809101 | NCBI WGS metagenome assembly MKWU01 (sample SAMN05860141, study PRJNA318959) | sponge metagenome | host: Aplysina aerophoba | place: Slovenia: Piran, Adriatic Sea, Gulf of Piran | collected 2013-05-07 | reverse complement strand
TATCGATTGCACGGAACCCTTGCCGAAACTCTGGGTTCCAACGACAACCGCCCGCCGATTGTCCTGCAGCGCTCCGGCCACAATTTCGGCAGCCGATGCCGAACCCTGATTGATCAAGACGGCAATTGGCCACCCCTCCGCAATGTCGCCACGGGCAATGTCTCGTACATTTGTGCGGTCGCAGCCAGTCCTCTGTTCCGTCCGGTAGGCTGTTCGCTGGTCGCCTCTGCTCCTGACCGACACAATGTCGCCTTCGGCTAGAAACAGGTCCGAAACTTCAACGGCCGCACAGAGCAGTCCACCTGGATTGTTGCGCAGATCGATCACGAGACCGTCAATCTCGCTGCGACTGTCGAGATCCTCAACCATCTCGGTGATGCCATCGAATATGTTTCCGGCCGCCTTCTCGCTGAATGTCTTGACCCTTGCAACCAGTGCATTCCCCTCGCGGCGCACCTCAGCTGCGGTTATCTCGATCGAATCGCGAACGATGGTAAAATCGATCGTGCTCTCTTCGTCGGGACGCTGCACCGTTATTGTCACCTCCGTCCCGATGGGGCCTCTCATTCTGTCGACTGCCTCCTGCAAGCTTAGTCCCAGCACCGGTTCGCCGTCGATTTCAACCACAAAGTCGCCCGCCTCTATTCCGGCCTCGGCTGCGGGCGTGTCGTCAATCGGCGAAATGACCTTCACAAAACCGCTCTCCATCGTAATCTGGATTCCCAAGCCCCCGAATTCGCCCCGCGACTCCACGTTGAGCTCGCTTCGGTCGTCGGGATTGAGGTAGCCCGAATGTGGGTCCAGCGAACTCAGCATGCCTTCGATGGCGGCAAAGATCAGCTCGTCGATGTCGACTTCCTCAACATGCCGCTCGCGGATCATTTGCAGGCTCTCGGCAAACAGCTCAATGCTCTCGTACTTGTCCAGCCCCGTTTCTTCGTCCTGTGCCGACAGCGGCTGGACCGCTGCGAACAAAAGCCAGACGGCAGTGCATGCCGTCGATGCAACAATGGGTTTCTTCATCTCAAGCACCTTCGTAAAATTGCGGAATTCGATGCTGCCCAGCAGGTGTCGTCGACCAATGAACTATCGCGTAGCCAGGCTGAATTCCAACTTGCTCTGCCGGGATCAGTGCACAGCCTTGGCCAGGCACAGCCGCAAACGCCGGAAATTCGCATGCAATTAGGCAAAACGAGCCATTCCGAAACACCCGCATGACGGTCTATCACGAAACTCTTACCGCCCGTACCAGATGATGCGTCCTGACATGCCCGGCATGAACAGACAAGTCGGGCTTGAGAGTGCGGTTGCATGGGGAATCACGGCGCTGCCGGCGCAAGTGGCGAAGCGTCCAAGCCGCGAGGAAGCATGACAAGCATCGGCTATTGGGACCCGCTCGGACTTCGAATGACAAGCGACCTGCCTGTCATTTCCGGTGGTTGGGGCAGTTTCATCAAGTCGAGCACGGTCGGCGCCAGATCAGTCAGGCTGCCTGTTCTGAGCTGCCAACCCGCATTGCCGCCAAACAGGACAATCGGCACTGGATTGGTCGTGTGAGCCGTATGTGGCCCACCGGTTTCAGGATCAATCATCTGTTCGCAGTTTCCGTGATCGGCAGTCACGACCATTTTGCCGCCACACCGCTCCATCGCGTCTAGCCCAAGGCCCAGCGCTCTGTCGGTTGCCTCGCAGGCCCTTGCCGCAGCCGCTAGATCCCCGGTGTGGCCCACCATGTCGGGATTCGCAAAGTTGACGACTATCAGGTCGAAACCGGCGTTGGCTGCCTCGACAAATCCCTTCCCAACCTCCTCAACGGCCATTTCAGGCACAAGATCGTAGGTCGCCACCATGGGACTTTGCGGCATCCTTCGCACTTCGCCGGGGAAACGGGCTTCGCTGCCGCCGTTCAGAAAATATGTCACGTGAGGATATTTCTCGGTCTCCGCGATGCGAAACTGCGTTCGGCCGTGCTGAGACACCCACTGGCCAAGCGTGTTTTCAATCCTGGGCTTGCTGAAAACCGATCGAATCCACTCGCGTGGCGGGTCAAAGTAGCTCACCATGCTGCCAACCGAGGCAGGCATGCGTTTCCCGTCCCTGCGAAACCCTGAAAAGCCCGGGTCGGCGACCGCCGACACGATTTGGCGCATGCGGTCGGAGCGGAAATTCGTGAAGAACACGCCATCGTCCGGACCAATCGCGCCGTCGGGCCGAATCAAGGTCGGCTTGATGAATTCGTCCGTTTCACCGCGCTTGACGGCCGCGTGCACGGCTTTCCGGGGACTTGCAGCCCGCAAGCCCTCACCCAGCGCGATTGCCCGCCAGGCCATTTCGACTCTGTCCCAGCGCCGATCTCGATCCATTGCGTAGTATCTTCCGATGACAGACGCGATCTCGGCGCTGGCGGGAAGATTTCGATTCAGCCATTCGAGCTGGGACAGGGCCTTGCCCGGCAAATCGTCACGGCCATCCGTGACGGCATGAATCAGGCACTGAACTCCAAGGCCGTCAAACGTTTTGGCGGTGGCAGCCATGTGACTGGCAAGGCCATGCACGCCAACCTCGGAAATGATCCCGCACAGATGCATGCGTCCGCCTTGGGCGCGGGTCCTGCCGGCAATGCCTGCGATGGTTTCCTTCCCGCCAAACCTTCCTTCCTCCATCGCGCGCGTTATTCGCTGTATATCCATCAGAACGGTTCGTCCCGCCCCAATGTGCAGATGGCCGACCTCGGAGTTTCCAATGCAGCCGTCCGGAAGGCCGACCACCGAACCGTGCGTAACAAGCCTGCTGTTCGGGCAGTTGGCCATGAGCCAGTCGTAGGTGGGAGTGCTGGCAAGAGCGACGGCGTTGCCCTCCGAATCGGAGCTCAAACCCCAGCCGTCAAGTATGCAAAGCGCCACGGTCCCGTGTGCCGACTTGGTCACTGCCCAACAATCCCCGTGTCACGCATAGGCGGCATTCTACTGTCGGTGATACGGCGTGTTGGCAAGAATGGAGGTTGCGCGATAGAGTTGCTCCGCCAGCAACACCCTCGACAGCATATGGGGAAAGACCATTTTGCCCAGCGAAAGCCGGTGAACGTCGGCTGGCAGACCAAGCATTCCTGTACCGCCGGCGCCGCCAATGATGAACGCCAGATTTCGGACGCCACTCTCGCGCCATTTCCGCAGCATGATCGCAAACCCCCGGCTGGTGTACTGCTTTCCCCTTTCGTCAAGCACAATCACGACCAACGACGATTCAAGCCGATTCAGAATACGCTTGAGGCGAGCTGCATGAGCGGCGGAGGTTCCGGTGAGTTCATGGATTGCAGGTGGCAGGAACCCAAGGCTTGCGCCTGCCCGCTTGAACCGTTCGAAGTACCTTTTCAGCAATTCCAGTTCAGGGCCTGGGCGCATGCGGTTGACCGCAATGACATGAACACGCATCAACCGGCGTTTCTGACGTTCGCCGACTGCAACCACATCTTTTCAATCTGGTAGAAGTCCCGGACTTCCGGACGAAAGATGTGCACGATTACGTCTCCAGCGTCCACGAGAACCCAGTCGCCCTGGCGTCTCCCTTCGACCTGCACCTGACCGCAGACGGAACTTCCCTTCAGGGCCTCAAGCAACTTGTCGCAAAGCGTGAGGACCTGCCTCCTTGACCGTCCCGACGCAACGACCATGAAGTCGGCGATTTCCGACTTGCCGTGCAGATTGATTTCGACGATGTCCTCCGCCTTGTGGCGGTCAAGCACTGTCAGGACAAGCGCCAGGAGCTCTCTGTTCTGCAACCCCGCCTCAAGGCTTTCGTCAGCGGCCTCTGGCGTGGTTCCAATGGCTGCCGCGTTCCTATCTTCCAAGTGAGCGCTTACCTCCGTAATTCGACAGACGGGTCATCATTGGGTTGGTGCGACAGAAAGTAGACATCAAGCCTTGTCAATTCAAGATTTTTTCCTGCCGGCGCATCCAAAGCGGCAGAACCGTGTCAATGCATGTTGAATTCCACCTGCAACTTGGACGGCTGGCCTTCTCTATCGCTCTGCAATCATCCTGCCTCCGCAAATTGACGCTGCCCCTTCAGGATCAAGCTGTTGTTTGAAGCAACATGTGCGCAATGCCCTCCGCTAACAGCGCCCAATGCCTTTCCGAGTTCGCATGCGGCACTCGCCCCGTTGCCCCTGCGAACGTCCGCTAGGCTGGTTTATCCGAATCCGCTCTGCCGGCGCGGGATTGTGCCGAATGACTGATCGCAAGGTTGCCATGAAGCGGCATGCCCCAAGCGTCCCTCCGGAGTTGTGAACTCCACTGACCGTGACAGGTCCGCGCCATTCGCCTGTTGCCCAAAGGCTGTCGACACAGAACATCACGATCTGGCATCGCTCACCGCGGGTGCAAAACGACATTCGGTGGCTGCGCCCGAGACCTCAGCCACTCTCGGCACAGGCTCGCGCATGGCGACCGCGAGTTGACAACATCCCTTCACGGCCGCGCCAAGGCGACCAAGCGGACAATCCGCTCGGGTTTCGGTGGATTCTGCCCGCTCCTGGCGATTTGGTTTCCCTTGAGGCCCGCTTCGCTCAACCCGAGGGTCGGAGGCATCCCATTTGCCTCCATGTCGCTGCCAGGACACTGGAGAATCCCGCGACATCCGGAGCGATGAGGCGCGCAGGCAAAATACAGCCCGCCAGGACAATCCAATCCATGCTGGCGCCCAACTCTGTCCGGACAGCGGACCAAGGACAACACTATTCCTGCTGTAATCGCTGTTTCAACACTATATAGAGGCAAACAGACACCACTAGAATAATTTCGATACTGGGAATAGGTTCCGCCAAACGCTGATATATGAACAAGACAACCAACTACTCGACCATGGACGAGAAAGAGGTCTCCAAGTACGTTGAGGAGATCGACGACCTGAACGCATTCGACGAGTCAGGCCTATCCCCGCTGCACCACATTTGTGCATCCAACGAAAACGCCAATGTTGTAAGGAATCTGCTGCGGGCCGGCGCCAATGCCACGGCAAGGACCGAAGGCGGCCTGACACCGCTTCATGCGGCAGCTGCATACAATTCGAACCCCAACATCGTTTCGGCCCTGATCGAGTGCGGCGCAGGAGCAAACGCCCGAAGCAGTCTCGGCCTCACACCGCTGCTCGGCGCGGCTGCATACAACAAGAACCCAAAGGTCGTTTCGGCCCTGATCGACGCCGGGTGTCAGTTGGGCGCAGTGTCGGAACAAAAGCTCAACGCTCTCTTCGCAGCCGCTGCACACAATTCCAACCCGGGCATGGTCTCGCTGCTGGTCAAGAGTGGAATTCCCGTTGACGCGCGCGACAGCAACGATGCCACGGCGCTGCACTTCGCCGCAGCATACAACAGCAATCCCGAAGTGGCCGGTGCGCTGATTGACGCGGGCGCTGAAATTGATGCAGCCGACTCCTGCGGATTGGCGCCACTGCACCTTGCTGCGCGCGGCAATCCGGAACCAAGAATGGTTCTGACGCTCATAGAGGGGGGAGCGAAGATTGGCCTGAGGTCCGACGATGGCAAGATTGCCATGGACTTTGCCAAGTCCTCGAACGAGGCAGTTTGCAAGTCGAACGCGTTCGTGTTGCTGCGGTCGGTTCACAAAAGCAATTGGGCCACCGAGGAATACTTTTCCCGCGCAACCCCCGAGGATGTGAAGGCATGCTTGGCGGATGGCGTGAAGATCAATGCCGCAGGTGGTTCCAAATCGCTTTCCCCGCTGCACTGGGCGGTACGCTATACCCGGCAAATTGAAGTCATCGAGATACTCCTCGAGAACAAGGCATCCTTGAATTTCAGCGACGGCATAGGACAGACGCCGCTGCACTGGGCGGTGCGGAACACACATGCCGCCAAGGACATCGTGAAACTTCTCATCGCCAAGGGCGCCAATGTAAAGAGCAGAACGCGCAACGACGACGCCACACCGCTCCGCAGCGCCGCCCGATATGCCGTCGATGCAGGGATTTTGGATCAACTGATCTCGGCGGGAGCGGATGCGGTCGACACCACGAGCAAGGGCAACACTCTCCTTCACACCGCCATCCGAAACGAATTCTGCATGGAGGAAGTGGTTAAGCTGCTTATGGGCCATGGCTTGGACATCAATGCCAAGGATTCAAATGGCATGACTCCACTGCACCATGCCATTCGATACATGCGGGCGCCCGAGCAGATCGCTTTCCTGATCGAGTCCGGAGCGGACCCGTTGGCAAAGTCCGGCGGTTACCAGCCCCGCACCCCTCTGGAACTTGCCTCCAAGTCCAACCGCAAGAACCTGGCAAAGCTGTTTCCGTCGAACGCGATAGGCGGCAAGAAGAAGAAAAAGCTTGCAAAGAAAAAGTCCAAGAAGAACGACCCGTCTGCCGAACAGGCTGAATCCAAGACTGCGGAGGAGGCTGGCGCGCCGGAAGGCAAGGTGGAGGCTGCTGACAAGGAAGCCGAAATCGCGGAGAAGAAGTCGCAGGCCACGAAACAGGCAGTCGCCTCGGACAGTACAGAGGCGCGCATCTGGGGTGATGCGGACTATTTCTCTCACGCCACGCCCGAGGATGTGTCCAGGAATCTTGAAATCGGTGCAGACATTGCCAAGCCATTCGACAGCAGTCGTCGCACCGCTCTGCATTTGGCCGCCAGCACTTCCAAACATGTCGAGGTTGTGGGCCTGTTGATTGAGAAAGGAGCAGATCTGAACGCCCGCGACAGCAATGGCATGACTGCACTTCACTTCTGTGGCGCAAATGCAACCGCTGGGGCGGACATTGCCAAGCTCCTGATCGACAGCGGCGCGGACTTGACGTCTCGAACGAAGCGGGACGGCGCCACTCCGCTCCGCATGGCCGTCAAGAATGCGGTTTCGCTGGACGTTGTCACGGCAATGATTGACGGGGGCGCTTCGCTCGACGATCATACGAAAAGAGGTGTGCCGTTGCTCCACAGCGCAGCGCGCAACCGAAAGATTGCCGTGAAGGTCGTGCGGGACTTGCTGGCCCGGGATGCCGACATCGCAGAACTGGACAAGGCAGGAAACAACATTCTGCATGTAGCAATGCGTGTTAGGTCACCCAGAGCGACAATTGAGTTTCTGTTGGATGCTGGCGCGGACCCACAGGTAAAAAACTCCCGCGGCAAGAAGCCAACCGACGTCGGACCGCCTTCGCTGCGCAAGGCGCTTTCAACGATGGCTGCGGCGCACAAGGAAAAACAGCCTCCTTCGGATGCGAATTCAGCCGCCGAAGAGCCAAGCTCGGACTAGGGACCAGCCCTTGTTTACTCTCGACGAATTGAAAGAGGCGTCGCGAACCGTCTACCGCGCCATGCAGCCGACGCCTCAGCTCGCATGGCCGTTGCTTGAAGAGGAGACTGGCTGCAATGTGTGGGTCAAGCACGAAAACCACACTCCGATCGGAGCATTCAAGATCCGCGGTGGCATAACCTTTGTCGAATGGCTCAAAACTGAAGGGCTGAAGGTTGCAGGCGTGGTGACTGCGACTCGAGGCAATCACGGGCAGAGCATCGCCCGTGCAGCAACGCAGGCCGGCTTGAAGGCAAAAATAGTCGTTCCACACGGCAACTCCGTCGAAAAAAACCGGGCAATGAAGGCATTCGGGGCCGAACTGATCGAATTTGGCTCTGACTTTGACAGCGCCAAGCTGGAGGCTGCTCGCATCGCATCCGACGAGGGGTTCGAGTTTGTGCCGCCCTTTCATCGCGAGCTTGTTCGCGGTGTCGCCACCTACGGCTTGGAACTCATGCTTGGGGCGCCGCCGCTGGACACGATCTATGTCCCAATTGGCTGTGGCTCCGGCATTTGCGGGTTGATTTCGGCACGCGATTGCCTTGGTCTGGACACGAAGATCGTTGGCGTGGTTTCCGAACATGCCGCCACTGCCAAGCTGTCGGTCGAAGCAGGCCGCCTTGTCGAGACAAATTCCGCCGATACATTTGCCGACGGCATGGCCGTGCGGGTGCCTGTCAAGGCAGCGTTCGACATCTATTCCGAAGGAGCCGACAGGATTGTGGCGGTCAGCGACGAACAGATCGTCGAGGCAATGCTGTGCTATTTGCGCACAACGCACAATCTGACCGAGGGCGCAGGCGCAGCGCCTCTGGCTGCCCTCATGAACGAAAGGGACCGCCAGAGCGGAAAGGCAGTTGGCCTCATCATGTCGGGCGGCAACATTGACCTGTCCTGGACCCGGCAAGTGATTGCAGGAAAGGTGCCGAGCCTGTCTTGAGTGGCATCAGAACGCCATCCAGCGCCGCGCGACTTCCACGGCAACTGCCTTGACCCTTTCAAACACAGCAAGTTCAGTCCTGCGTTGACGCGACAGGCTGCTTGGTGCGCGCCATTGTTGAGATGGATTTCGAGTGCGAAGGCAACCACCTGCGCGCTGGCGGCACAGCAGCGCCGGGAACATCAACTGTAGAGTTCATGCCGCTGGGCGGCTGGCTTGAAGAGCAGAGGATTCGGGCAGGCCGATCTCTGTCGTTCCAGCCCGAACACAGGTGACAGGCGCGCAGACTTCGTGATGTGTGCTGCGCATTCGTGGAATCCCAATTTCATCAACCGGGTTGTTTTTGCCGGAACCCCACCGAATTCCGCAGGCGGCGGATCAATTCCAAGACCTCATCCCCTGACCAGCCTGGCGTAGTCGTTCACCATGGTCGCTGCCAGTTCGCCGACTTCGAATCTGTAGTCGCCAATCCGTCCAACCGGCTCTACCTCGGCTGCAGTTCCCGTTAGCCAGCACTGTTCGAACGTCTCCAGTTCCGTCGGCAGAATGTGACGCTCGTGCACCGTGATGTTGCGCTTCTTCAGCAATTCCAACACCGTCTGGCGAGTGATTCCGTTCAGGAAGCAATCCGGCACAGGGGTATGGACCTCGCCATTCTTGACAAAGAAAATGTTGGCGCCGGTCGCCTCGGCCACATAGCCCCTGTAGTCGAACATCAGAGCGTCGGAACAACCCTTTCGTTGTGCGCGGTGCTTTGCCAGCGTGCAAATCATGTACAGGCCGGATGCCTTGGCATGACACGGGATTGTCTCGGGACTTGGACGTCGCCATTCCGAAATGTCGAGCCTTATCCCGCTGTTTTGTGTCGCGCCGGCAGCATAGTACCTTCCCCAAGGCCAAGTTGCGATTGCCAGCCGGCAGGGATTCTTGATTGAAGCCACCCCCATGTCTTCGCCATCCCCTCGCCACGCGATAGGCCGCACATAGGCATCCTTCAATCCATTGACATCAAGCACTGCCTGCTTTGCCCTGTCGATTTCATCGACGCTGAGATCAATGTCAATGTCCAGCAGCCGCGCCGAGTTCAACAACCTTTCGGAGTGTTTGGCGCTGGCGAAGATTTTTCCGCCGTATGCGCGTTCTCCCTCGAAGACCGAGGAGCCGTAGTGCATTGCGTGGGTGAGAATATGGAAACTCGCTGAACGCCAAGGGACCATTTCGCCATCCAGCCAGATGAAGCCGTCACGGTCTCCATATCCAGTCGAAGCAGACGAATCAGACATGAACGCATCCCTGAATAGTGTTTTGTTGCAGGCAGGAATTATCGCAAGCCCATGCATTGAACAAGCAGCGCCAACGAAAGTTCGACAGCTCCTGGACAACCCGCTTGCGTTCAATCCTGGCGGGCGGCGCAGGCGGAGACGACCCGCTTGGCCTGCCTTTCAGTCCGTCAACGTTCCTACCCGCCAGCCGGTTCGGACCCTGCTTCGGGCATTGCATTCGACGCGGGTCGGGCCGCCGGTTTCGATGGAGGGTGACGGCAAACCGCTGTGCCATGGCACTGACGCTTGTCCGTGGCAGGCGTTCGGCGTCCGCCTCGCGCAGGTGACACGATTGAGATCAATGATTCGTTGCCGGCAGAAACGAATTCCCCACAAAGGTTTGGGCGCCGGAATTTTGCGAGCGCAACATCGCCCTGTTCGCAGGCGCTTATTGGCGACGCTGTCCCATTCAGTGATGTCAACGAATGATCATTTTTCAAGCTGAGACCTGCAACAAGCCTGACTCGAAACACGCCATGCAGGACCTGGAACAGTTGCGCTCGCTTCGCAATGCCAAGCCCAGTTCCATGCTGCTTGCCTCCTCCCTGCCCGGCACTCGAGCGCTGGTCCTGACAAGGCCGCAGTTGGGCAGCAGTGCACGCATTGGCGCATGTGCGCTGTGCCGACCATCGCTCTCAGGACAGTTCTTCGTAGAATCGCCTCGCCAACTCGAAGCAGCCTGCGAACTCTGGCAGTTGCCAACTTCCAGCTCGAGGCTTTCCCAGTCCGCTACTGCACGCATCCCTGGCTCGGCAAGCGCCTGCAGAATTGCATCGGAAGTGTCCCTGTGCAGACTCGCCCGTTCGATTCCTGTAATCCACAACAAGTTTCTTGACGCTTGGCACTCAATTGCTTCATTTGGGCAAGGACCGGTCCTGTTTGGATGCCCACGTGTATCCAGACATGCCAACAACGCCTTGCTATCGGAATCCAGAATCAAGACATGAACGACAGCGGCACTTCGCAAGCCAATGAACACTTGCTATACCTGACCGATGAACAGCTGCGGCAAGGAATTGAAGCCCTGACTTTCGCCTACCGAAAGCTTGCCAGGGCCGCTGATCCGGCATTGGCAAGACACGGCTATGGAAGAGCCCATTATCGCGCCATATTGATGATCGGCATCAAACCATACATGACCATTACGGAACTGATGACAGCTCTTGGGGTTTCAAAGCAATCGGTGGACAGGGTGCTCCTTCGACTGAAGGACAACAATGTCGTGAAAATCCGCCACGACGATGAAGACCGCAGAGTTCGAAGACTGTCGCTTACCGATGCAGGTGAACGACTCGCAGAGGAACTGCTGGTCAGCCAGAGGAGGATGTTGCGCAAGGCCTACTTGCAGACTGGCGCGGTGGCGGTGACCGGCTTTCGAACGGTTGCAGAACAGCTCATGGAACCATCCATCGGGTACCAGTCCGCGGAAAACCTGCACAACGACCGGTCGTAGAAATGTCAGCACAAATTGACACGCGCGACATTCACGTCTTGATCGTCGAAGACGACTCCCGCCTTCGGACGCTCTTGAAGAAATACCTGATGAAGGATGGCTATTGGTGCACCATTGCCAAGGACGCTGAACACGCCATTGAATTGATGGCCTGGTTCCGCTTTGACCTGCTGATTGTTGACGTCATGATGCCTGGCAAGGATGGTGTGGCCTTGACCCGGGAACTTCGTGAATTCTCGGACGTTCCCGTGATTTTTCTGTCGGCGCTGTCGGATGTCGACGACCGCATCGCCGGACTTGACGCTGGGGGCGACGACTACATAGGCAAGCCGTTCGATCCCCGCGAGCTGCTGCTGCGCATGCAGGCAGTGCTGCGGCGCGTGCCGGATTCACAACCAACAGTGGTTCGGATGGGCGAATTCACTTACGATTTCGAGAGAAGCGAACTGTTGCATCGAGGCGCCGGAGTTCATTTGCCGCAATCGGAATCCTCCTTGATGGACTGCCTGGCACGCAGGGCCAACAAGACGGTGACCCGGCAGGCGCTCGCCGCCGCAGGCGGAAGCAACGAAGTTTCAGTGGAGGACCGGGCCGTGGACAATGGAATCTCGCGGTTGCGTCGCAAGCTTGAACAGGACCCACGCAACCCCCGGTACCTCAGAACCGTCAGAGGTGTCGGCTACCGGCTCACCCCCGACAGCATCGAGCCCCAGCACACACAAGGATGACACTCAACGCGGCATGCCGCTTGCGGCAAGGCGAACCGGACACCCACCGTTCAACTCACATCGGACAGACACAATGACAACCGCGCTAATTTCCCATGTCGATTGCATGGGTCACCGCACTCCACCGGGCCATCCTGAAAGGACACAGCGACTGGAAAGCATTTCCAGGAAGCTTTCAGAGAGGACGTTCTCATCCCTCCTCAGGCTGGATGCGCCCGTATGCAGCAATAGGGATATCCTGCATGCGCATTCGAGAGCCCATTTGGGATTTATCGAAATCTCCGAACCACGTTCGGGCTGGCGCAGCCTTGATGCTGACACACACATGAGCGCGGGCTCTTTCATTGCCGCCAAGCGTGCTGTTGGAGCCATCTGCAGGGCTGTCGATCTAGTCGTTTCCGGAGAGATCGCCAATGCATTCTGCGCCGTCCGTCCACCAGGGCACCACGCCGAGGTCGAACGGGCAATGGGCTTCTGCCTCTTTTCCAATGTCGCAATCGGCGCCTTGCATGCAAAGAAACAACATGGACTGGAAAGAGTCGCAATCCTGGACTTTGACGTGCACCACGGGAACGGCACAAGCAACATTCTCTGGGACGAGGAAAGTGTCCTGTTCGCGTCCACTCATGAAATGCCCCTGTATCCCGGCACTGGATTCGCAAGCGAACGCGGGCGCCACAACCAAATCATCAACATGCCCCTCCAGCCGCGCAGCGGCAGCAGACCTTACCGCGAGGCAATCGAGATCATCCTCGAACGGATGGATGCATTTCGACCCCAGCTCGTGATTGTTTCGGCAGGATTCGATGCGCACTATCGCGATCCGCTTGCTACGTTGAGGCTGTCGGAGGAGGATTTTTCATGGACGACGGAAAGGGTTTGCGATATCGCCGATCTGCATTGCAGTGGCCGTGTGCTGTCTTCGCTTGAGGGTGGCTACGATCTAGTTGGTCTGACAGACTCGGTTGCCGCACATGTCAAAGTGTTGATGGACCGAGGCGCATGACTGACCAACAACTGCCCGAAGACATAGCCACCATGACGTTCGAGGAGGCCATGAAGGAGTTTGAAGCCGTTGTCAAAAGGCTTGAGGATGGAGAGATCCCGCTGAACGATTCAATAGAGCTCTATGTGAGAGGCGATCTTCTCAAGCGTCGATGCGAAGCTTCGCTTGCGGAAGCTCAGGCAAGAATTGACGCAGTCTCGCAGAAACCCGTTCCGCAACTGACGCCGGACGGATAATTCGTGCCTGACAAGGAAAGTGTTGTGCAACTCCCTTCAGCTACAACGGATGGCGCCGCAAAGGCCGGACCGATGCGCGGGAATTCTCAGCCGTGACGGACCAGGGCAGGACTTCACGATTTGAAAGGGCCATGGCCGCTGTTGGCCAGATGTCGTTTCCAGCCGCACGCAAGCGACTGGAACTCGTTGCGAGGGAACTGGACCGGCAGGAGGCAACCTTGGATCGTTCGGTTCAGCTTCGATGCTACGCACAGGCATTGTCCGATCACTGCCACCATCTCCTTTCCAAGAGCAATGAATGTCCTCGAATTGTTTCCTTGGACAGGAAGGGGAACCCTGGTGGAACCACGAAGTTTGAACCTGACAGTTCTTGACAAAGGGCAGCCCTTTCCACGACAACGGAATTCCCTGGGACGACCGGGAGCCGGCCACGATGCACTCCCCTTCCCGGAACATTCAGCCAGACCAAATCCCATGCTCGCCAAAGCGGGAACCATTCATGCGCCACAGTCATTTGTGGACGCGCTTCGTCCGCCAGTCACAGCCTGCCCCTGCATCCGATAGTCCCCGCCATGGCATCCAAACACACGCTTGAAGACAGGAACTTTGCGAAGTTCCGGGCCAATGTAGCCAACCGTGTAAACGCTCGGCTGGACACCATCACGAAGAAGTCCGCAGTTGGACCCCTGTTCGAGCCGATTTGCCAGGCATTGCACGGGGGCAAGCGCGTGCGAGCGCTGCTTGTCATCGAAAGCGCTCGAATTCATTCGGCTGACAAACGGCAGGCAGAATACGCAGCGGCGGCAATCGAGTGTCTGCACGCCTACTCACTGGTTCATGACGACTTGCCCTGCATGGACGACGACCAACTCAGACGAGGACAGCCGACCATTCACGTTGCGTGGAACGAAGCGGTGGCTGTGCTTACAGGTGATGCGCTTCAGTCGCTTGCCTTCGAAGTGCTTTCCGACGGCAGTTACATTCCGGATTCTCGGACCCGTGTCAGGCTGATCAACAGACTGGCGCGCCGGGCTGGCAGCCGCGGCATGGCTGCCGGCCAGGCGATGGACTTGGCGGCGGAAGGCAGCCCTTCGTCCGTAACGATGGACGACTTGTCGAAGATACACCGAAACAAGACCGGCAACCTGATTGAATGGTCGGCCGAGGCAGGAGCAATACTTGCCAATCAGGATGCCGACAGGATCCGACAGTTTGCGCGAGCCATCGGTCTCGGCTACCAGATCGTGGACGACTTGCTTGACGCCACTGGAAACACTGCAAGGACGGGCAAGGCGGTTGGCAAGGATCTGGTTTCAGGCAAGGCTACCTTTGTGACTCTTCTTGGCGAGGAGCGCGCGCGTCTCCGGGCACACGAACAGTTGGAGGCGGCGATGGCTGCCCTGGATGAATATGGCTCCGAAGCCGACATGCTTCGCCGCACGGCACGATTTGCAATGCTTCGGGACTACTGACTCATTCACAAAGGGCAATGCGGCAAGCGGTGACAGGCAACCGATGCACCGCTGCATTGTTGAGCCGCCAATTGAATGTCGATCTAGCCTTGCAGTGCGCGCTGGCTGTTCCACGCAATCAAGGCTGCGCGGCCACTGGACAAACACACAGCCGTCTTGCCCAGCGTTCAAACCTTCCGAAGTGGCATGCACAATGTGCTCCCTTGGTTGTGGCCAGTGTCCCATCGCTGTGGTTCTTGCAGCTTGTGGCATGATGTTTCAGAGTCGTGAGTTTGTCGGGATTGTTGAATGCCCGCATGCTCCGCAGTTGTTCAGGGAGGCGCTCGACAGTCCTTCACTCCACACTGCAGCCCTACACTGCGGGTCCCTGTCAGCCAATGAAACTCGGCGCATTCTGCGCCGCATCGAGTTCCGCCACACGCCAGGGCATGCCGGCTCTCTCTCAACATGGTCGAGATCAGGATTGGCGTTCCGCAGGGTCAACATCTCCAATGACGCATCCCCGACAGCAAGGCCCTTGAAGCGGAGGTCGCGGTCTGGGAGCAACAGAGAAGCGACGACAACAAACAGACAAGCTGGATGATCAACATCGACAAGGCCAGGGACAACATGGGCTTGCCCCCAACCCTTCCAAGGCTTCCTTCCGCCCGGGCATTGCCACAGGATTTTGGTGTCACCAAGACGAGATTTTGTTTGGGTGCCAATGAACGCACCAAGTCTTCAACTCTCTCTCGCCGTGCAGCATTCTTCGCATCGCATTGCTTCAAAGGTCAGAGCGGCAGCATGCCCGCCTCAATGGCAGAACTTCCCTGCCGGACTGGCGTCAAAGTGGCGCCTGCCGTTTGCCGCGCATTTGCTTGCCGGGTCCGCACAAACATTGCCTTGAAAAGTGGAAATGGAAAGATGGTTCCGACAAGAACCTGGACAAAGCCCCGCAGCGGTCAATTGGCTGGAAGCCACCGGAATGCCGCCAAGGAATGCGACCTTTCACTGACAACTGGCCAGGCGTCAGATTTTTCCCCAAATTTCTTCAGCCGTTCTGACAACCAGTTCCAGCTTTCTCCATTGGTCCAGTTCAGTCAGTCTGTTGCCCTCTTCCGTTGATGCGAATCCACATTGTGGCGCCAAGCCCAACTGTTGAATGTCGGCATACTTCGATGCTTCATCGAAGAGTCGCAGCAACTTGTCCCTTGCTTCAAGTTCAGGATACTTGGTCGTCACAAATCCCGGCATGATGCGCTGAGTTCCCTTGGAAAGATACCGAAGCGGCTCGAGGCCTCCCGCTCTGTCCGTGTCATACTCCATGAAGAATACGTCGACACCGGTCTTGTTGAGAACAGTGTCGGCGATTGGATCGTAGGCGCCAGTGGCCGCATAGGTGGACATGAAGTTTCCCCTGCACATGTGCATTCCAATTGTCATGTCCGAGGGACGGTCCTTGATTGCCTGCCGCATCATCCAGGCATAGCGTTCGATCAACCAGTCAGGGTCCTGTCCAATGTCGCTCTTGGCCTGCCGATGAACCGGATCGCACAGATATGCGAAGAAAATGTCGTCCATTTGAAGATACCTGCATCCGGCGTCGTAGAATGCCTGAACCGCCCTTCGGTAGGTTTTTGCGATGTCCTGCATCAACACTTCCGGTTCGACATATTCGCCAGGATGGATGTCCTCGAGCGCAACCCTGAAATGGCAGCAGCTGGGACCCGGAATGGACATCTTCGGCACCTCCGATGTGTTGTCTGCCACAAATCGGAAGTGTTCAAGCATTGGATGGTCGTCTGGAAAGTCCAGCCTGTCCCTGATTACCGGGAACACAGGCTTCAGGGTGGCGCCGGCAAAACTGATGCCTTCGCTGCGAGTGACCAACTCCATGCCTTCAAGCATGCCCATGAAATCGTAGTGCCAGAAGGCGCGGCGATATTCGCCGTCCGTCACCGCCCGAAGACCGACATCCTGCTGAAGCCCAATTGCCTGCCGGATGTGGCGATCTTCGATGGCCCTCAATTCCTCCTGACGAATTCTGCCTGCCTCAAGCGCTGCTCTGGCATCTGCCACCTCGCTTGGCCGCAGCAGACTGCCGACATGATCTGCACGAAACGGCGGTTTGTCTTCTGACATTGTCCATCTGTCCGTAAATAGAAAGGCCGCTTCGCCCGACTGGAGTTCAAGTCGTTCGAAGCGGCACGAGATTCGCGGCCGGAACCAAACGTGAAATTCGGCTCAGCGCCCAATGGTGAAGGCGGCGGGTCCCATGATCCCCGCCGCCCGGTGATTTTGTCAGGCGGTTGCCAGCGACCTTGCACCGAGGTCTTCGTAGCTGGAATCCTCGGCAAGTGACTTCAGGAGGCCCACTGCCATCACGACCAGAACGACCGATATCGGAAGCGCAGCAGCGATAGAGGCGGTCTGCAAGGCGCCAAGTCCGCCGGCAAGCAACAGAACTGCGGCGACAAAGCCTTCGCCCATTCCCCAGACAATTCTGAAGCGCTGGGGCGGATCGTCGTCACCCATGGAAAGCATGGTTGTTATGACCAGCGTTCCAGAATCCGAGGACGTGATGAACCAGGTGGCAAGCAACAGGGTTGCCAGTGCGGACATGGCCCACTTGATTACTTCGATGGTGGTCAGTTGGTCTATCGTGCCATACAACGCTCCCGGCAGGTTCCAGGCCATGACAATGTCGATGATGCCTGCCGTGCCGGGTCCGCCTGCCGCAAACAGTTCCATGTAGATGGCGTTGCCGCCAAACATGCACAGCCAGAAGAATGCGATTGTCGTGGGCACGAACATCACGCCAAGCATGAATTCCCGAATTGTTCGACCGCGGCTGATGCGGGCAATGAACATTCCGACAAACGGTCCCCACGAAATCCACCATCCCCAGTAGAAAATGGTCCATCCGCCTTGCCAGGCGATTTCCGCGGGGGATCCCGCCGTCCAGAAGCCCATAGGCACAACGTTCCAGATGTAGTCGCCGATCGAGGTCACGAAAAAGCCCAACAGCCATTGCGTAGGTCCGAACAGCAGGAAGAACGCGAGTAGGACCATTGACAGCCAAATGTTCCACTCCGAAATAATTCGTATGCCGTTTCCGACGCCGCTTACGGCGGAAAACGTGGCCACGATCGAGATTACCGTTATCAGGATGACCTGGGTCGTGATGCCTGGATCGACGCCAAACAAGACATTGAGGCCGGTTGCCATTTGGCTGACGCCAAGTCCCAGCGAGGTAGCGACGCCAAACACCGTTCCGAAGACTGCCAGCAGGTCAACGGCGTGACCGATCGGTCCGTAGATCTTGTCTCCGATCATCGGAAACAGCGCTGACCTCAGTGTCAGCGGCAGGTTCTTCCGGAATCCGAAATAAGCTAGGCACAATCCAATTATCACGTAGATCGCCCAGCCATGAAACCCCCAGTGGAAATAGGTGGTTCGCATGGCATAGATGGCTCGATGGTGATCGAGCTCGGTGACCCCCACGGCATCGGCATGCGGATTGTTCGGATACCCGAAACCTCCCGAATTGTCGAAGTAGAAGACTGGCTCTGCGACACCGAAGAACAGGATGCCTATTCCAACGCCAGCTGAAAACAGCATGGAAAACCATGAAAAGTTGCTGAATTCGGGCCGCGAATCGTCGCTTCCCAAACGAATGCTTCCATACTTGGAAAACATCAGGAACAAACACACGAACATCAGAAACATTGCGATTGCAATGTAGTACCAGCTAAGCGTTGACTCGACCCAGCTCCTGATCGCCGAGTAGACGCCGCTGGCAAAATCGACATTCAAAATCGTGAACACCACAAACGCGATGACCATCCCCTTGGCGGCAAGGCCCATCCCCGAATGCAGTCCCTTCATGACACCTGTTTGTGCCACCAGGTCCTTATGTGATTTTGAGCTCATTGGTTCCTCCTTCCCGGCCAATTGAAATCGACCGCAATGCATACGGGTTTGTTCCCGCTATTGTCTCCAGCCATTCCTATAGCGGCCGGTGTTGGACCCATTATGCTCAATTGTAGGTTAGAACTCAAATTGCGCTTCGCCGATTCGGAGAGGCGGCATCCTTGCATGGATGGATGGAGGGCTCGCGCGCCCGGGCTTCGGGGGACCGGCCTTGGATGAGATCCGGGAATACTGCCGGCGTCCGACTTGTTCCCGGGAAGAAATTCCGGGCCGCTGTCAGTTGCTCACATTGGCTGCAGTTCCGGATCCGAACACACGCTTGGGCTTCAGGAGCGGCGGCCGGTACACTGCAATGGCTCCCACCATGCCATTGTCCCAAAACCATATTTTTTTCCCTTCGCCATATTTTCCCGCGGCAACCCCTATCGGTTTTCCGTGCTGCACGCGCTCCAGTTCGGCCGGTGTGCAGGGATGCTCCGTGATCGAGTCCAGCACCGCTTCAATTGGCAGCAGGAGTTTGGAGGCCGGAGATGTAGCCGCCTCGTGGCGACGGAGATCCTCCAGCGATATGCAGTCTTCCAGCCGAAAGCTTCCGACCCCCGTGCGTTCCAACTTGTCTGCATGACCGAGGCAGCCAAGCTCCCTGCCAATGTCCCGCGCCAGGGACCGAACATATGTTCCCTTGTTGCACCGGACCTCGAACAATGCCTGATGCCGGGAAACTCGGTCAATCATGCGCAGTTCGTGAATTCGCTGCCGGCGCGGCGCCAAATTGAAGCTCTTGCCCTCCCTAGCAAGCTGATGGGCTCGTTTTCCCGATACTTTCAGCGCTGAATAACGTGGCGGCACCTGCAGGATGTCGCCTTCAAACTGTCCGATCACGCGCTCGATGTCGGAATTGGCAGGGCGTTGATCGGACTCCGCCAGCGCCTCCCCAGTTGCATCGTCGGTGTCGGTTTCGGCTCCGAAAGCGATGGTAAAACGGTATACCTTGTCGCTTTCCATCGCCAGCGGCATGAGCTTTGTTGCCTCCCCGACGGCCACCAGGAGCACTCCCGTCGCTGAAGGATCCAGCGATCCTGCATGGCCGACTCGACGCATCGAAAAGGTCTTGCGCACAATCCTGACCACATCCGTTGAGGTCATTCCCGACGGTTTTCGGATGGCCAGCCAGCCACATGCATCGCTACTCATCGAGCCGCTTGTCCTCCTCCGTCCGCGTTGCGTCGATGTCCTGCCGCACGGATTCAAGATTGAACAAGCGTTGCATCTCGTCCATCTGATCGAACACCGGATCGGGCACGAACTCCAGCGCCGGCGAAAACTTGAGGCGCAGCGAACGGTTGAGTATTCGCCGAATCTCGCGACGACGTTCGTTCAGAGCTTCAAGTGACGCTTCTGTGTTCCGCCCACCCAGCGGAAGCACAAACACCGTGGCGCGTTTAAGGTCGGGAGACATCTTGACTTCCCCAACCGTGAGCGGTGGAGCGGGCGAATCGCCGTCGCCAATCGGCAATTCCGCAAGGATTCTGGCGAGATTCCGGCGAACCAACTCGCCGACGCGCAATTGCCGCTGCGACGGATTGCGCGATTGGTAGCGTCGCTTGGACATTGGGAACCCACGGTTGACGAGCAGGGAAATCGATCTGCGCCCGGGCATTTGCAAACCGAGTCTTCATATAGTTAACTTGCAGTCCATTTGCCACACCAGGAGGGATCGACGTGACTGAACTGCCGCGCATGGGAATTGTCGGAGTCTCGGGACGCATGGGACAGGTTCTGATGTCGCTGGTCGAAAGAAGCGACCGAATGGTTCTTGGCGGTGTCACGGAACACTCGGGCCACGCCTGGATCGGCCAAGGTCTTGCCGAGGTCACCGCTTCCTCAACGGCGGGACTTGCAGTGTCCGACGACCCCCGAAATGCCTTTGCCGACGTGGATGCCATCGTCGATTTCAGCGCACCTCGGGCAACGGTCGCAAACGCCGAAGTCGCCAGCGAACTCCAGTGCGTGCACGTGATTGGCACCACCGGGCTTTCGGAAAGCGATCTGGACAGGATCTCCAGGTGCGCCAGGAAAACGGCAATCGTTCGCGCCGGCAACATGAGCCTGGGGGTCAATCTCCTGGTCGGGCTGGCGGAGCAGGTCGCGCGTGCGTTGGACTCGGACTTCGACATCGAAGTCGTCGAGGCCCACCATCGCTACAAGGTGGACGCGCCATCGGGCACGGCACTGATGCTTGGCGAGGCGGCCGCGGCTGGCCGCGGCGTCGACCTGTCCGACGTCGAGGATCGCGGGCGCGACGGCTTGACCGGAGCACGGCGTCGCGGCGCCATTGGCTTTTCCGCAATTCGCGGCGGCACCGTTGTCGGGGAACATGACATATCGTTTTCGGGAGACGGGGAGCGCCTCATTCTCCGCCATGTGGCCTATGACAGGGAAATCTACGGAAACGGCGCGCTCAAGGCGGCTCTCTGGGCGCTCGGCAAGCCGCCCGGGGAGTACACAATGCGCGACGTGCTCGGCATTTCGGCATGATCGCATGACGGCGCCATCAGGCAAGGGAAGCAGCTGCACGGTCAGGGAAAATGTCCGACTCTACTGTTGACGCCGCGCCGCGTCTTCGTGACTATCAGACTGACGCCCTGCGACACTGCTTTCGCTACTGGCGAAAGGAATACGGGCGGGCGCCGGTCATTGTGGCTCCCCCGGGTGCAGGCAAGAGCCACATCATTGCCGGTTGCGTCCAGGTCGTTCACCGCAAAAACCCTTCGATTCGCATTCTCCTGCTGACCCATCGTCTGGAACTGCTCGAACAGGACGCCGCCAAGATTTCGGCCTATTGCCCCGACATCGAACCGGCGATCTACAGCGCCAGCCTGGGCCGCAAGGAGATTGGCGCTGTCACCTGCGCCCAGATTCAGTCCTGGGCCAGACGAGACGGCGACGATGATCCAATGGACCTGGTCGTCATTGACGAGGCGCATCTGGTGCCGGTGGACGAGAACAGCCAATACCGCTCCGTCCTCACCGCATTGGCCAGACGCAATCCCAAGCTGAAGATCATGGGCCTGACCGCCACGCCTTACCGGCTCGACCAGGGCGACCTGTGCGAGGGAGCGGAGGCATTGTTCGACGGCATCGCGTTTGAAATCGAAATCGACCGCCTGGTCGAACGCAGTCCGCCGGTTATGGTGCGCCCCACTTCCGAAACGGCAATTGCCGGTCTCGACCTGTCGAAGGTCAAGAAGTCGCTCGGAGAGTACAAGGTCAGCGATCAGGACAGGGAAACGCAGCGAAACCGCGCCAGCATTGCCAGCCACATTGTCAAGCGCTGCTGGGGCAGGAAGGGCCTCATCGTGTTCTGCGCCGGTGTCGAAGGCGCCGAAGTCATGGCGAAGGAATTGTCGAAGCGAGGAATAACGGCTGAATGCGTGGTGGGGTCGACGCCAAACCGCGCCGAAATTCTCCAGAACTTCCGCGAGCAAAGGACATTCGCCCTGACCAGCTGCGATGTCCTGACCCACGGCGTCGACTTTCCTCATGCCGACACGCTGGCGCTGGTGCGTGCCACGACATCGACGAGCCTCTACGTGCAAATGGTCGGTCGAGGCCTGCGATACGAACCGGGAAAGAAGGACTGCCTGGTCCTCGACTTTGGGGGCAATCTCGAACGACACGGCCCGCTCAACAATCTCGTCCTCAAGAGACCGGCGGAAACCGAGGGCGAAGGAGAGACCGCCTACAAGACTTGCCCGGGCTGCGGCAGTTCGGTCCTGCTTTCCTTGCGCACCTGCCCCCATTGCGGACACCGATTCGAGAAAATACTCGCCGAAGACGCCGCGACGGGCGAATTCCTGCGCGGCGGCGACCTCTTGCCGGTTGATGCCGTCAACTACCGCCGCTACCGGAAGGCCTCCGCCGATTCATCGACTCCCGACTGCATCCGCGTCATCTACACCTATGCCGGCTACCGGCAGATCAGCGAGTTTCTCTTCCCGGACCACCGCGGCTTTCCACGCCTGAAATGGCTGGATCGCAGGAAACAGCTTGGCGCCAAGGCTTGGACAGTCAGCGAAGCCGAGCGTGAATGGCACAAGTGGAGAAAGCCGAGCAAGCTCCAGGTCGGCAGAGATCCCCGCAAGCCCCAATACCTCAGGATCGTGAAGTTCGAGTACAGCAACCCGCTTGGACTTTCGACAAGCACCACTCCCAGCGACATTGAATCGCAGTTGACGCAGGAGCAGTTGAAGAGGTCCTTCCACAACGCCATGTCAGCCCTTCACCTAGCCGTCGAAGCTGGAGTGCAGGCGGATTCGATCAGGGCCATGGTCAACCAGGGCGCCAACCCCGGTGCGGTAGACGGCGACGGAAACACCCCGCTTCACTTTGCCTGCCAACAGGGACAGGAGGCAGCTGTGTCGGAACTGGTCAAGAACCGGGACCAGCTTCACGTGTACAATTCCGAGGGCTTGATGCCGCTTCACACCGCGACCTCGGCCGGACACGTCAAACTTGTCAACATCCTGTTGCACGCCGGCGCAAATCCGGACGCGCCTTCGGCAGCCAAGCACCGCAACGCTCCGCTCCACTTTGCCGCGCTTGGCAGCAAGCCGGAAATGGTTTCGGCGCTCATCGACGGCGGCGCCAACTTGCGACCGCCAGTGACTTGGTACACGCCGATCATGCTTGCCGCGCGATGGGGCCGCAGCGGCCGCGTTCTCGCCAGACTGCTGGAATTGGGAGCAAACCCGCACGAAACGAACTGGAACGGGTCGACATTGCTGCATCTCGCGGCTGAAAACCGTCGGGGCGCCGACATGCTCCGCATCCTGCTAAAGGCGGGCGTCGACCCTGGCGCGACCAACAAACAGGGCCAGACCGCCGCCGACCTTGCCCGAAAGAACAAATCCATTTCGTCAAAGCCGATAGTTCGGCAGCTTGACCAGGCCGCGGCCGCGCGCGGGCAATGACCGCCATGGCAAGGTTGCCCGTGCAAGCGCGCGCAGGTGAATTTGCCGAAGTCGTTGAAACCGGCCCTGCGAGGGCTCGCTGAATGTCAACTGCGCCCCTGGCCCTGTCAATTCAATGGATGCGCTCTCTTGTCTTTGTGGTCCAAATGTACGTTGCGATGGCGGTTCTGGCGCTGTTGTTCGCAGCGCCGACCATTGTGTCAGGGCGGCACGCCTATCTGGGCATCCGTTTGTACTGCCGATGGGTTAGATGGACGGCGCACCGAATTGCCGGAGTGAGATCGGAAGTGCGCGGTCAGGTGCCGTCGGGAAAGGCGCTGATCTGTTCCAAACACCAATCATTCTTCGACATTCTGATTATCTGCAGCGTTGTCGAACGTCCCCGCTTCGTCATGAAGAAGGAACTAAGGAACGTTCCGATCATCGGCTTCTATGGACGTCAAATTGGCTGCATAGTTGTCGATCGCGGAACCCGGTCGGAGGCAGTCGCCCAAATGTTGGAACAGGCCGAGGAATTCGACAAGGCTGGCGGCCAGTTGATCATCTATCCACAGGGAACACGCGTGAGCCCCGGCGTCTCCGCACCCTACAAGATAGGTGCGGCTTTGCTGTACCAGAGGCTTTCCTGCACCTGCCATCCCGCTGCCACCAATGTTGGGCTGTTCTGGCCGCGCCGCTCCATCATGCGCCATGCCGGCGTGGCCGTGATCGAGTTTCTCCAGCCAATCCAGCCCGGCCTTCCACCGGAAGACTTCATGGCTCAACTGGAACATTCCATCGAGACCAACTCGGACCGCCTGATGAAATGCGCCGGCTTCGAAAAGCGGCGACGGTCTTCGCCCTGACAATCCTCGAGCGGCTTGCCGTGAAGACGGGGCGCGTGGCTTGATCGCTAGGCCGCGAACATGTCGGTGAACTTGCGTCGGCGCGCTTTCACGAGTTGCTTGCGGGACATTCCCGAGGTTTCCTCAAGCATTTCGGCAATTGCATTGCCGACAGTTTCGATGGACTGCTTGTGGTCTCGCTGCGCACCTCCCAGCGGTTCCGGCAATATTCGATCAATCACCCCCAGCCGTTTCATGTCCTGTGCTGTTAGCCGCAATGCGTCTGCAGCCAACTGCATCATTCCGGCATCCTTCCACAGAATGGAGGCGCAACCTTCCGGACTGATTACCGAATACACCGAATGTTCCAGCATCGCAGTCCGATCCGCCGTTGCGAACGCCACCGCTCCGCCGGAACCGCCCTCCCCCACAATTACAGAAACTATGGGAATTCGAACGCGGATGCTCGCTTCTATTGTGCGGGCGATGGCCTCGGCCTGACCGCGTTGCTCGGCGCCAAGTCCAGGATAGGCGCCTGGCGTGTCGACGAGCGTGATCAGTGGCAAGCCAAACCGGTCAGCCAACTTCATCAGTCGTGTTGCCTTGCGATATCCCTCCGGACGGGCCATTCCGAAGTTGTGGTGCAGTCTCGATCGTGTGTCACGGCCCTTTTCGTGTCCGATCACAATAACCGGCCGATCCCGAAACCGTGCCAAAACGCTCCGCACCGCCTGATCTTCCGAATAGCCCCTGTCCCCGGCTAGCGCCGTGACCTCGGTGAACAGGTTGTCAATGTAGTTCGAACAATGCGGCCTGTCCGGATGGCGGGCCACCTGGCACTTTCGCCACGCTGTCAGACCGCTGTACATGCTCTTCAGCTGGCGCTGTTTCTGCTTGTTGAGTCTTTCTATTTCAGCGTCGATCGCTTCCCGGCGCCCTTCGCTCAAGTCCGCCTGCAGAGTCTCGATGGCGGCATCGAGATCGGCGATCGAAGTCTCGAAGTCAAGATAGTGCATGGGCGCCCTGTTCTGTGCCGCCTCGGATCATGTGCGACGGGCGGCAAACCGCGAGTCGCGCCAGTCGCCCGATATCTTATGGCCGGAGCATTTGCGCTTGCAAGTCATGCAAACGCCCTCCGCAAGCGTTTCACGGCCTCATTCACCAGCGATTTCGGCGTGGCCAGATTGAATCGCACAAAACCCTCGCCTCCCTTGCCGAATGTCGGTCCTAGATTGGCTGCAATCTTCGCTTCCTGCAGCACCCTCCGCTGAATTTCGGCATCCGTCAGTCCGGTGTCACGAAACGAAACCCAAGCCAGATAGGTTGCCTCCAAGGGCATCGACCTGACCCCGGGAATTTCGTTCACGACGTCAAAGCGCTTGCTGTTGGCTTCGACATAGCGCATCAACCGGTCCACCCACTCGGCCCCTTCTGCGGAATACACCGCCTCAGCAAGAAACAGTCCGAAACTGTTTGGCGAAATGCCCAATGCATCCATCCTGCGGCGAAACCGCCTTCGCAGCCTTTCGTCCTCGACAATCACGTTTCCGGTATGGGCGCCCGCCAGGTTGAATGTCTTTGTCACCGCAGTGAGCATTGCCAGCCGATCAACAATCTCGGGCGCGGCAAGCGGCATCGGCACATGCCGGTGTCCGGGCATTACAAGATCGTGGTGGATTTCGTCCGAAATCAATATGAGGTCGTGCTTCCGGCAAAAGGAAGCCAGTTCCTGCAGCTCGCCCCTCGTCCAAACGCGACCGCCGGGATTGTGCGGCGAGCACAGGATCACAAGTTTCGTCTTGTCATCAATCAGGGCATCATAGCGATCAAAGGCAAATCTGTACTTGCCGTCGCGCTCGTCGAGAGGACACTCGATCACCCTGCGATTCGCGGCCGTGATTATTCGGGCGAATGCATGGTAGACGGGCGTGAACAATACAATCCCCTCTCCAGGCTCCGTGAACGCGTCGATGCAAAGCGCCGTGCCGTTGACCAGACCGTGAGTTGAAAACACCCACTCGGGCTTGACTTTCCAGCCATGCCGTTTCTGCATCCACCTGCAAATGGCCGACAGATAGTCTCGTTCGTCGCCGTAGTAGCCGAACACCCCATGGCCAAGCATGCGCTCAATGGCGTCGCAGGCAACCTCGGGCGGCCTGAAATCCATGTCGGCGACCCACATGGCTATCCCGTCCGACTTGTCGACGCGGTAAACCTGCTCCATCATATCCCATTTGGCGCAATGCGTGCCGCGACGCTCGATTACCTCGTCGAAATTCACGATGGTCTCCGACCTTCCAAGGCCGGCATCATTCCAACCGCAATGCGAACGCGGGGAAGCGGGGCATGGCCG
>MKWU01002589.1_pt1 | contig 26536 bp, 23 predicted proteins | sample 809101 | NCBI WGS metagenome assembly MKWU01 (sample SAMN05860141, study PRJNA318959) | sponge metagenome | host: Aplysina aerophoba | place: Slovenia: Piran, Adriatic Sea, Gulf of Piran | collected 2013-05-07 | reverse complement strand
CGCTGGGCCCGTCGGGCACGGAGAGCACGATCTCCTCGGCCCGTACCGTCTCCGCGCTGCGGAGCGCGGTGGCGAGGGGGAACTCGCCCAGCGCCAGCTCGCGCCCGTCGGCGCGCCGGCAGGTGACGACATTGAGGAGGTCCTCGGTGGTGCGGCCGGGTTGGCGCAGGCGCTCGACGATGCGCCTCGCCTCGCGGTTGAGCGAGACCAGGCGCCCGGTCGCCGCGTCGAACACCGCCACGCCGACCGGGGAGGTGTCGACCAGGGCCTCGAGGTCGGCGCGCGCGCGGCGCTCGTCGCGGAAGGCGCGGGCGTTGGCGATGGCGACCGCGGCCTGCGCGGCGAAGAGCACGAGCAGTTCCTCGTCGTCCGCCGTGAAGCCGCCGCCGCCGGCCTTCTCGGCCAGCCAGAAGCTGCCGACGTGTTCGCCGAGGTGGCGCATCGGCGTGCCGTGGAAGGTGCGGTACGGCATCAGGACGTCGCCGTCGAGGCCGAGCGCACTGAGGTGCGAGGGCAGGTCCGCGAGGCGGATGGGGCCGGGCAGGTCGCGCAGGCGCTCGAACAGCCGCGGGCCGTCGGGCCACTCCAGCAGGCGGCGGTACTCGGCCTCGGTGGTGCCGCGGGTGACGAAGTCCTGGAGTTGCCCGTCCGCGTCGACGGTGGTGACGGCCCCGTAGCGGGCGCCGGTCAGCGCGCGAGCGCTGTCGACGATCTCGCCGAGCAGGGTCGGCAGGTCGAGGCTGGCGCTGATGCGCACGCTCGCCGCGCACAGCGCCGAGATGCGCTCACGCAGGGCGTGGACGTCGCCCGCGTCGCCGTCCGCCGGACCGGCTCCGGCGGGCGCGGCCGGCACGTCGGGAGGTCTTGAGCCTTCGCGCATCGCAATGTTCTCCAAAATTCACAGCTCGGCCAGACGCGCGGCTGCACGCTGGAGCCGGGGCGCATCGAGAAGATGATCGGCGAGCTGGAGGCGCTGCTGGAGCCGCCGGCGATGGTCCGCATCCGGATGGCGGATCTCGCCGCGAAGGGCATGGAGGAGGACGCTTCCTCCCGGGAGGAAGTCGGCGGCGGCAGGGTCCGGACGAAGGACTCGCCGAAGCTGCGCGAGCAGTTGACCGGGCTCGGCATAGAGTTCGAGGTCGAGACGCCGGGGGCGGACTCGCCCCGCAAGCAGCGCCTCGACGCGGTGCGCCGGTGGTACCGCCAGGACTGGTCGAAGCTGGACCCGAAGTTGCAGTCCAGCATCGTCGAGGGTCTCAGCGTCTTCCTCTCCGTCTTCGACCTGCCGGACGTGGCGGCGGTCTTCTGCCCGCCACCACCGAAGAACGAGCCGGCGGAGTCCTCCTCCGACGCCGACGCGGCGGCTGTCGCGCGGCGGCTTCCGCCGCTCGACGACGTGATCGAGGCCGGGACGGTGCTTTGCCTGAACATGCCGGCCGGCACCAACCCGGCGCTCTCGCGCGCCGTCGGTGTGATGCTCAAGCAGGCATGGCTCCAGACCCTGCTCCGGCGGCCGGCCGAGATGGCGCGGCGGCCGGCGCGGGAGTGGAGGCCGGCCCTGTTCCTGTGCGACGAGTACCAGACCTTCGCCACCGTGGGCGAGGAGGACCCGGCCGGCGACGAGAAGGCGTTCGCCCTGACGCGGCAGGCGCGGCTGATCCCCATCTCGTGGCCACGCAGTCGATCTCGTCCCTGCGTGCCGTGCTGGGCCAGTCCGAGGCGTGGCGGGCGCTGCTCCAGACGCTGCGCACCCGCATCTTCCTGTCGCTGGCCGACGACTCCTCGGCCGAGATCGCCAGCTCGCTCTGCGGCGAGGTCACCCGCATGAAGGCCAGCTACACGGTCTCGGAGCAGACGCAGCGCGCCAGCGCGTCGCTGCTGTCCGGATCGGCGGGCGGCGGGACCGGCAGCGTCGCCGCGAGCAAGGCGTTCAGCGAGAGCCGGGAGCCGTTGTTCGATCCGCGCGACTTCACGCTGCTGGGCAACTGCCAGGCGATTGTGACCCCGTACGACGGCAGCCGCGCGCTCGATGCGCGTCGGGTCTACCTGAAGCCCGACTTTCTTCCGCGGGACCGGCCGTACTGGCGCGCCCGCGAGGCCGGAGAGATCTGATGGAACTGGGCATCGGCGACCTCAAGCCGTTCCTGCCGGGACTCGACGCGGTCCTCGACGACGAGGAGGTGTCGGAGGTGATGGTCAACGGGCCGGGCGCGGTCTTCTTGGAGCGCGCCGGGCGGGTGGCGCCGTTGCCGGCTCCACAGCTCGACGCGCAGTCGATTACCCGCGCCGCCGTCCAGATCGCGCGCTCGCTCGGCAAGGACCCACTCGCGGAGCCGATCATCGACGCGCGGCTGGCCGATGGCTCGCGTGTCGCCCTCTGCGGACCCCCCTCCGCCAAGGCCCCCCCGGCGGAGCCGATCATCGACGCGCGGCTGGCCGATGGCTCGCGTGTCGCCATCTGCGGCCCCCCGGCCGCGCCGAGCGCCGCGATTACCATCCGCCGCTTCGGTGGAAGGGCCTTCACCATCGACGAGCTGACCGCGGCCGGCTCGCTGCCGGATGCCGTGGTCGAGGAGGCGGCGGCCGTGCTACGGCGCGGGCGCAACGTGCTGATCTCGGGTGGCACCGGCTCGGGGAAGACGACGCTACTGAACGCGCTGATGGCCCTGCTGCCGGCCGACGGGCGCGTCGTCTCCATCGAGGACACGCTCGAGCTGCGGCTCCGCCGCGCCAACTGCCTGCGGCTGGAGGCCCGCGGTCTCGGTGACCGCGGCGTGACCATCCGGGACCTGGTGCGGCACGCGCTCCGGCATCGGCCCGACCACATCCTGGTCGGCGAGGTCCGCGGGGCCGAGGCCGCCGACCTGCTCCAGGCGCTGAACACGGGGCACGGCGGCAGCCTGGCCACGGTGCACGCGAACAACGCCGCGGCGGCGCTGTCGCGCCTCACGACCTGCGCCATGCAGGCGAGCGACGCGCTGCCGTGGACCGTCGTCTGCCGCGGGGTCGTCGACGGCATCGAGGCGGTCATTCACCAGACCCGCACGCCCGAGGGCGTCCGCCGTATCGACCAGATGGTCCGGGTCCGTGACTACGACGCGCGGGAGGACCGCTGGATCGTCGACGACCTGTGGCCCGCGACCCCGAGGGTGGTGGCGGTCGCCGCGTCATCGGCCGGAAGGTCGAAGCCGAAGAGCCCGCAACCCGGTCCAAGCGGCGCCGGGCGCGAAGGCGTTTTTGATCACAGGGAGGAATCGCATGAGCACGTACGCACGCAAAGATACGGACGCGCGCGGACCGGCGCCGGTCTGGGTCGAGACACGGGAGCAATTCGACGAGGCGGTGGGCGAGCTACTCCGGACCGGCCGGCCAATTGAGGCACCATCGCTGGACGCGCTGGCGGCCTGGAACGTCGACCTCGAAGACGAAAAGGCGCTATCGAGGAGCAGCGGTGATGGCGAAACGTAGCGAGAAGGCCGACGAGTACCACCAGCAGTTCGCCGAACGGATCATCGCCGCGCTCAAGGAGGGGACTGCTCCGTGGCAAAAGCCGTGGAAGCCGGGCGAGCGGATCCTGCCGCACACTTCGGCAGCGGGCGCGACTACCGCGGCGGCAACGCCATGTTCCTGACCATGCAGTCGCTCGACCGCGGCTACGCCGATCCGCGCTGGGGCGGCTACCGCCAGATCCAGGAGGCCGGAGGCCACGTCCGCAAGGGCGAGAAGGGCACGCCCATCCTGTACGTCGAGTGGCGGCAGCACCCGCACGGCACGCGACGAGCAGGGCAACCCGGTGCTCGACGAGAATGGGCGGAACAAGATGGAGTGGGTCGAGCGGGACCGGCCCCTGGTCAAGGTCCAGCACGTCTTCAACGTCGAGCAGACCGAGGGCCTCAAGCTGCGGTCGCTCGCCGCGGCGACGCCGGAGTGGGGAGGGGCACGAGCGCGCCGAAGCCGTGATGCGCGGCAGCGGCGTGCGGACCGACCATGTGGCCGGCGACCGGGCCTTCTATCGCCCGTCCGAGGACCGTATCGTGTTGCCGGAGCGGAGCCAGTTCGCGTCGCAGTCGGCATATACTCACACGGCGCTGCACGAACTGGGACATGCGACCTGGGCATCCGAGCCGGCTGAACAGACCGACGCCGAACAACCACGATGGCCTCGGCTCCGAGGCCTACGCGAGGGAGGGGCTGCGGGCCGAGATCGCGGCGATGATGAGCGGCGAGAAGCTCGGCGTGGGGCATGAGCCACGGCACGGCACAGCCTACGTCAGCTCCTGGATCAAGGCGCTTGAAAGCGACCCTCGAGAGATCCGACCGGCGGCCGTCGATGCGCAGAGGATGTCGGACTGGCTGCTCGCCCGGGAACGAGACCGCAGTCAGGTGGAAGGCCGCGCGGAAAGTGGCGACCTGACAGCCGTGCGCCAGTGCCCGCACAACCGCAGCGTGAAGCCGTCGCGTCCCGGGATCCGAATCCGGTCGAGCGCGATGCACCCCGGCCGGAGGTGGGGCTGAGCCGATGATCAGGCAAGGCCCCAAAGGCGGTACGGTCAGGCCGGTCGCCGACGGCGATCCAGTGCTTGGACTTCGACAATTCCCCCATATCGACCAGAATGGGACACTACGGGTGCAGATCCAAGAGCAGCGTCAAGCACAGCGGTGGACGCCGCAGGGATAATGGACCTTGCCTCCTGGCATACCCGCCTCGCGCAGCACTTCTCGCAGCTTCGCGCGGTCCGTCACGCGACCCGGGGCGACACGCCGATCTTCGCGCTTGAGCACGGGCTGGAAGCTGCGGAGGTCCAGGCGGTCGCTGCCGCCGTGCAAGCGCACATCGCGCTCGCCGAGCCATCCATAGATCATGCGCTCGCCTGGATCGTCTACGCCGCCGAGATCGGCTACGGCTTCTCTGGCGACGAGTACTGGCAGACCTTCGAGGAGCAGACGCCGGGCTGGACGCAACGAGGCGACCGTTACTGGATCCGCCACTGTTACCGCATGTTCGAGAGGAAGTACGGCGGCGCGCGACCGTCTGGCGCCTGGGCTGAGCGCTTCTCGATCATCTGCTGGCCGATCACCCACGCCATCCTGCCCCGCGACCTACAGAACCAGCTCGCGCGCATCCTCTACGAACACCGGCACTCATTCTCGGCCGAACTCTTCGAGTCGCCACCGAAGCTCGGCGAGTTCATCGCAGCCAGAAGTTGGAACGGAAGTTCGCGTTTTCAGAAACTCGCGCAAGAGACGCATCTGGTCGGCCAGATCGCCGCGGCCCTGTTGCTACAGGGGCAGCTTGGCACAAGCAGCTTGATCCACGCCGCGGCACTGCGGAGAATCGGAGCGGATCTCGAACGGAAACGCCAAGCCCGCGAGTGGCTCCGTGGGGCGCGCCGCTCCGCTCAAGAACGCGCACAGATCCGCAGCCTCGGGATGGGTCGTCCTGCACCACCGACGCATGTCCGTAGTCTCGACGAAGCGCGAACTGAGATCGCTGCCTTAGGTATCGAGCCGCGCTTGGGCTTGCGACCGAGGGATGCATCGCGATTCTCGTGGGATGTCTCGCTCGAGATCCCCGACCTCTCACACTTGCTGGTTCGGTTCCCGAAGACTCGGGGCATCCTGACCGGATCTCGGTGCACAGTTGCCGGCGGGTCGGGCAGACCACTCGCGCGCGGTCGCTGCCTGCACGGGGCACAGCGTGTTCTGTTGGCTAGATGGCCACGTGCTGACGAAGTGCTCTTGCAGTTCGAGCAATCTGACCCGCAACTGGAGTATCTCCTACGAACAGAGTGTCTTCTCCGACCAACCCTATCCTGGCTCTTCAGAATTGCATCGGATGGTCTTGCATACGAGTTGCGGAGTCGGTGCGTGCGCCCCGGGGAGCAGTACGTCCTGGTGAGCGCCGACGGCCCAGTTCAAGGCACGGAGTTTGCGCGGCCGGTGCAACTTCAGTGCCAGGGCGTGCATGGCGCGCTGATCGCCTTGCCTACGGCGCTCACGTCGCAGTGGGAAAGCGAACTTGAGCGTCTCCGCCTCGGGCGAGCAAAACAGATCGAGGTTTGGCCCGCCGGACTCGGCGCGGTCTCGTGGGACGGGGAAGGACATGGAGAATGGCTCGCCTCGGAGAGGCCATGTCTGGCGATTTGTGCCGATCATGAACTCGGTGTTCTCAGGGTTTCTCTGGGGCAGGATCGCTTTGAGAGCGACGACATCGCCGCGGGAGAAACCACGTTCGTCGAACTCCCACAGCTCCACGTTGGCCTGCACACCGTTCGCATTCACACGGTCAGCGGCCCCAAAGGAACACGCCGGTCGACGGATGAACTCGATGTCGTCATGCGAATTCGCGAGCCGCGGCCGTGGTCGTCGGGCGTGGGCTCTCACGGGTCTCTGGTAGACGTACAGGTAGATCCTCCGGCACCTACCCTCGAGGAACTGTGGGAGGGGCGGGTCGAGATGTCGGCGCGGGGCCCCGCCGGGCGGCACTTGAAGTGCGCTGTGTCGCTACGCGACAAGGCGTCCGGCGCCGCCAGCGTCACGAAGCACCTCCCGTCCGTCGCGCTCCCCGTAACACCGGACACCTGGAGGCGTCATTTCGAGAGGCACTTCCAGAAGACCCGTGAGGCGCCGCGCGCCTACGAGACAGCTCGAGTCTGCGAGATCGAGTTCACGTGCGAGGAATTGGGTGCGTTCAACTTACGCTGCGAGCGCGAGTTTACGCCCCTCCGGTGGACCGTTCGACGGGACGGCAAACGGTATCTGGTGCGCCTGCTGGATGACACCGGGAACATCACGCCACCGGAGGTCGTGCGGATGGCGTTCGAGACACCGATGGTAGAAGAGTCGCTTGAACTCGCTCCGGCCTACGAGGTGCCCACCGCTGGTGGCGTATACGTCGGGCGCCAGGGAGCGTTTTCCGCGGCAGTCATCATGCCTCCGACGGTTCGAGACCTCGCCGATCTTGGATGCGCTCCGGTAATCGACGCAGGAGAGCGTTCAGTAGACGCGGTCCTGCGCGCCGTCGCGGTCGCACGCATCTGGGGCGGTGCGCGACTGCCGGGAAATCTCCTCTCTGCGATCCGTCAGCGAAACATCCTGCAGGCCCTCGCGGCGCACATCTTCCGGCTGATCGGGGGCGACAGATGGGCGTCCGCAGAGCTGTCCTTGAGCAGGAGACCCAACGGGGTCGTGGACCTCCAGCGCGCTGTTTCGAAGCAGCGCGAAAAGGCGGGCATCGGCGAGGTGCTCGCCAGCGACTACGCCGCGCTCTCGACCGCGAGCTCCAAAGAGCGCGTCCGGTGTGTAGCGTTGCTTGCGACGAAGTTCCATCTCCTACCTTCTCCGCTCGGCCCGGAGGTCCGCCGCTACGACACCGCTATCCTGCGGGGCCGGCCCCCGCGCGAGCGAGACCCCAAGTGGCTCTCCGAACTGGCGCTTAGGCTCGCCAGTAATCCCGCCGTCGTCGAGGAGTGGGCCGCTGAAGGGCTTCGCGCGGGCACGTCGCGCCTGCTAGAAGTCCCGACGCTGGCTAGAGCCGCCAGATTTCTAGTCATCGCGACGGACCGACACCTCCAGTCGCGGGCGGCGCCGGGCGAGCTCTATGCAAGCTGGGGGTGGGCATGAAACAGCTCAGCGCCGCTGAGGTCCACGCGAAGAAGGTGGCCGAGTTGCGGCTCGATCCGGGTGCACTAGACCTCACCTGTGTCGAGGCGATCGCAGCGGCCCTGCGCAGAGCGGCGAGGCTCCTGTGCCCGTGTACAGCCCCGACGTTGGTGCGCGGCGTCGTTCGTCCACTGCGCGGGCTGGTCGATGACCTGACCATGATTAGGGGCTGCGTCGAGGATACGCTCGAGGCGATGATCGCCCACGGAGACATCCTCGAGCACCGGGATATCGAAGGAGAGTTTGGGTACGGAACCGCGTCGCTCTTGTTCGCGGCCCCCGCCGGCTTCGTCGCGCGCGAGAGCGGAGCGCTGATTCTGCTCGGTGTTGCGCCCGACCTTCCTTCCGCTGTGCCCGATGATCGCGGGGCGCGTATCGAGTACGTGAACCACCTGCGTCGTCTGAACCCGGGTCCGGGCGAGGATCTGCGGTCCGATCTCCTCCAACTCGGCCTCATCGAGATCTCCTACAGCGGCTGGTTGAGACCTCCTCCGCGCACGACCTATGCGGAACATGTGGCGCGACTCGATCGACGGCTGGACGCGGCGCAACCTTCGCGTGACGTCCCTGGGCTGTCGCTCTTGGATCCATCGCGGGGCGTTCGTTACTACCGCGGACGGTGGGTTGAGCCTCGCGACCAATCCGGGCGCTTCGTCGCTCGCCGCAGCCAAGCTTACGGGGCGGATCTCTGGTGTTACTTGGAGGTGCGGGACGGCAACCCGGAGCGCCTCATCGACCTCCCGGCGGAAGTAAGCCGGTGGCGCGGATGCGATGAGGCGTGGCACCTGCAAATGGCAATCGACGCCCTGCGCGGGGAACCCCAACGGTTCAGGATCCGTCGTGGTCCGGAGGGCACGCGGGTGCTCGAGTTCTTCTCTCCACTGCCGATGTGGGCGCGTCGTAGGTGGGATGCTGTCGGTGTGCCGGTCTCTGCCTCCGGCTGTCTGATTGCGTACCGCCTCGCGGAGGCCGAACTCGCGGAGGAGATGCGCTTTGCACATGAGGCGCTGTGGCTTGACGAAGTGAGCGGGAGCGGGCAGCGAGAATGAAGAGGACGGCGACATGTCCCTAGCTATCGGAGAGACGATCCAGCAGCTTCACCGGGCGCTGCGAGACTACATCGAGGCCACCTACCACGTGAGCCACCGGATGCTTGTGGCGCAGCGGCGACGACTCCTGGACGAGCTCGGCGTGATTCACCAGCGGCCGTATTTGGAGAGCACTCCCCGGTACAGGACGGGCGCTGCGTTTCGCGATCTAGGCCTCGACCCCGCCGCGCTAGAGATCTTCTCTGTGGCATCCAAGGCGGAGAGCGAGATCGGTCTGCTCCATGACCCGCCGTACCAGCATCAGGCCACCTCCACCAGGCTCTCACTTGTCGATGGGCGAAGCTTGGTTGTGGTTACAGGGACGGGCTCGGGAAAGACAGAGTGTTTCCTCCTGCCCATCCTCGGCAAGCTGGCGCGCGAGGCGCGGAGCAATGGGCAGGAGTTTGGGTCGACTCCGGCTGTCCGGGCGATGGTCCTGTACCCGATGAACGCGCTCGTAAACGATCAGCTTGGTCGGCTCCGGCTTCTTTTCGGCGATTCTCGGGTCGTCAAGAAGTTCATGGAGTGGTCCGGGCGACCCGCGCGGTTCGCGAGGTATACCAGCAGAACGCTTTATCCCGGAGTCCGCGATGAGAAGAAGGACCAGGACCGTTTGCTCCCAATCGGGAAATACTACGTACGCAACCTGGAGTTCGCCCAGGACGCAACGTCCCCGCAGCAGGCGACCGCAGACGCGCTTGTGAGCGAACTGAAGAAGCGCGGTAAGTGGCCTGCGAAGCCAGATCTCATCGGCTGGTACGGCAAGAAGGGATCGCGGTGGCGGGAGGCGAAGAGCGGCGACTTCAAGCGTTGCGTGACGCTTCCCGGAGATCCCGAACTCGTCACGCGTCACGAGGTGCAAGCGGCGCCGCCCGACATCCTCGTAACGAACTACTCGATGCTCGAGTACATGCTGATGCGCCCGCTGGAGCGACCGATCTTTGACCACACGCGCGACTGGCTACGGGAGAACCCCGAAGAACGGTTCCTCCTCGTCATCGACGAGGCACACCTGTACCGAGGAGCTGCCGGCGCTGAGGTGGCGCTCCTGATTCGTCGGCTGCGCATGCGGCTTGGCATTCCAGCACATCGCCTCCAGGTCATCTGCACCAGCGCGAGCTTCAAGGATCCCGACTACGCTGTGAGGTTCGGCGCGCAACTCACGGGAACAGACCCTGCCGATTTCCGCAAAGTGCAAGGACACCTCCTCCTCCGATCTGGGGCGGGCAGGGGAACCGATGAAGACGCCACCGCACTCGACGCGATGGATCTGCGAGCCTTCTACGAGTCCGACAGCGAAGACGCCCGCCTGTCACTGATCGCGCGGTTCCTGGAGTATCGGGGCGTGCGACGTCCATGGAAGCTGCAGCGGGCGCTCTACGACGCGTTGGTCTCCTTCGGTCCGATGGCGAAGCTGGTCAACATCACCATGAGCGAGGCGCAGCCGGTCGATGCACTCGGAGAAGCGCTGTTCGATGGTGTCCCTCCCGAGGTCGCGGCCAGGGCAGTCACAAACTTGATGGCGCTCGGCAGCATCGCGAGAAGAGATCCGACAGAGCCGGGCCTGCTGCCCTGCAGGGTACATTCGTTTTATCGTGGGCTCGCTGGGCTTTGGGTATGCATGGACCCCCAGTGCGCGAGCCTGCCCTCGGAGCAGCGCGGAGGACCCGGCGGGATGTTGTTCAGCCAACCGCGGGAGACGTGCGACTGCGGAGCCCGCGTGCTCGAGCTCTACACATGCCGCAATTGCGGCACTGCGTACGGCCGCGCGTACACGACAGACATCGATGAACCCGACTTTCTTTGGTCGAATCCCGGCGGAGCGTTTCGCACGCTCTCGGGGCAGTTCGACGAACTCGCGCCCATCGATCTGCTCTTGGAGACGCCAGTGTTCCATAAGTCGGTGGAGCCAGCAGAGTACGACCTTGCGACCGGACGGCTGAACCCGAAGCAGCTTGGGTCACGCAATCGCCAGGTCTACTTGCCCGCTGGACGTGCGGGGCGTCCCGACCCGGACGACGAGCCTCGCAACGCCGTGCGGGGCGCGTTTCGGCCGTGCGCGATCTGCGGCGAGAGCGCCGCGTTCGGGCGCTCCTCTGTTCAGGATCATCAGACGAAGGGAGACCAGCCCTTCCAGGCGTTGATCGCGAAGCAGATCCAGGTGCAGCCGCCGAGCGCGGTGCGGCCGACGCGGCTCGCGCCGTTGCGAGGCAGGAAGGTTCTCATCTTCTCGGACTCGCGCCAGACGGCGGCGCGGCTCGCGCCGAACCTTCAAACGTACTCGCTCCAGGACGCGCTAAGGCCCCTTATCGTTTCGGGGTACGCGCGCCTCGCAAGCTCGCCGACCGTCGCAAACGTACTGTCCCTCGAAGACCTTTACCTCGGGGTTCTGATTGCCGCCAAAGAGATGGGAGTCCGTCTCCGCCCGGAGCTGAAGGTAGGCGAGAACTTCCAAGACGAGAATGTCGTCGAGAACGCCGTGCGAGACGGAGCGCTGAACAGCGGGTCGGAACTCCTGAGGTTGCTCTTGAGGCTCAGGGGCTCTGCTCCTCCGGAATCGCTGCTCAGGTCGATCACCAAGGCCCTGGCGGACCGCTACTACGGTCTGGAGTCGCTGGCCGTCGCGTCGCTTATCGAAGTCCGCGAGCATGCGCCGAAGATTCTCGGCCTCCCGGATGTGCCCGGATACGCCCAGTCGCATGACGAGAAGATCGCCCTCGCGCGCACCTGGCTCCGTTGCTGGAGCCGCTCGGGGTTCTGGTTGAGTCGGATGCCTCTGGCTTGGTGGCTCCGAGAGGTCCAGGCCGCGTCGGGAAAGTTCAAGGCCATGCATCGATTCCTTCGTGACAAGCCGGCGCGAACCCTCTTCGACAAGAAGTGGGTGCCTGGCCTTCTCGGGTTGTTCGCCGAGCCGTTCGTCCGCGGCAAGTTCCGGCTGAAGGGAGGCGAACTCTCTCTCGAGATCGGCGGCACCTGGGCCTACTGCCAAGCCTGCCGGACAGCTCAGCGACCGTTCCCTGGGCGAACGACCTGCGTGAACTGCGGGCAGGACACCGCCGCCCCCATCGATCCGAACGAGGATCGTGTCTTCGTCGCTCGGAAGGGCTACTACCGGGCAAGCACGATCGAAGCGCTTCGCACCCCCCCCTCACCTCCGATGGCGCTCATCGCCGCCGAGCACACGGCCCAGCTTAACACCGCCCAGTCGGACGAGGTGTTCTCGGGGGCAGAGGAGCACGAGCTGCTGTTCCAGGACGTGGATCTGGGGCCTGATGACACGGACCGCGAGCGTCCCGCAATCGATGTTCTATCATGCACCACGACGATGGAGGTGGGGATCGACATCGGCACGCTCTCGGGCGTGTCGCTCCGAAACATGCCACCAGCGCGCGCGAACTACCAGCAGCGCGCCGGCCGGGCCGGAAGGCGCGGGAACGCCGTCGCCACGGTGACTGCCTTCGGCAGCGCTGACAGCCACGACGAGCACTACTTCACGCACCCAGACCAGATGATCAGGGGTGCCGTCGATGATCCCACGCTCACTCTCGACAACCCCGAGATCGCTCGGCGCCACGTCACCGCATTCCTACTGCAGCGATATCACCAAGCGAAGCTGCCGCAGATCGAACCGGAGGTACAACCCCACCTGTTCGCCGTGCTCGGCACCGTGCTCGACTTCAAGAACCCGAAACAGGTGCTGAACTGCCGGGACCTTGAGAAATGGCTGCGTTCAAATGAGGCTGGGTTGAAGGCCGACGTCGCAGCCTGGCTTCCGAGCGAGATCGCCGGACCTGATCGCCAGCAGCTCGTCGACGAGCTTGTCGAGGGCACCCTGCGGCCGATTCATAGGGCAATCGATTACGATCGAGGCGCCGCAGGGAACGCCAGCGCGGCTGCTGCTTCGGCGCTCTCGGCGGCGGAAGGCGAAGGCGACACGAGCCTCGAGGTGTCCGACGAGGAGGGTGAGGAGCGACCTGGGCGAGATCCAGCCTCCGAGAAGCTCCTCGACCGTCTCCTGTACAGGGGCGTACTGCCGCGTTACGCCTTCCCGACGGACGTCGCCTCCTTCTACGTTTTCGATCCGGATCGCTCGACCTCCTATCGGCCGGCGTTCCGTTTCACGCCATCGCAGGGCCTCCCGGTAGCGTTGTCACAGTACGCGCCCGGCAAGAAGGTGTGGATCGGGAGCAAGTTGTGGACCTCGGGGGCCGTCTACTCGCCGATGCGGAACGACCGTTATCACGCTTGGTTGACTCGGAGGCTCTACTACGAGTGCCGATACTGCCACTACGCCAGGACGACAAGCCTGGACGACGGGACGCGCGGAGAGACGAAGGACTGCGAAGCGTGCGGCGGGGTCGGGACCTTCGGTCCAGCGAGGCACTGGCTGCGTCCTCCGGGCTTCGCGCACCCGGTGAGCAAGGAGGAAGGGACGTCGCCCGACGACCAGCCTGCCCGCAGCTACGCCACGCGCGCCAAGCTGACGATGCATACGCCGCCGGACGAATCCAAGTGGACCCGGCTCAATGACTACATCCGCGTGCACGACACGCGGCAGCACCTCCTCGTCACGAACCGCGGACCCCGTGAAGAGGGCTACACGTACTGCACCAAATGCGGTCTTATCGAGCCGACCGCGCTGCCCAAGGGGGTCGTCGGCGCCGCTCATCGGAAGCCGTACCCCGACCCGAAGGACGAGAACTGCCCGGGCGGCGGGGCGACCAAGGGTCTTGTGCTCGGGACCGACCTCATCAGCGACGTGCTTCTCGTATCGATGAGCGTGAGGCCACCGCTCACGCTGACGCCGAGCCTGCTGGCGACGAACGTCGCGCTTCGCACGATTAGCGAGGCGCTCACGAAGGCGGCGTGCGCGAGACTCGAACTCGAGGCCAACGAACTCCAAGCGGAGTACCGGCCCGCGCTAACGGCCGCAGGCCGAGACGGGCAGGAGGCCGAGATCTACCTGTATGACACTCTCCCAGGCGGAGCTGGCTTCGCACAGCGGGTCGGACGGCTCGAACTCCTCGTCTTCGAGGACGCGCTACGGATCTTGGAGGAGTGCCCCGAGAACTGCGACCGATCGTGCTATCGCTGCCTCCGGAGCTACAAGAATAAGTTCGAGCACGACCTCCTCGATCGCCATGTGGGGGCCAGCCTCCTCCGATTCGCGCTGCACGGCACGGCACCCACGCTCGACGCGGCGCGTCTGGAGCGGTCCACGGACCTGCTCTTCCAGGATCTGGAGCGGCATGGCGTAGACGGCCTGACCCTGGAGCGGGACAAGGCGCTATCGATCCCTGGCCTCGCGGAGGTGGCGGCACCGATCCTCGCGTCCAAGGGGCTCGGGAAACAGTTCGTCATCGGTCTCCACGGACCACTCACGCCGGACGAGCCGTCCGACGAGGCGCTGCGCGATCTCAAGGAGTTCTCCGCCACGGTCCCTGTGATCTTGATCGACGAACTCGTGGTGCGCCGGAACCTCCCCAGCGCGACCGCGACGTTGCTTGAGAAACTTGGCTAGCGGCTGCCGGGGGGACAAGGAATGGGGCTGAACGCCAACGCAGCTCTCTGGATCGCCGACGCGCCTGCGGCGTGGCCGGACGCGCCCGAGGAGATGACGGTGACCACGCTCCGTGAGATCGAGTCGTGTTCGCGCCGGTGGTCCTTGGGCGCCGGCCACTATCCCGATCTCTGGAACGGCCAAGGTTATCCGCCGCGGGTCCAACTAGGCGCGCTCTCGGGCACCGTGGTGCACCTTGCCCTTGAGGTGATCACGAGGGCGCTGGTCCGGGCCGGGTGCCCGTCGCTGCACGATCCCATCGTGCTGCAGGTATTGCGGGACCTCGGAGGCTACACGAAGGTCGTGAACGACTGCATCGACCGAGCCCTCTCGCGTCTGGCAAGCAACCCGAGGGCGCAGCCCGTCCTCGAGTTCGCAGCCCGATCACTGCGAGCCCAGGTGCCTGAGCTCCGCACCCGCGCGCAGACGATGCTGTGCCGAGTGCGCCTCTCGCGTATCCCAGGGCGCCATGCCGAGGGTAACGCGGCGAAGGCGCGCGGGCGGTTGACCATGGGCGCGTTTCCCGAGATCGAACTTCGAGCCGAAGAGATCGGCTGGAAGGGCAAGGCGGACCTCCTCGTGCTGTCATCGGACGCGTGCGAGATTATCGACTTCAAGACCGGGGCCCCCGATGAGGGTCACGGATTTCAGATGAGGGTCTATGCCCTGCTGTGGAGCCGCGACGGCGAGCTGAACCCTGATCGGCGTCGCGCCGATCGACTGCTCCTCGCGTACGGCGGAGGGGAGATCGAGGTCGCCGCGCCGACAGAGTCTGAGCTCGACGAACTCGGGGCCGTCCTCCGTGCTCGTCGCGGCGCCGCGCACGAGGCCGTGTCGAACCACCCACCTGAGGCTCGTCCGGATCCGCAGAACTGCCACTACTGCGGCGTGCGGCAATTGTGCAGCGAGTACTGGACGGCAAAGACGCAGCGTCAGATGGTCCAAGAGGGTGAGGATTGGAGGTTCAGCGACGTCGAGGTGACGATCACGGGTCGCCACGGGCCGTCGAGTTGGGACGCCCGGGTCGAACTGTCGCGAGACCTCTCGGCCGGAACGCCCGCGGTGATCAGAACGAGCGGCGATATCGAGTTCCGCCCGCGTGACCGTCTGCGCGTCCTCAACGCGGCGCTCACCATGGACGACGAGGACCAGGCGCAGCCAGCAGTGATCACGCTCGGTAAGCTCAGCGAGGCCTACGCCGTTCCGTAGACACGCATAATCCCGTTCCGTCCTCGTCGCACTCGCGTGCATCACACGCTCGGCGCACGATGTCGGCGCAGACACAGCAGGCGTCCGGTCCGGCGTGCATGCAGTCGGTGTCGCTCTGCTGTTGGTGCCGGCGAGGACATCTTGACGCGCTCATACGATCACGCCGGTTCATCGAGGAATGACCCCAGACCCACGGCTCCGGCCGGCAACTCCACGCGCGCGCCGTGGCGCACAGGTCGCACGAGCGTGTGGGCTTCCACATCTTCAAGAACCGAATCTTGCTGGATTCGGCGAGTGAGCCACCTCTCGCGCCACCACTCCGCGATGGTCGCCGTCGCGTCGGCTCCCGAAAGAGAGAAGAGGTAGTCCGGCCTGTCTTCTAGGCCCAGGAGGAACTCCCGAGTGTTGCGGACGAGCGTCACGCCGTAGACGAGGCGGCAGCGCCCGTGGCGAAGAAGGTGCTCCGTCGGAAACCCCAGGGTATCGAGCCCCTCCCGGACCTTGCGGAGCTTTGGGCTCGCGCCCTCGCCAAAGATGCTGTTTACGCGCTGCCCCCCGTTCGAGTGGTGCACGAGCTTGACCAGCGCTTCCACGGTAGCTGAGCTGTACTGTGAGGTGCCGAAGGCTTTGGATCGCCCCAACTTGCGGTATCTGATCTCGTCGCCCGCCCGTCCCCCTAGGCGCTCAGCTGGAGCGCGGACTCGGTTGTACTGGCTCGAGCAGACGCTATACAGCGAAGTTGTGCTCAGGAACGCGAGCTGAGCCGGGCGAACGATCGGCCTCGCCGCCATGGATGAAGCGATCTCGCTCTCGGCTTCCTGGTAGCGATCACGGTACGCGTCGACGATCTCGGGGCCGGCAGAAAGCATCGCCACGAGCTTCCCCCCGAGGATCGCGTTGTAGGGCGGCACCGCGCCGCAGACGGTGATGTCGGCCATCGCAATCCCCACGCGGTCCGCCTTTGCCTTGCGAAGGATCTTCAAGGCGGCTTTCTTCCCTTCAGGGTCGGCGAGCAACGCCGCAACCTGGGCGGTCGTGGGGGTGGGGCCGAGGTACCTGTCGATCACGAGCCGGGCGCGCAGCATCTCGGCGAAGGACAGGGCGCGCTTGCTGCGGAAGAGGTGCGTCTGGGCCCTCGCGATCCAATGATCGCCCCTGTCTTGCCCGCGACGCGGCGTACCGTTGCCCCTATGCTCCTGGGCGCGGACATAGCGATGATGGAGCTTCCGCTGTTCGCTTGCGTACTCGTACAAGTGGGCCAGCGTACGCGGGCTGGGATTGCGGAGTTCGGCGAGCTGAACGACTTCCTCCGCGATGAAGTCGTCGGTGTAGATCTCGCCGATCGCGGTGGTGACGACCCGCCGCAGCCACTCGCCGAGCGTCGGGCTCGGCGCATCGATCGCGTTCTCGAAGAATGCTTTGGGGTGCCACCCGATCCAGGTGTCCCGCTCCTTGATCTGAACGACCGGGCTGCCAAGAGCTGCGATGCCAATCACCGGATGCATAGGCGCCGCTCGATCTCGAACGAGCACGGCAATCGTGCGCCCGGGAGTGCTCGTGTACTGGTTTGACCAAGTGTGGCGGAAGTAACGCCAAATATCCTGTAGCCGAAACCCGGTGAGCTTGCAGCAGACGTCCTCCGTCACGAAGCTGAGGTACGGGTCGATGACCTTTCGGAGGGCTTCGGCGCGTCGCGATCCCGAGAGTTGGCGCGCCTTGCCGAGCGCGGCGGCGAGTTCCCGTCCATCACGCATGAGGGAGAAGACCGAAACGAACCGGTCGCCATGGAGACGCTGTCGTTCCATGTCCCGGACGAACCTAGCGACGGCCGGCTGCCCGAGTTGCTCGTCGCGCTTCAACAGCTCTTGCCTTCGGACGCGCTCCTTTTCCGCCTGGGGATCGGCGCGCAATTCCTCCGGCTGGCAGACTTCCACCTCCTGGTGGCGTACGCGGACTCGCCACTGCTGCCGCGCAAGATCACAGAGCACGCGGGTCGCGGCATCCAGGAGCGCCCGATCCTCGATCGCGGCGCGTTCGATGTCGGCGCGCGTGGCATCGAGAGCCTCCTTGACCGCGCTGGCCCGCGCCTCATCATCGAGAGAGAGACGTTGGATCTTCATTAGGGCCGAAGCGCAGTCGGCGAACACAGAGGTCGATCGCCTCTTCGGAGAGACTGGGGGTCGGAGGCGAATCCATGGTTCGCGGGACGTCATGCTCATCCGTCACCCGGTCAAGAAAGTCGCCAAGGTGTCGCTCCAAAGCTGACGCTGCCGCTCAAGCTGCGCGATCGCGCTCGGGTTGTCCTCAGTTGCCTCTGAGCGCGCAGCGGCGAGCAGCAGCAACTCCAGTTGCGCGCGCAGTTGCCGGTCACAAGGCGCATCCGACTCCGCGAGTTGCTTGTAGACCTGCTTGTAAAACGGGTGCTGCGGATTGAGCACGAGGATCAGACGCCCGTTCTGACGCGCGTAGTTGAAGAACGACGTGTCGCGGACGGGCGTCTCGACGATCTTGTACGCGACCCGAATCGCTGGATCACTGTAGGTCGGAGTGGGCTTGCGAAGCTCGGGGTGTCCCTTCTTGAGTTGGGCGATGACGCGCTGGTCGCGGTCGCGTGAACCAAAAGGGAGCGGCCGCAGCAGCTTCTCTCGCGCTGTCGCAAGTTTCTCCGACTCGGTGAAGCGCTCGGCAGCCTTCGCCGCGAGGTGAGCCTTGCGGGCGCGAGCGTTGAGCGCCCGTGCGGCGGCTTCGACATCCGGCGTGAGGGTCTCGATCAGGTATGTCTTCGGACGGACCTGCTGCTTCGTGTGAGTGATTCCAAACGCCTCGTCCAAGATGGGGTCGAATTGAATCTCGCATCGCCACCAGTCGTCGTAGTTCTCGCGCCTCTTGCCGCCCAGGAAGAACCACCCGTAGTCCACCTCGCGGCCACCGCGCACCATAGAGACGCCGGCGCCTTTTGAGATGCCGAGGCGGCGCTTCTCGTCGTTCGAGAGCCGGTGCCAGTCCGCGACGGGCAGTTCGGAAAAGGTGATCCGGACTCGGCCGACTGCGGCGATCTTGCCGTTCGGCTCTGCTGCCTCGACCTCGTAATCGATCGGCTGGCCGAAGAGCGTGGCGCCGGTGTGCATGGCGGCCGGGTTGAGGTAGAGGGGATCAATGGGCTCTACGCGGTCTCCGTTGACCGTGATCTTCACCCGATTGGTGAGGTAGTAGCGGAATTGGCGGCCGAGATCGTTGAGTAGCTTGCGCACGATGGTCGAGATGCGGCGGTTGTCGAGCCGGTCGCACCGCGACCAGACGACGATGGTCCCTCTGCGTCCGCTCGCGCCAGTTGGAGGGGCGACGCGGCACGGCGTCGGAACCTCGGTGATGTCGCCTGCCGCAATCTTGTCGACGTCGAGGTAACACACATGTACTTCACCCGGCGTTCGCCACGTGTAGACGGTGACCCGGCGTGCCTGGCTCAGAGAGCTGTTAGGAAGCCCCATTCCGTAGCGGCCCAGTCCCGTGCGGTCGTTGAAGCGAGTGGTGCCACCGAAGCGAAGCGCCGTCCTTAGAGTGAACGGATCCATGCCGGTGCCGTTGTCATGTACGAGGAGTTCGAGGGCGCCTGTGTCCCCGTCGGTCGCGTGGCCAACGGCGATCCGGATGCGCGTGGCATCGGCCTGAATCGCGTTGTCGACAAGCTCGGCGACCGCGCTGGACGTGCTCCTGTATCCCGAGTCGCGCGTAGCCTGAATGAAGCGGTCCACCGCGACGATGGAGAATTGATTCCCTCCGTTCATGCCGTCCTTGTTTTGTCCCTTGGGCTCCTTCGCCTTGGCCACGGTCAGCAACTTGGCCGCGCTGGCGCGGGTTAAACGCCCACTCCTAGCTCGCTGCGTCATCGAGAATCCTCCTCATCGCCGCCCGCGACTCGGGGACCATGTGCTCCACTCCCCCGGCATAGTTCGAGGCGTTATGCGGGCTCGCTGCCGGCCGTCTCTGGACCGTCATGTGACACCCGTTCTGCTTCGCCGCCTGACGCCGGCTCCTCGATCGCCGGTTCCTGCGCCAGGCCCTGATGGCCTGTGAGGTACGCCTCTGCTTGTTGCCGAAACCAGTCCTTGAGCGTAGTGCCGTCGAGCGTCAGCGCGGCATGGAGACGTTTCTTCAGCGCCGGGTCGACCTCGACAACGATCCTGCCGCTGAGGCCACGGGACATGTCCTGGGATCTCGGCTAGTTGTCAGGGGGTGGGTTCACTTCCAACCACATGCTCTATGTAACATAAGGCACTCCCATTCAGCAAGGTCGTAGTGTCCACTCTTCTGGACGGTCGGGTTGGCGGTGCTCGCAAGATCGGCACTCCTGCAACGACGGAACCCTGCCGCAGCGGCTCTACGACGGACGTGTGCACCGCCAGCCAGGGGTCGAAGAGGTGCGCAAGGCGCATGCGCTGGGTCTCGGACACCAGACGGAACAGCGCGGATCACCGTCGAAGTTCCACGGTCGCCCTCTGGCGACTCCGGACTACCGGACGGCCCTCGAACTGCTGACGGAAGCCGGCGTTGCCGACGGTGCACTCGACGACGACGTGGTTGCCCGTTACCGCGAGCGGACTGCGGCGGCCTCGTTGCCGGCGGCGGTCGACGACGTGCTCCGGCTGCTCGAGCACGACGGGTACCTCGAATCCCGGCCCGGTGGCGCGAGGTCGCCCATCGGGCTCGGCTGGGCCCTAGCAAGTGCAGGTACCTGGACATCCCGGCCGTGCCGCACGGGCACCGCCCATATCGGCTCCACTAGCGTCAGCTGCTGTGCAAATGCGACCGTAACCGACTGAAAAATAGCTGCTTAGCATTCGTGCGGGCCGCTTCAGCCGGTCAGGTACGTCTTGCGGAATCCGCCTCCGTCCCGCATATAGTGCAGGGATGGTTGCAGAGGCGCAGGCCGCCCCCAAACCCCACAGGACCAAGCGCCGGGGACGCCATCCCCACAACGCCCTCGCCCCCGCATTCGTCCGCTCCGCACCGCCCGGACACCACATCGACGGCAACGGACTCTACCTCTACGTGCAGCCCACTGTCAGGGCTGCAACTCTTGCCTGTCTGTCGAGTTACACCGGTCGTGCGGCACCGGCGACTGCCCGGACGCGTGGCGGACCGGCCGCGAACTGGGCAGATGAGCGGGCACGAACAGCTCTGACTGCCGACGATGCGACGAGGGTCGTTCGATCGGGCGAGTCGCGCTCCGGTCTGCCGCGTTCGGGATTGACAGGGTGCTGCGCGTTCGCTAGGATGGCGAAGAAATGGCGAATGCGACGCGCCGGCGAACAACAGAGTCGGCAGCGAGCGTCGGCTCCCGCGGAAGGCCGAAGGCGGAGCCGCCTGGGTGGCCCGAGCTTGGGGCCCCCGCCAAGCGCGTATCGTTCTCTCGTGTCTTCCTGAACGGCTTCAGTCTCCCGCCCTCGGATGCTTGCCGCGTCGTCTCGGTCAGTGGCGACGGCATGGAGCCGACGATGTCCGATGGCGACAAGATCCTCATCGACGCGCGATTCACCGTACTGGTCGATGGCCGGGTCTACACGGTGAGCACGCCGGAGGGCGTGGTCACGCGTCGGGCGAGGAGGTGGCGGCAGGGGTGGCTTCTCGTCCGGGACAAACCGGGCCGGCCGTCGATGGCGCTGCCGGCGAACGCGAAGGTGCTCGGCGAGGTTCGATGGGTAGCGAGAACGTTGCGCCCCGACGAACCGACAGACGAGTTGTTGGCCGCGCGTGGACCGGGCGCGTGCGGACCGGTCGCGGGCGGTTCAGCCGGTCCTGGCAAGCGGTAGATCGTCGTTCTTGACCTGTGCCAACGATCGTCGAACCGAGGGATTCCTCGACACCAACCTCGGTGCACTGGAGTTCAGCGATCCTGTCTCGCGATCGGGATGAGAGGATCAAGGATGATGGCGGTGGGCGCTGTGGGAAACCGCGATCCTGGCGGTTTTCCAAGCTCCTGTGGACGCACGCTGCGTCCATGGGAGCGGCGGCGTCCACGGCCGTGGCGCTCCGGAAGGTTAGAGTCATGCTGATCGGCAGCCTGTCCCGGCAGGTTGTACCCCAACATCTAAGGATGTTCCCGTGGCGTGCCTCGATCGGTGTGCCACGCGGCGTAGGCCAGAGCCTGGGGGATGTCGTCGCGTTCCAGATACGGGTACGCGGCCAGCACGTCCTCCGCGTCGTGGTCCGCGGCCAGCAGACCCACGGTGGTCCCAACCGTGACGCGAAGGCTCCGAATGCACGGGCGTCCTCCCATGACGTCTGGATCCTGCGTGACTCGATCCAGCCGGCTCATGGGATCGAGTCACGCGCCGCGTGGGGACGGGGTGACCGGCGGCGGGACGGAGGCCCCATGCTGCGCAGGAGGGCCAGGAGGCGCGAGCGGTGGGGTGACCGGGATCGCTTGGACCCCGCCTCCGCGGGTGCTAACTCTCCTGCTAACTTTTGGTGTCCGTCTGGGTCCAGATGGGTCCAAACGTGTCCGTTTTAGGTCATTCGACCGTAACCTGAACTCATGCGCGAAACCGGTGAAAACCCAAAGAAAAGGCCCGTTTTCTCGGGAAAACGGGCCTTGAGATTGGCGCGCCCGACAGGATTCGAACCTGTGGCCTTCGGCTCCGGAGGCCGACGCTCTATCCAGCTGAGCTACGGGCGCATCCTTTAGAATCAGTAACTTACCGAACTCTCCCGAAAGCTGCCAGCCGGCTCTGCCAGCCGAATCCCGTGCGGAACCGGCGCCGGCGACCGGTCCGCACGCTCCAGACGCGCGATCGCGTCGGCGTGCTTCTGCAACTGCGGCGGGGCGTAGATCATCGTCGTCTCGGGGTCCGTGTGCCCGTAGAGATCCTGGATGTCGGCCACGTCCGATCCCGTCCGCCGAAGCCCCGTCGCGAACGAATGCCGGATCTGATACACGGTGAACGCTGGACGACCCGCCTTCCGGGCCGCCCGCTCCAGCGCCTTGTTCGCACTCGGGCACGACCAGCGCCCGTAGGCCCGGGCGGCGGTGAATTCGCGCGCCGCCTTCATCCCTTCGCCGACCAGCGGGATAGCAGCCAGCCGTCCTCCCTTGCCGCGTGGCACGACGACGAACGGCGTCGGCTCGTTGAGGCGGAAGTCCTCCGGCTGCAATCGCGCCATCTGGGAAGGCCGCATGCCGGTCCAGTGCATGAGCCGTAAGCGTACTACGGTTTTGGACCCGGGCGTCAATTGCCCCAGCACGTCCGCGATGTGCGTGCGATCGATCCACCGCGGCTGCGGTGGAGGCGGCGCGAACCGGACGAGATCCAGGAATTCGGCCGCGGCGCGGCGGCCATACAGGGTCTTGACGAGGTTCGTGAGCGCGTCGCGCCGATGGTTGCAGGCCGAAGCGGACCGCGACTCGCGCCACCGGCGCAGCTGGTCATTGAGTGCGGCGGTGTGCTGGGGCAGTTCCAGGGTTCGGATGTGGCCGAAGCACGCGGTCCAGAGATCGATGTGGTGCCGCCGGTCCGCAATACTCACCAGTTCGGCGCTCACTTGGTGGAGATACCGCGCGGCGTCGTGAGCCAGGGTGTGCCGCTCGCCGGCAGGGACGGTTCGCAGGCTGGCTCGCAGCTCGTCGCGCTTCGCCCGGATGGTCTTGAGCGGGGTGCCGGCAGGGAAGCGCATCTCGCGCTGGACGCCGTTGACCTTGACCGTGGCGGCGAGCCCATGGCGGTCGCGGTAGATCCCTTCGGCGACGCGGACGCGGCGGCGGCCGGCCGGCTTGGCGGCGTCCGCCTTCCGGGTTCGGCGCTTCGGCGCCGCCGCATCGGCTTGGGTGGCGGTCTGGTTCATGGTCGGCTCCTTCATGCGAACGTCCTCGCGGCCCACTTGACTTCGCCGACGATCTCGGCGTCGGGCGGCCAGGGCCGCGTAGGCCAGGAGTGCTTGTTGGGGTTGTCGCTGACGATCTGCCAGACGCCCGCGGTATCCCGGCCGGCGCGCTTGACGACGAGGCCGTCGGCGGTGCGGATCACGAATATGCGGCCCGTGCGCCGGCGGCGGGCGGCGAGATTGACGAGGATCGAGCAGCCGTCAACGAGGGTCGGCTCCATCGACTCGCCGCTGACCTCTATGACCCGGCAGTTGCGGGCCACGAGGCCGTGGCGGGCGAGCCACGCCCGGCGGAACTTCATGCGCCCGGTCACCCGTTCCTGCTCGACGACGGCCCCGTCGCCGGCGGCCGAGGCCAGCTCGGAGACGCCGACGTAGTCGGCGTCGTCGAAGGCGGCGACGCGCGCGGCCGGGTCGTCGAGACCCGCGGCGGCCGTGGCGGCGCCCAGCTCGCGGGCGAGCTCGGCGGCGGGCCGCAGGTCGTCGGTGAGCCCGAGCAGGAAGTCGCTCGACACGCCGAGCGCCCTGGCGGCGGCGGCGATCTTGTCCAGCGCCCAGCCGGACTTACCGCGCTCGACCATCGAGATCGCCTCGCGGGTGTTGACGGTGCGGGCGGCGAGCTGCTCCTGCGTGACGGCGCGCAGGGCGCGGGCTTCGCGGAGGCGTTGGCCGAGGTGCTTGTCCACCTTCCTATAGTAATACAAATTTACAGTTGACGGTAACAAAGCAACGGCCTACAGTCGGCCGTAAATGTCCGTTACGAACGCGCCGGCCATCCGCGCCCGCCTCGCCACGCTCGGGCTGCCGCAGCACGCGCTGGCGGCGGCGCTGGGCGTCAGCCAAGCGACGCTGAGCCTGTGGCTGAACGGCTACCGCCAGCCGCCGCCGGAGTTCGAGACGGAGGCGGCCGAGGCGCTGGACCTGCTGGAGCGGGCCGAGCGGGCCGCGGCCGAGGCGCGGGCCAGCGTCCTGAACGGGCGGCGGGTGCGCCGCGTGGGCGAGGCGCCGGGCCTGGCGGCGCGGCTGGGACGGAGGAACACGGATGGATCGATCGCCCTCAGACGATGACGCGCGGACGGACGGGCTGCCGGAGGTCCTGTTCCTCGACGACCTGGCGAAGCTCTTGCGTTGCTCGCCGTCGACCATCAAGCGGCGGGTGCGGGCGCGGGTGTTCCCGGTGGCGCCGCTGCCGGGGATCGACAAGCGGCCGCGGTGGAGCAAGGCGATGGTGCTGCAGTGGCTCGCGGTCGGCGGACCGGGCGATGGGGCCGGCCGCCGGAGGCGGCGGGCATGAGCCGGGAGGCGGCGGAGCTGCGTCGGCTCCAGGCGGCGGCCGGCGAGACGGTCGAGACGCGGGCAACTCGCGGCCGGTGGCGCGCGGTGGAACCGGAGGCGGGCGGGCCGGTGTTCGTCTGCGCGGCGTGCTGGCCGGCGGTCGAAGCGGAGTGGCGGCGGCGGGGCGGCGTGGCGGTGCGTGTGCTCCGGCGGCGGCGGGCCTGGGCGCGCTGCGGCGTGTGCGAGCCGGAGCGGGTGTGCTGATGGGCGGCTTCAAGGAGGGTCCCGGCGGTGCGTCCGCCCGAGAGGCGGCGCCGAGGGACGGAGACGCATGGCGGAGCGGCGACGCGACGGTGAGGTGACGATGCCGGCCGATCGGCTCTTCCACGCCCGGCTCGGCCACTCGGCGAAGGTGTCGAGCCTGTCGGACCTGGAGTACCGGGGGTGGACGACCTACGGGCTGGCGGCGGACGACTTCGGGGGGGGGGGAGCCGACGCGGGGGCGGCGCCGGGGGGGCGCCGCCGCTCGTGGAAGGTGTCGAGCCTGTCGGACCTGGAGTACCGGGTGTGGACGACCTACGTGCTGGCGGCGGACGACTTCGGGGTGATGCGAGCCGACGCGGTGGCGTTCCAGGCGGCGCACGACGCGCTGAGCGGCCGGCCGGCGCGGGCGGTCCAGCGGAGCATCGAGCGGCTAGTCGAGGCGGGCCTGGTGGGCACGTTCGCGCACCAGGGGTCGCGCTACCTGTACCAGGCCGACTGGCAGGACTTCCAGCGGGTGCGCTATCCGCTGCGGACGATGCATCCGTTGCCGGCGGCGGCCGAGGTGAGCGCGAAGACGCGCCATCTGTGGTCGGTGCATCCGGGCGGCGTGCGGGTGCCGTCGCTGCCGAAATCGTCCCGCACGATTGCCGCAGGATTGCCGGAAGGTTCCGGCAACTCTCCCGCAGAAGTGCCGCAGGATTCCCGCATTCGTGCGGAAACATTTCCGCAAAGTTCCCGCACTTCTCCCGAAACTTTGCCGTCTCACGCACGCACGTGCGAAACGGCTAACGGCTTATGGCTAAGGGAAGCGGGGGGTGCGGGGGGAGAGGGGCCGCGGCGGCAGGCGAAGGCGTCGCTGCGGGGCCGGGGCGGCGGTGCGCGGTCGACGGAGCCGCGCGAGGCCTACGACGCCGTGATCGAGCGGGCGAAGCGATGAGCGGGGGGTGCGGGCGGTGCGAGCGGACGCCGGGCTGGGAGTCGGTGGAGGTCGAGGGGGTCTCGCGCCTTCGGCGCTGCGGCTGCTGGACGGCGGCGCACGCCGCGCCGCCGTCGGTGCCGCGGGAGTTCCGGGACGCGCGGTGGTCGACGTGGCGGATGACGGGCGACAACCGGCACGCGCTGGACGAGGCGCGGGCCTTCGTGCGGGCAGCCGAGGGGCCGGACCTGTTCCTCTGCGGTTCGGTCGGCACCGGCAAGACGCGGCTCGCCAGCACCGTGCTGAACGAGGCGTGGAAGTCGGGCGAGCGGTCGGCGGCGTTCGAGCGGGTGCCGATGCTGCTCTACCGGCTCCAGCCGCACGGGACGGGGGCGGAGACGGCCGAGGAGTTCAACCGGCTGGCGGCGGCGAGGCTGCTGGTGCTCGACGACCTGGGCGCCGAGCGGGACGCGGCGACCGACTACACGCGGCGGACGCTGCTGATGCTCTACGAGGCGCGTCACGACGCCGGGCGCCGGACCATCTGGACGTCGAACAAGACGCCGGGCCAGATCGGCGCGTTCATGGGGGACGACCGGCTGTCGAGCCGCATCGCGGGCCGCTGCCGGGTGGTCGGGCTGGAGGGCCGGGACTGGCGGCTGTCGAGCCGCGCGCAGCGTGCGG
>MKWU01002587.1_pt1 | contig 26557 bp, 23 predicted proteins | sample 809101 | NCBI WGS metagenome assembly MKWU01 (sample SAMN05860141, study PRJNA318959) | sponge metagenome | host: Aplysina aerophoba | place: Slovenia: Piran, Adriatic Sea, Gulf of Piran | collected 2013-05-07 | reverse complement strand
CGTTCTCCACCGGCTACGGAATGAGCTACACCGTGCGGGAGGAACTCGAGCCGGACGCCGCGAAGGACGACCGCTTCGGAGGCTTCCGACTGGACAGCGATTATCATCACCGGCTTGGCGCCACACTAGAACTGGATAGCGACCTGGCGTTGAACGTGAATCTCTTGTCGGCTTCCGACTACTCGCTGAACGTCACCAACGCGGTCGGCGTCGCAATGAGCGATCACTTGTCGTTGCGGATCAGCCTGCAGCATCTGTATGAGCATCAGCCAGCCCTGCAGGATGCCGCTCTCCGTGCGCACGTCATGCTGACCGACCCTGACGGTACGCCGGGCAGCGGGGACGAAGTGTTCGAAACGGCCGTGGCGGGCGGAACAGTGCTCGACCTCGGTACGGGTCAGATCCGGAAGGCGGGCCTGGACGCGATCCTCCGGACCGCCCTCGTGATCAGCTTCTGAAGTGGGGCAGAGACGCTGAGGACCGAGCGCCAGCTAACGACCTGCTCTTCGGTAGACCGCCTGCCAGTATCGCACCGCGTTGGCGAGAACACGTTCCATGCACAGGGTTGCCACTGCACACGTGATGGTGGTGGGCCTGCTCGTGCTCGGGCCGCGTGTCGTCGCCGCTGACGACGTCCAGTCGTGGACGGAGATCAAGCTCGGCATTCTTGCATCCGACCGGATCGACTGGACCGTCGGCGGCGTGGCCCGCGTTCGAGAGTCACTGGGCAGCGTCTACGACCGCCGCGGCAGGACCGACATTGAGTTCACGTTCACCGATCTCGCGAGCGTGAAGCTCGGCTACATTCTGCTCAATCGGACACGGGACGGATTCGACTTCGGTTGGGATCACCGCCTGCACGCGGGACTGACGTATCCGCTGCTGCGACGGGAGGTAAGAGTCAAGGCCACGACGCTGTTCGAGCGTCATGTCGGTCGGCCGAACGTTCCCGACTTCAACCGGTACCGCCAGCAGGTCGAACTCGATCGTCCTCGTACCAGGTTGTCGCCGTGGCTCCAACAGTCGTTGGCTTTCGAGCGTCGAGGCTTCGTGCGCTCCCGGTCTCGCGTCGGGTTCCGCTGGCGTCTTGGGGCCAGGCATTCCTTCATCGGTGCCTATCAGTTCGAGCGGCGCCGATCCGACGCAACCTGGCGGCCGCGACACGCCATCCTGTCGGAGTGGAGTGTCGACCGCACCGCGAGACAAGACGGTCGTGCAACCAGGTGACGGGTTGGACCGCCGAGCTCGCCTCCCGCGGTCCGCACCTCAAGGGGGGCGGAGTGCGGGTCGACTGGCCCTTTTGGGCGACGGGCGAGCCACCTCAACCGGGGGTTGAGGTGGAGACGCTACGACGAAGCCAAGTGCCGGAGTACGATCCGGGCAGCAACCGACGAAGAGCGAGAGCGCAGAGGAGCACGGGGATCGAGGCGACGGGCGAAACCGCCATCGGATACCACACGTGCCGCGTGTTCAGCGGGCACGAGCGCGGTTTCCGCGGTCCGCTGGACGGACCGCGGGGAGCACGGGGTGCCGTGGGCAGCCGGCAACCGGTGGTGGGGTTTTCTACGCGAGGTTTCGGATGGACGAGCAGACGAAGGTCCTAGTGTGGCAGAAGGGTACCGTGATCCCGGGCTACGATCCAACCCAATGGCGTCGTGATGAGGACGGAAACGCCCTCTCATTCGCAGCGTATGGCGACAGGAGTTCCGATTACGGGTGGGAAATCGACCACATTCACCCTGTCGCCGAGGGCGGAGGTGACTCCATTGCGAACCTCCGCCCGCTTCACTGGAGGGTCAACTCTGGCCGGCAATAGGTTAAATGGTGCGGGAAGCTGTGGACGCGATGAGCGAGTCGATCTTGCGGAACCGTTGTGGACTGGCACTGCATCCGCGCGGAGAGGACGTCGTGAAATGACCCACGGCACCGCCCACCGGCTCGACCAGATACGCAACACGATGAACACCGTGCGCTGGCTTGACGACGACTTCATGGTCTATCCCACCAAGGGAACTAACTGGAACGACGTCCCCGGCGTCTATCCCGTCCGCCGGCTGTCCAAAAGCCCGCGCGCGGGGCTGGTAGGGGGTCGCCCCCCTACCAGCGGCCGGCCTGGCCGGCTCAGTGGTGCATCCAGGCTTCCGACAGGAACCCCTCGGAAAGGTTCGGGCAGTACGGCCGGCCCGTGTGCCGATGCCGCTCTCCCGTCGAACTGACACGGTGCGTGCAGTCGCTCCGCCGCACGTTGCCGGGGTGCGCCTCCGCAACGGCGGCGAGACCGACAGCCAAGAGCATGGCGAACCCGAGATACGAAAGCATCCGTCGACTCATGCGATGAATCCTCCTTCGGCCCGGTAGCCTAGCACAATACTGTCCCGGCCGGTCGGCCGCGCTTTGGGTAAACCGCTAGGTAATTACCTTTGGAATTGTCGGCCGCATCGGGCGGCCAGGTGACGGGCGGGTTGTCGGCAGCGGGGACGGTGCAAGTTCTCGGCGCCGTCTGGGTGCCGTAGAGTGCATCGAACGCCGCGATCATCTTCGAGGGGGGGTCCGTGACGCCTGCCGCAGCGGCTGCGCCGGCGCCGGTAACGGTGACAAGCCACTCGGCGCTGCCGACGAGCCAGCCGTACTCGACGGCCCGCGCGAGCGCGAACTGGACCTTGGATGCTTTGGCGCACTCTCGATGGTCAGCGCGACGGGTTCGCCGTGGCCGGCCGCCGGGAACGCTTCAAGCGCTGCTCGGCACCGCTCGTGGATTCGGTCGAGCGCCGGGCCGCGGCGGAGCATCACCTCGTCGTTGGTCACGCGGACGACGTCGATCCCAACGTCGCGCAGCTCCTTGTCTCGGATGCGGTCGGCGTCGGGGTCCTGCTCGGGACCGTCGAGCTCGGTGCTGCTCGGTACGGCCACGGCTGGCCCCGGGCGCCGGTACGCGTCCCGGCCCTAGCCGGCAGGACGCTGTCCGGCAGCTTCGTCTGGTCGCTGGTGCTAACCGATATCGCCAGGGGCTGGAGGGGTGCCGGCAGCCGAGGCGCTGGCCCGCCGCTACTCGGCGGCGCGCCTGCTCGTGAACGTCTTCCAGCCGTCGTTCAAGCTGGCGGAGAAGACGCGCCACGGGGGCCGGGTTCGGAAGCGCTACCATGTGCCGAAGACGCCGTGCGGACGGGGCGAGATCGGCAGCGCCCGGGGCGGGCTTGAGGGCGAGGTCCAGCGGTACCTGGGAGATGGTACAGGACCAGAAGACGCTGGACGACAGCGTCTACATCCTGGGACGATGGATCAAACACATCGGACGCGCCCCGTGCCGGGCACCCGTCACGACGGAGGCTGAACCGAATCACCCAAGCGCGCGGAGCGGACGGTGCCGCTCGATCAGTTCGAGGAAAGGCCGCACGACGGGCTCGGGCAAGCTGGAACAGAGTCCCCAAGGCACGACGAAGGCTATCCAGGAGGATCCAACGAACAGCGTCTTGGGGCCAGAATCATGGACAATATCCTGGACGGAAACCGGAAGTGCTTGAGAAACAAGGGAGTTACGGTAGGCCGAAACTTCTACTTCATGGAGGAGCTGCTGTCGCCGGACAACGTCTTCGGCTACGCGGAGCTGGTGCGGCGCATCGGCGGCGGCGGACCGGGCTGGACGCGGGTCGCCTGCGGCGAGCACGAGTACACCGAGCACGGCTTCGACGTGCTGGTCCGCCTCGAGGCGGCCGAGGTGCTGCAGCCCGACATCACGTGGTGCGGCGGGTTGACCGCCGCCAAGCGGATCCGCGACCTGGTGGAGGGCGCGGGCCTGGAGCTCATCCCGCACCGCGGCGGCAGCGTCTGGGGGCTGCCGATCGCCCTGACCGCGCGCACCTGCACGATGGCCGAGAGCTTCCCGGCGGGGTCGCCCATTCTCGACGCCATGTCGCCGCGCTTCGACAACGGCGACTACGTAGCGCCGACCGCGCCCGGCTTCGGAAGCACGCTGACCGAGCGGATGGTGCTCGACGCGCGCCTGCCGGGCACGTTCTGAGCCGCGTCGGAGCGATTTCGAACGACGACGCTGCCAGTGCCCGATCTCCGCTATCCCATCGGCGAGTTCGCACCCCCGAACGACATCACGCGCGAGCGAGTCGACGCCTGGATCGACGACCTCGCGGCGTTGCCGGCCGACGTCCGGCGGACCGTGGCGCCCCTGACGAACGAGCAACTCGATACGCCGTACCGCCCCGACGGCTGGACCGTCCGGCAGGTCGTGCATCATCTGCCCGACAGCCACATGAACAGTCTCATCCGGTTCAAGTGGGCCCTGAGCGAGGACCGTCCGGTCATCAAGGCCTACGACGAGCGGGCCTGGGCGGAGTTGCCGGACTCGCGTGGGTCGGTGGACCCGTCACTGGACCTCCTCGAGGCCCTGCACCGCCGCTGGGCGGCCCTGCTGCGCAGCCTCACCTGGGCGCAGTTGCAGCGAGAGTTCGTGCACCCGGAGTCGGGCACCGTCGTCCTCGCCGCGAGCGTCGGCGACTACGCCTGGCACGGCCGGCATCACTTGGCGCACATCGAGCGGCTGCTTGCTCGCGAGGGCTGGAGCTGATCCCGAAGCGCCGGCGGGCCGCCATCACCCGCGGTCGGTTACCGTTCGGTTAGCGTAAGGAGGCAGGATGCCGGAACCTCCTCTCCGGAACCAGGTGGCCGTCGTCTCCGGGGCGACCCGCGGCGCCGGCCGAGGCATCGCTCGCATGCTCGGCGCCGCCGGTGCGACCGTCTACTGCACCGGCCGGAGCGTCCGTGGTCGGCCCGCCACAGCCGGGCGGACGGAGGCGATCGAAGAGACGGCGGACCTCGTCACCGCCGAGGGGGGCCGGGGCGTCGCAGTCCGCACCGATCACACGGTCGAGGCCGAGGTGGAGCAGCTCTTCGCGCGGGTTCGCGCGGAGGCGGGTCGGCTCGACGTCCTGGTGAACGACATCTGGGGCGGGGACGCGCTGACCGAGTGGGGCACGCCGTTCTGGGAGCTCTCGACCGCCCGGGGGCTGCAGTTGCTGGAGCGGGCGGTGCACACCCACATCATCACGAGCCGGCACGGCGCGCCGCTGATGATCGAGCGGAACGCGGGGCTCATCGTCGAGGTCACCGACGGCGACACCTTCGGCTACCGCGGCAACCTCTTCTACGACCTGGCGAAGAACGCGGTCGCGCGACTCGCCTACGCGATGGCCGCCGACCTCCACGCCCACCACGTGACCGCGCTGGCGATTACCCCGGGGTTCCTGCGGTCGGAGCACGTCCTCGACAGCTTCGGGGTCACGGAGGCGAACTGGCGCGACGCCATCGAGAAGGACCCCTACTTCGCCGAGTCGGAGACGCCCTGCCTGGTCGGGCGTGTCGTCGCCGCGCTGGCCGCCGACCCGGACGTCGCCCGGAAGAGCGGCCGCCTGTTCGCCACGTGGACGCTCTCGAAGGAGTACGGCCTCGCCGACGTGGACGGCCGGCGGCCCGACTGGGGCACCTTCTTCCCGCGCAAGGTGCGGGAGATCGTCGACGGCGGCGAGCCGACGGAGATGAACCTCTTCATCGTCCGCAGCCGCCTCTACCAGGCGGAGCTCGACCCCTCCGCGGCCGAGGAGGCGGAGCGCCTGCGCACCTGGCTCGCCCGCCACGAGTGACCGCGCGCGGCCGGGCGTGTCGCGAGCCGCGGCAGAGAAGAGCGGGAAGGTCAGAGCAACGCGACGATGGCCGCCGCGAACGCCCCAGCTCTGGCGCGGTCGTCAGGTGGACGCCGACATCGACGTCGTGGAAGCCGCCGCCCGCGAGGAACGAGCCATGGAGCCACGCCCACTCCACGTCCGGCTCCGTTTCGAGGGCCGCCGCGAGGGCGCGCGTCACGCGGTCTCGTTCGCCGGCGTCGGCACGATACAGGCGCCGAACGACGACCATTGTCTCCGACGGGGTTGCCGAATGGCACCCGCCGCGGCGCGCGAGAGGCACCCAGCGTCCGCGCGCAGAACGTGTGACGCGGAAGCTGCGCGCCGGCGCGGCTCCCGACGTGCCCGGCGGGCGCTACCGGCGCGGGTACCAGTCGCCGTCGCGCACCTCGATCGGCTCGCCGGCGAGGGCGTCGCGCAGCGCCTGGATGGTGGCCGCAATCTCCTCCGCGTTGTCCGGCCGGGGCTGATCGGGGTCGCCGAACCAGCGCGCCGTGGCGTTGTCGTAGTGGATCAGGTAGACCACCTCGGGCCGGAAGGTCTTGGCGCACTCGGCGACGGGCCGCGGGCGCATTCGGTCGACCGGCAGGTTCATCGGCAGGAACGCGACGTCGATGTCGGCAAGGGCCTGAATCTCGGGCACGCATTCGCCGACCCCCGCGAAGAAGATGCGCCGATCCCCGAGCGTGAGGACATAGCCGTTCGCCTCGCCCTGCGGGTGCCACGGTTGCCCGGGCGTCATGTCGTAGGCGGGGACCGCCTCGACCGGCACGCCCGCGAAGACGCCCTTCTCGCCGTTGGCGAGGACCTCGCCGACGCCGAAGCGCGCGTGCGCCGCGGCGGTCAGCACGACCGGCGCGCCCGGCTTGCGCAACTGCTCGATGGCCGCCGGATCGAGGTGATGGCCCGGGTCGTCGGTCACCAGGATCAGGTCGGCCGGCTTGGCCTGGGACAGATCCCCGGCGCTCCACGGGTCGATGTGCACCACCGTGCCGCCGTGCTCGATCTGGACGCTCGAGTGGAGGATCGGCGTGATGACGACGTCGCCTCCCTCGGCCGCGATGCGGTCCGACGGCGCCTGCGCCGAGAGCGGCGCCGCGGCGGCGACCACCGCGAGGAGCAGTAGCAGCGTGCGAGGGCCTTTGGTCATGTCCGCGATGCTATGGGCGCCGAGCCCCGGCGTCAACGACGCTGCCGGGGACGGCGCGTGCGGCGCGGCGACGGCGCCGGCCGTCGCCGGCGGTGGCGAGCGTCCTCTCCGTGCTCGTGGCGCCTGCGTCGCAGCGGTTGGGCCCGGCCGGCTCCGGCAGCACGCGCAGGGCTGCCCAGTGGTGCGCGGCGCGGCACGCGGGGTGACGCCGGCTGCCGGCTCGGGCTACGCTGAGGCCCATGCCCGAGGCGGTTGAGCGACGGTCTCCGGCCGCGGGGGCGGCGGGGCTGGCACTGGCTCTGGCGGTCGTTGCCGGCGGATGCGCCGGCGGGGACTCCGGCGACGGCCGTCCTTCGGCGGCGCTGCCTCCGACCGCGGACGCGTATCCGGAGGGCGCGATCACGCTGCTCGCGCCGGCCCGCCCGGGCGGCGGCTGGGATCAGACCGCGCGCCAGATCCAGCAGGTATTCACCTCGACCGGCATCGTCGGCGTCCCGGTCGAGGGCGGGAACCGCGGCGGCGGCCGGGGCGGGGTCGTGACCCGCGGCGGCGCGGGGGGGACGATCGGCTTGGCCGACCTCGTCACCCGGTTCCGCGGCGAGCCGCACATGCTGATGGTGTTCGGCCAGGTGATGCTGGGCGCCACTCGCACCAACCGCAGCCCGGTCTCCATCGACCAGACCGTCCCGCTGGCGCGGTTGCTGAACGAGTACGAGGTCGTAACCGTGCCGGCGGACTCCGCCCATGAAACGCTCGACGAGCTGCTGGACGAGTTGCGGCGCGACCCCGAGGCGGTGAGCTGGGCCGGGGGTTCGGCGGGCGGGATCGATCACATCCTGGCCGGGCTCATCGCGCAGGCCGCCGGCGTCGACCCGCGCCGCGTCAACTACATCGCGTACGCCGGGGGCGGCGAGGCCGCCGCCGCGGTGATGGGAGGCCACGTCACGCTCGGCGTATCGGGTGTGGGGGAGTGGGGAGCGCACGTCGACGGAGGTCGGATGCGGGCGCTGGCGGTCTCGGCGCCCGAACGCATCGACGGCCGTGCGACGCCCACGCTGCGCGAGAACGGGCTCGACGTCGTGCTCTCGAACTGGCGGGGGATGGCCGCGCCGCCCGGCACGAACGACGAGACGCGCGACTGGCTGATCCGCGCCCTGGAGCGGATGCGCGAGTCCACGGAGTGGCAGGAGATCCTGCGCGCGAACCACTGGGAGGACAGCTTCCTCGCGGGCGAGGCGTTCGAGGGCTTCCTGCGCGAGGAGGCGGCCACCGTCGACGACACGCTGCGCGCGATCGGCCTGATCCAATAGGCTTCGCGGCCCGGCTCCCCGGCGACGGCCGGTGCCCCGGCGCCCCGGCGGGCCGGCCGACGCCGGGATTCGACCACCCGGGCACCCGCACAGGCGGGAGCCGAACGCGCCCGCCCGTCGATGATCGGCACCAGCACCCGCGCCATGCATCCCGACCGTCGTCTCACGCTCGGTCTCCTCGCGGTCAGCGCCGGCTACCTCGCCGCCGCGTCCGCCATCGCCTCGCCCGAGGGCGGCTACGCCACCGTCGGTCCCCGGGTGTTCCCCCTTGCCATCGGCGTCGGTCTCGCGGCCGCGGCGCTCAGGATCGGGCTGCGGCCGGATCCGGGCGTAGCCGCCGTTTCCGCGGCCGACTGGCGCGCGGCGGCCCCGAGCGCCCTGTGCTTCCTCGCCTACATGCTCCTGCTCGAACGGGCGGGCTACCTGCTGGCGACGACGGCGTTCATCGCGGTCGAGGCGCGTCTGCTCGGCAGCCGGTACTGGCGCCGCGACCTGGCTGCTGCCGTCGTCATCGCGGTGTCGGTCTACGCCCTCTTCGGTTCGCTCCTCGGCATCCGGCTGCCGCCGGGCCTGCTGGGCGGGTGGTGACGATGGGTGCTCCGACCTCCCTGGCGGACAGCCTCGCGGCCGGGTTCGGTGCGGCGCTCCTGCCGCTGAACCTGCTCCTCGGCCTCGCGGGCGTGACCCTGGGCACGGCGGTCGGCGTCCTGCCCGGGATCGGGCCGGCGCTCGCCATCTCGATGCTCCTCCCGCTGACGTTCGGCCTCGATCCGGCGGGCGCCTTCATCCTGTTCGGCGGCGTCTACTACGGGGCCATGTACGGCGGCTCGACGACGTCGATCCTAGTGCGGATGCCGGGCGAGGCGTCGAGCGTGATGACCGCGCGCGACGGCTTCCGCATGACCTGCCGGGGGCGCGCGGGCGCGGCGCTCGCGACCGCCGCCATCGGGTCGTTCATCGCCGGCACGTTCGCGACGGCGATGCTGATGACCGCGGCGCCGGCGCTGGTCGAGGTGGCGCTGACCTTCGGGCCGGCGGAGTATTGCGCCCTGATGGTGCTGGCGCTGACGGCGCTCGTCGGGCTGGGGGGGCCGTCCCCGGCGAAGGGCGCCGCGGCCGCGCTGATCGGTCTCGCCCTCGGGACGATCGGGATCGACGTGCAGACGGGCCAGGCGCGCTTCGCCTTCGGGGCGGCCGGGCTGCTCGGCGGCGTCGACGTGGTCGTCGTCACCGTCGGCCTGTTCGCGGTCGGCGAGGTCTTCTGGTACGCGGCGACCCGGCCGCGGCCGAGCCGGCGGCGGGCGTCCGCGCGACCCGCCCCGCCGGAGGCCGAGAGCGCGCGCATCGGCGGTCCGGTCCGCCTGACCCGCGCGGAGTGGCGGCGGTCGTGGCCGGCGTGGCTGCGGGGCACGGTGGTCGGCTTCTTCTGCGGTGTCCTGCCAGGCGCGGGGGCGACCGTGGCGAGCTTCCTGGCCTACGACGTCGAGCGGCGCTGCTCGCGGCGGCCGGAGGAGTTCGGCGACGGCGCCATCGAGGGCGTGGCGGGGCCCGAGGCGGCCAACAACGCGAGCGCCGGCGGCAGCCTCGTGCCGCTGCTCGCGCTCGGCATCCCCGGCTCCGGCACCACCGCCGTCATGCTCGCCGCTTTCCAGATGTACGGCCTTCAGCCGGGTCCGCTGCTCTTCACCCGGGATGCGACGCTCGTGTGGGGGCTCATCGCCAGCCTCTACGTCTCCAACTTCCTGCTGCTGCTCCTGAATCTCCCCCTCGTCCGCGTCTGGGTGCAGCTCCTGCGCGTACCCCGGCCGCTGCTGTTCGCCGCCGTGCTCGCGTTCGCCACGCTCGGCGTATACAGCCTCGACCGGAGCCTGGTCGACGTCGGCGCGATCTACGTGCTGGGGCTCCTGGCGTGCGTCCTGCGCAGGCACGGCGTGCCGGCCGCTCCCATCGTCCTGGCCGTCGTGCTCGGCCCCCTCCTCGAGCAGGAGTTCCGGCGCGCGATGGCAATCTCCGGCGGCGACCCGACGGTGTTCGTCACCCGGCCCGTCGCCGCGGGGCTGCTCGGCCTTGCCGTCCTGGCCGCCGCGGCGCCGCGGCTGGCCGGAGCCGTCGAGCGCTGGTGGACGCGAGGCACCCGCGGGTGACGAAGCGCATCTCGCGCGCCGCGGACGGTCATCGAGACTCATCCACGGTCGAAGGCGTTGTTCGAGGCGCGGTCGGGCGGTGTCGAAGGCGCAGTTCGAGGTTCGGTCGGGCAGGGGGCGAAGGCGCAGTTTCGAGGTTCGGTCGGGCAGGGGGCGAAGGCGCAGTTTCGAGGCCCGGTAGGGTTCCCCGGCGAACGCGGCTCGGCCGCGATTCGTCCTATCCGGGTGGCAGCGCACGCCCGCGGGCGTTGAGGTGCCCCCGGCGCGGGAGCAGATCGGGCCTCCGCACGCTGGCACAGCCCGGGCCTCGGCCGTCAACGGCGGCTGCCGGCCGTTCGGCGGACTGTGCCCGACGGCGCAGGCTCCCGCCCCAGCCGGGTCGGTCCCTGGGAGGTCGCACATGACCGCGGTTCGTCGCTCGCGTTCGCCGGTTCGCAATCGGATCGGGTGGCGGCAACGCCTCGCCCGCCTCGGGGACTCGCCCGTCGACCTCGATCTGCGCGGGTTGGACGCGCCGCTCGAGGCCGTCGGCGTGATCGAGCGGGACCTGGCGAAACTCTCCGACGCCACGATCGGCGAGCGGGCGGGGGACCTTAGAGCCCGCGCGCGGGCCGGGGACAAGCTCGAAGGGCTGCGGAGCGAGACATTCGCGCTCGGGTGCGAGGCGGCGGCTCGCACGCTGGACATGCGGCCGTTCGACGTGCAGGTCGCGGCGGCGCTCGCCCTCGCCGGCGGTCGCATCGTCGAGATGCAGACGGGCGAGGGCAAGACGCTGGCCGCCGTGCTGCCGGCGGCCCTGCACGCGCTGGGCGGTCGCGGCGTCCACGTGCTGACCTTCAACGACTACCTCGCCCGCCGCGATGCCGAGTGGATGGGGCCGGTCTATCGGATGCTCGGCCTCTCGGTCGCCGCCGTGCAGCAGGGGATGCCGCCGGAGGCCCGGCGGCGCGCCTATCGGGCCGACGTCACCTACGTCACCGCCAAGGAGGCGGGCTTCGACCACCTCCGGGACCTGCGGGCGACCGATCCGGACGCGGTCGTGCACCGGCCGTTCCACGTGGCGCTGGTCGACGAGGCGGACTCGCTGCTGATCGACGAGGCGCGGGCGCCGCTGGTTCTGGCCGCGCGTGCCGAGGCGGGCCACTCGCCGGCCCGGCGGATCGCGGCGTTGGTCGGGAGGCTCACGCCGGGCGTCGACTTCGACACCGACGAGTACGGCCGGAGCGTCGAGCTGACGGAGACGGGGATCGCCCGGATGGAGCGTTCACTCGGCGTCGCCAACCTGCACGACGGCGACCACTATCCGCTGCTGACCGCCGTGAACTGCGCCCTGCACGCGCGAGTCCTGCTGCGGCGGGACGTCGACTACCTGGTCCGTGACGCGCGCATCGGCATGATCGACGAGCTCACCGGCCGCGTCGTGCCCGACCGCCACTGGCCCGACGGGCTGCAGGCGGCGCTCGAGGCGAAGGAGGGGCTCGAGCCCGACGCGGGCGGTCAGGTCCTGGGGTCGATGCCCCTGCAGCACTTCCTGCGCGGCTATCCGTTCCTGTGCGGCATGACGGGGACGGCGCGCGACGCCGCGGCCGAGCTGCGCGAGATCTACGAGCGCGAGGTGACGGTGGTGCCGACGAACCGACCCCTGATCCGGGTCGACCGCCCGGACATCGTCTTCACGCATCGCGATGCGAAGGAGCGTGCCGTCGTCGCCGAGGTCCGGCGTGCGCACGCCGTTCGGCGGCCCGTGCTCGTCGGCACCTTGACCGTCGTCGAGTCCGAGCGAATCGCGGAGCGGCTGCGCGGGGCCGGTGTGGCGTGCGAGGTTCTCAACGCGCGGAACGACGCCGCCGAGGCGCGCATCGTGGCGCGCGCCGGGCGGCCGGACGCGGTCACCATCTCGACCAACATGGCGGGCCGCGGCACCGACATCCGCCTCGGCGGCGGGGACCCGGCGGAGCACGAGCAGGTGGCCAGGCTCGGGGGGCTGTACGTCATCGGCACGAACCGGCACGAGAGCCGGCGCGTCGACCTGCAGCTCCGGGGCCGTGCCGGCCGGCAGGGCGACCCGGGGGAGTCCCGCTTCTTCGTGAGCCTCGAGGACGACCTTCAGGTCCGCTACGGAATCCGGGAGCTCATACCGCCGCGGGTCATGCCGGCGCGCCGCGATGAGCCGATCGACCATCCGATCATCCGGCGCGAGATCGCTCGCGCGCAGCGGATCGTGGAGGGGCAGAACCACGAGATCCGGCGCAGCCTCTCCCGCTACACGGAGATCATCGAGGAACAGCGGCAGCGTCTCCTGGGCCGCCGGCAGGGGCTGCTCGCCGGCCGGGAGGCGCCGGACGTCTGGCGCGGCGCCCCGGAGGCCTACCACGATCTCGTCGCCGCCTGCGGCGAGGAGGCGGTCCGCCGGGCGGAGGTGGCGGTGACGCTGCACCATCTCGACCAGGCCTGGGTCGAGCACCTGGCCCTCTGCGCCGATCTCCGGGAGGGGATCCACCTCGTCCGCCTGGGGCAGCAGGATCCGCTGACCCGGTTCTCGGCCGAGGTCGTGGACGCCTACGAGCGGCTGGAACCGGGCATCGACGAGGCGGTGCGCGCGGCGCTCGACAGCGTCCGCGTGGTCGACGGCCGTCTCGACCTGGCCGCCGCTGGCGTGGAGGTCAAGGGCCCGGCGGCCACCTGGACCTACCTGGTGAATGACGATCCGTTCCGCGACCAGATCGGCCAGCTCCTCACGGGCCCCGGACGCGGCAGCATCGCCATCTTCTCCGCGCTGTGGCTGATGCCGCTGCTGATCACGTGGGGTCTGGTGGACCGCTACCTGCGGCAGCGCCCGCGGCGCCGGGTCGATCCGTATGGATGACAGGTGCGACCGCTGCTCTCAGGCGAGTCCCACGTTACGCGAGAGCAGCGGCGCGATCCGGGCGATCGTATCGACCATCAACCGGAGATCAATTCTCGGTGGACACGGCGAGCCTTGGCGCTGTCGCGGCGGTCGGGCACTTCGCGATCCTCTCGCATGGCGGAGAGATCGCCCTCCCAGAGTCCGGATCCCGTGAGCTGGAAGATGCGGCCGGCCTTCGCCCGCCGGACGAATTCCGACAGGGCTCGGTTGACCGCCTTCGAGTAGGTTCGCTCGCCGCTCACTCGCAGCGCCTCTTCGAGCACCTGCTCGTCAAGCACAAGATTCGTGCGTTTCATGCGTAGAACCGACCATACGGGCGAAAGAAGACGGCGGTCAAGGCTGGGCCGAGTGAATCGGCGTCGCAGTGCTTATCGCGCGGGGTGCTCAGCGGCGCCCAGGGCGCGAAGGAGCGCCTCGGTGGTCGGGGCGGCCTCGAGGTTGCCGCGCCGGCGGCGTGTGACGAGCGCGAGCGGCGTCATGCCGCGGTCGTTCGTCGCGTCGAGCTTCGCGCCGCGCTGGACGAGCAGTTCGACGACGCGGTCGAAGCCCTTGTCGACGACGTGGTGGAGGGCGGTGTTGCCGGTCTCGTCGACGGCGTTGACATCCGCGCCCGCCTCGAGCGCCGCGCGCACCGCCTCGAGCGTTCCCGCTTCGTCCGCGTGCTGGGCCTGGAAGGCGAAGTCGCGGTGCAAGGCGCGGTCGCGCCGGTCCCAGACGCCGTAGCGCCAGCTCGCGCCGGCGGCCAGCATCAGCGGCGTCCAGCCGTTCCGGAGCGGCAGCAGGCCGTCCGCTCCCGCGGCGTCCAGCGCGCGCATGACGCCGGCCTCGGCGAACTTGGCGGCGAGCGCGAAGGGCGTGGCGCCGATGAGGTGGTCGCCGATCATCAGGACCTGCCCGTTGCGCGTGACGCGCGTAGCCTGCGTCACCTGGGCGTCCGGCCGGGCGCCGGCTGCCAGCAGCGCCTCGACCATTCGGAGGTCGCCCTGCAGCACCGCGGCGTGTAGCGCCGTGTAGCCGGCTGCGGCGGCGTTCGGGTTGGCGTCCTTGGCCAGGAGGAGCTCGACGAGCGCGCGGTGCCCGCTGTGCGCCGCGACCAGAAGTGCGCTCCGGCCGTCGGGCGCGGTGTCGTTGACGTCCGCCCCGGCCGCCACCAGCCGGCGGGCAGACTCGACGCCCCCATGCCGCGCCGCGAACAGGAGCGCCGTGTAGCCGCCGATGTCGGTTTCCTCGGCGTCGGTCCCGTAGCGCCGGCCGAGCTCCCCGTAGCGGAGGTTCGACTGCAGCCGGCGACTGATGACCAGGCGCCGCACGCGCGACCGACGGTGGACGTCGGCGCCGCGGTCGAGCAGCACCTCGACGACCGCCGGGTGGCCCTGCGCCACCGCCCACATCAGCGCCGTCTGATCTTCCGAGGACTCGGCCGCGTCGACGTCCGCGCCGTCGTCGAGAAGCGCCGTCACCGCCGCCGCGTTCCCCGTGCGGGCGCAGCTCATCAGCACGGTCTCGCCGGTCCTGACCCCCGCTGCGGCGTCCGCCCCTGCTTCGAGGAGCAGGTCCACCATGGCGGCGTTCGCGTTGGTGCAGGCCAGCGCGAGGGGGACGACCCCGTGGGTGTTGGCGGCGCTGGCGTCCGCGCCCGCCTCGACGAGCAGGCGCGCCACGTCGAGGTCGTCGACGTAGGCGGCCCAATGGAGCGCCGTCGCCCCATCCCCCTGCGCCGCGCTCACGCTTGCGCCAGCGTCGAGCAGGCGACGTACGGCCGAGGCGTCCTGCAGCTTGACCGCCTCGATCAGCCGGTCGTCGGCGGCCTGCGCATCTGCTTCGGCCGCTCCGATTCCGAGCACGCCCGCCGCGAGCAGTAACGCGGCAGCCCATCCCGAGCGGTCGCCCGTCGAACACTTGCGCATCGTCAGAGCCTGGCTACCGAATTGGCGGTGCCTTCATCGGCCGCCGTTCAGCGGAGCATCATCGCACGCTGTTGCGCCGTGGACAAGTACCAGCGCCATGGTCAGATCCGATACGAACGCCGGCGATCCAGGAGATTCACCGGCTGAGTGCTGAGCGTCGATGGCATGGGGCGGCGCTGGCGATGTCAACCGAGAACCAGGAACGTCGCTTCTTCCTGCTCGGCGAAACGAAGAATGGACCGGTAGTGGTTTCGAAGCAGGTCGGCGACGTCCCGGGTCGTACAGTTGCCGAGGCGAATCCAGACGACCTTGGGCGGAGCTCCGCGGACGATACTCAGGCGATGGAAATCCTCGTCCTTCGTCACCAGCAGGCAAGCGTGCTCGCGTGCGAGATCCCAGATGTCGGAGTCCGGCGCGCCTCCCGCACCGATCAGCCTGACGTGGAGAGACTCCGGAAACAGGTCGGCCAAAGAATCGATCAATCGCTCCGACAAGGGCTCGTCGAAGAGCAGTCGCACGCTTCAGGCCGGGGGTACGCTCAGCGTTCGACGTTCCCGTTCAGCCGCGTAGGCAAGGCAGGCACGAACGTCTTCGCTGCACAACTGAGGAAACTCCGCCAGAAGCTCGTCCTCGGATGTGCCTCCCGCCAAGTGGTCCAGAACGTCGCCGACCGTGATGCGTGTATTCCTGATGCACGGTCTTCCGAACCTGACGGTCGGGTCTATCGACACTCGGTCGAGCAGCTTCATAGACCCAGCCTACGCGAGCCTCGCTCCGGGGGCAATCGACCGCGTTCCCGGAGGGGTAGTGTCTCGCTCCTCGACAAGGCCGGGCGTGAGGATGCCCGCGGACGCCGCGGCGACTGCTACTCCCTGGGGCTTCGACGGATCCTGCCGGAGGGGATCTGGAACAGTCCCGGCCATCCCCGAACGGGACCTGACGTCGCCGCGCGCACGTCGGTCAAGGGCCAGCGCCAGAGCGTCTTGTCGCCAGGTCGCGGTTCTCCGACGGTAGCGACAGCGACGACGCGGCCGTAGCTCCACCCCGCGGGATCCTCGTCGAGCACTCGCCGGGCGACCCGCCAATCGACGTCCCTGTCTGCCCGCGCGACCGTTCGCGCGTTGTCGATGCACGCCTCGGTCGGCCTGCGTTTCGCGGCGTGGATGGCGAGTCTCCTGCCGACAACGCTCGGCGGGCGGAAGTTCCGGTTCTCCGTCCGCTTCGCGCCGCTGGCGACGAGTGCAGCCCACGGTTGTCGCAGCGTTATCGCCGTCACCTCTTTCGCCGATCGAGTCGGGCCGCGGTCGGGCGTCGTTCCTGCTACACCCCGGCCAGCCGCTCCGCGGGGCCCGCCAGACGCGGCAGGGCGCCGGTGCTGTCGCCGATGCGGTCCACGTCGACGCCGAGCTTGTCGAGCAGGGAGACGTGGAGGTTGGCGAGCGGCGTTCCGGACGGGTAGACGAGATGGCGGCCGCCCCGGAGCTGGCCCGCGCCGCCGCCGGCCAGCAGGACCGGCAGGTTGTAGGGCGAATGCGCGTTGCTGTCGCTCATGCCGGCGCCGTACAGGATCATCGCGTGGTCGAGCAGCGAGCCGTCGCCGTCGGGGGTCGACGCAAGCTTCTCGAGGAACGACGCGAAGAGCGTCGTGTGGTACGTGTTGATCTTCGTCAGCTTGGCGAGCGACTCCGGCACGTTGCGGTGGTGCGAGAGCGGATGGTGCGCGTCCGGGACGTCGATCTCGCGGTAGGTCCGGCCGCTCAGCTCGTGACCGCTCATGAACGTGGTGACGCGGGTGCGGTCGGTCTGCCAGGCCAGGAGCTGCAGGTCGTACATCAGGCCGGCGTGCTCGGCGAAGCTGGCCGGCACGCCCATCGGCCGCTCGAGCAACGGCAGGTCGTCGTCGCCCTGCCGCTCGGCGATGGCGATGCGGCGCTCCACGTCGCGCACGGCGTCGAGGTAGGCACCCACCTTGCGGCGGTCGCCGACGCCGAGCTCGCGGCCGAGCCGGGCGACGTCTTCCTGCACCGAATCCAGGATGCTCCGCTGCGCCTCGCGGCGGGCGCGGCGCGCGGCCGGGTCCGTGCTGTCGTTGTCGCCGAAGAGCCGCTCGAAGACCGCGCGCGGGTTGTGCTCCATGGGAAGCGGCGTCGACCCGCTGGCCCACGCGATCGTGTAGGAGAAGGCGCAACTGAAGCCGCCGCTGTCGCACGAGCCGGCGAAGTTGGCGCCCTCGAGGCCGAGCTCGAGCGAGGCGACCGGTGTGTGGCGCCCGAGCTCGCGCGCCGCGATCTGGTCCATCGAGACGGCGTTCGGGTTCCAGGCACCGGGGTGCTCGGCGGTGAGGAACTTGGTCGACGCGCGCGAGTGGGCGCCGCCGTTAATGCCGGGCGGCGGCGTGCTGTTGAGCCCCGAGAGGACGAGAAGCCGATCCCGGAACGGGGCGAGGGGCGTGAGGGTCGGCGTCAGCTCGAACCCGGCGCCCATTGCGGCCGGCGTCCAGTTCTGCATCACCATCCCGTTTGGCACGTAGACGGCGCCGAAGCGGACCGCCGGCCTCGCCGCGGTGCGGCCGATGGCGGACAGCGCAGGCACCATGCCGTCGAGCAACGGCAGCGCGACCGTCGCGCCGAGCCCCCGGAGGACCGTCCGGCGGGGCAGCGCCTTCTTCGTGATCATCATCGCTCCGCGCTCCTCATCTGAAACGGCATGCTGTTGACGATGCCGAGGACGATCGACGACCAGCGATAGCCCTGCTGCTCCGCGGCGGCGACGATCTGTCGAATCGCCGGCTGGTCGTGGTGCTCGGCGGTCCGCCCGATGGCGTAGCCGAGCAGCTTCTCGGTGATGGTTCGGGCCACGCTCACGTCGTAGGCGACGAGCGCCTCGCGGAAGGCGGCCGGGGTGTCCACCCGCGTGCCGTCGGCGAGGGCTCCCGCAGCGTCCACGGGCGCGCCGGCCTCGTCGGCGTCGCGCCAGCGCCCGATGGCGTCGTAGTTCTCGAGGACGAAGCCCGGCGGGTCCATCATGCGGTGGCACGAGGCGCAGGCCGGGTTGGCGCGGTGCTGCTCCATCCGGTCGCGCATCGACAGCACCTCGCGTCCGCCGTGGTTCTCCTCCAGGGCGGGGACGTCGGCCGGCGGCTCCGGGGGCGGCATCCCGAGCACGTTGTCGAGCACCCACTTGCCGCGGAGCACCGGCGACGTGCGGTTCGGATAGGCCGTCAGCGTCAGCAGGCTGGCGTGCCCCAGCAGGCCGCCGCGCTGCGCGGGGTCGACCGCGACGCGCCGGAAGCGCTCGCCGTAGACGCCGGGGATGCCGTAGTGGCGGGCGAGCCGCTCGTTGACGAACGTGTAGTCGGCGGTAAGCAGCTCCAGCAGGCCGCGGTCCTCGCGGAGCTGGCTCTCGAGGAAGAGCGCCGTCTCACGCTCCATGTCCGCCCGCAGGTTCTCGTCGAAGTCGTAGAAGACGTCGGTGTCCGGAGCTACCCCCCGGATTCGGCGGAGCTGCAGCCACTGGCTCCCCCACCTTTCGGCGACCCCCCCTCCGCCCGGGGCGGGCCGGCAGCGCGGGGCCCCCCCCCGGGTTCGGGGGGGCCTGCAGCCACTGGCTCGCGAAGTTGTCGACGAGCGCCGTTGCGCGCGGATCGGCCAGCATGCGGCGGACCTGCCGCTCGAGCTCGTCGGGCTCGGCGAGCCGCCCCGCCTCGGCGGCGTCGAGCAGTTCGTCGTCCGGGATCCCGCTCCAGAGGAAGATCGACAGGCGCGAGGCCAGCTCCAGGTCGGTCAGCCGGTAGGCCGCACCGGCCGCGACATCGACCGGGTCGCGCTCCACCCGGAAGAGGAACTCGGGCGCGACGAGCAACCGCTCGACCGCCTTCTGGATCCCCCCCTCGAAGCCGCGTTCGGCGCGCCCCGCCTCGTAGAATCGCATCAGGGTCGCGACGTCCGCGGTGGTCGCCGGCCGCCGGTAGGCGCGCCGCGCCAGCCGGGTCAGGATCTCCGTCGCGCAGTGCGCCTCGGACGCTTCGGCGGCGGCGGACGCCTCGGCCGCCTCGGAGGGGGGCGCGGGCCGGCAGGAGAAGAGCCGCCGCCGGCTCGGCGTCTCGCCGGGGCCGGTGGCATCGTACGGACCTGCGACCTCGACGCGCTCGACCGCCGCGTTGCCATGGTAGAAGCCGAGCCCGCTCAACGAGAACCCCGACAGACGGCGTTCGAGCACGCCGGTCGGCTCGGTCCGCGCATCGACGAACGAGACGCCCACCGTGTGTGGCCCGGCCGTGGCCGGGAAGCGCACGACGAGACCGGCGTCCGCCTCGTTGGAGACGTAGTCCTCCCAGGCCGGGTCGCCGCGGATCGTCCCGAAGAAGCTGTACGCCGACGGATAGCCGAGGCGGTCCGCGTCGCCGACGGTGAAGCCCCCGACGAGGGCGCCGTCGAGACGAACTTCGAGGCGATGCGCGCGTCCCATGCCGACGATGTAGTCGTAGATCATCCGGCGCAGCCGGAGGCGGACCTCGTAGTCGCCGTCGAGCGGGAAGTAGTGCCGGACGGCCAGCCCGCCGCGCGAGCCGAACGGCAACTCGTCGCCGGCGCGGTCGTCCTGGTAGAGCAGGCGCGGCGTGCTGTAGGTGGCCGCCGCGTATCCGGGGCCGATCGTCGGGTCGCCCGCCGCGAGACGGCTGATGCGGTTGGCGGCGGCCAGGTAGCGCTCGAACAGGGCGGGGGAGACCGACAGCACGTCGCCGTTCGTGTCGAAGCCCTGCGGGTCGACGTCGTCGGCCGGGAACAGCAGCCAGCGCTCGTCGACGTCGAGGGCCAGCAGGTCGCGGATCGCATTGCCGTACTCGGCCGTCGTGAGGCGGCGCACGGCGGGGCGGCCCGGATACGGCGCGGCCGCCGCGGCGCCGTCGAGCTCCGCCTCGAGCCACGTCACGAACGCCTCGTGCGCCGCCCGGTCCGGGCGGGGACGGCCCGCGGGCGGCATCATGCCGAGCCGCAGCTTGCGGACCACGGCTTCCCACGCCTCGGCGTCGGCGCCGACGTCGGTCAGCTCGAGTCCGTCGAAGGCGAACGGGGCCGCGCCCCGCTCGTGCATCGACTCGTTGTGGCAGGTGACGCAGTAGCGGTCGAGCAACGTCCGGTGCGCCTCTGCAGAAGCAGCGCGCAGGGCCCCCGCGGCCGGCGGGGGAGGAGCGGTCGTCTGGGCCCCGACGGATCCGGTCGACCCCAGCAGAAGCAGGACCGCCGCCGGGAGGCACACTTCCTTCACAATGGGCCATTCTGGCGACGGTTCCCAGGGCTGTCAACCGGGCGGCCCCGGGTGAACGCGCGACCGTGCGCGCGGCATGAGCCCCGGCTGCTGCCGGCTACGAACACCGGCTACGAACATCGGCTACGAACATCGGCTACGAAGCATGAGGAGACTGGAGTTGATCGACGCATCCCGGTGGAAGGCGCGCGCCGCCGCGCTGGTCGGCGGTATTGCACTCATCTGGACCGTGTCGCTGTACGGCCTGTGGGTCGACTCGGGAATCGTCTCCGCCCTGGCGCTCGTTCCGCGCCGAGTCGACGGCCTGCCCGGCGTGCTCGGCACGGTCTTCGTGCACGGTTCGTTCGGCCATCTGTCGGCCAACACGCCGCCGCTGCTGATTCTGGGCGGCATGGTGGCCGTACGCGGGGTAGGCTACTACCTGACCACAGCGCTGGCGATCGCCGTGCTGGGCGGCCTCGCCCTCTGGGCGTTCGGACGGGAGGCCGCTCATATCGGCGCGAGCGGTCTGGTCTTCGGGTTCTTCGGCTTCCTGGTCGCCCGCGGCTACTACGAGCGCCGGTGGTCCTCGATCGCCGCGGCCCTTGTCGTGGTCGTCCTCTACGGCGGCTTGATCGCCGGCGTGGTGCCGCGAGGCGGGCACGTCTCCTGGGAGGCGCACCTCTTCGGGCTGCTCGCCGGTATCCTGTGCGCGCGGGCGCCGTTCGCCGTCAGGCGGTGACCGGACGGGCCGCGTCCCGCAGCGCTCAGTTCGGACGCCTTCCGCCGGGACTCGCCATCGCGCTCGCCTGCCCGAACAAAGCCAGGTAGTGGCCGGCGATCAGCCAGGCGCCGTCTTCCCGTTCCGTGGTAATCGTTTCGACCACAGTGTCGCTGTCGGCGAACACGGTCTGGAACGTGAACACGACGTAGGGCGCGTCGGGCGCCCCGGGCAGGCTGTTGGTGCGGAGGGCGTTGCGAAGCGCACGGGAGTCCACCGTGCCGAACGGCGCCCGCTCCGCCTCCATCGCCCGCACCAGCGCATCGGCCGTGACCACCCGCTTGAAGTAGTCGGAGCCGAGCTCCCAGGCGTCCCGGTAGCGGCCGGCGTCGATGAGCTCCAGCCAGGCGTCGGCGGTCGGACGCGCGGCCGCGATGTCGGCCTCGTCGTTCGTCGGGGCCGGCGGTTCGGGTTCGATCACCGTGGTCGGTCCGGTCGGGCTTCCGGAATCGCCGCACGCGGCGACACCGGCCGCCGCGACCGCGAGCGGCAACAAGAGGCACGTTCTCAGAAACCACACCGGCATTCTGCGCCCTCCCGACCTCCCCGGACGGCGCTCGCGGGGCTCGCGTCCGCCGCGCTGTGCGTCCGATTGCGTCACCATGGTGACACACCGCCGCGCCCGAGGCGCGCGTCGCGGCGGCGCTCGGGAGCGGCGAGGCCGGTGGCGGCAGACTCGGCCCGGCGCCGCGGCGCGGCGTCGCGCGCGAGCCGCGAGGCCGGGCGGCGGCGGCAGACCGGGCCCGCGACGCGGCGTGGGGGCGCGCGGGAGCCGCGAGGGCTGGTATTCTTGCAGGCAAGCAGGGGAGGAGACCGAGGATGCCGCGGATCGCGTTCGATGAACTGCCCGGCGACGGACGAGTCTGGATCTTCTCGGCCGCACGGAGACTGACGGAGCCGGAGCGGACCCGCCTCCTGGCGGAGGTCGATGCGTTCATCGATCAGTGGGGAGCGCACGCGACGCCGCTCACCGCCGGCCGGCAGCTGGCGTACGACCAGTTCCTCTTCGTCGCCGTCGACCAGCGCGCCGCCGGACCATCGGGCTGCTCCATCGATGCCCTGGTGCGGCAGATGAAGGCGCTACAGCAGGAGCTCGGCGTCGAGCTGGTGAACCACGCCCCGGTGCTGTTCCGCCGCGGAGACGCCATCGAGCGGGTGTCGCGCGAGTCGTTCGCCGAGATGGCCGCGGCCGGCGCCGTCGGCCCCGATACGACCGTCTTCAACAACACGCTGACCAGCCTGGGCGATGTGCGCGCCGGCCGGTGGGAGGTTCCCGCCGCCGACTCGTGGCACGCACAGGCGTTCTTCTGATTCACGCGCATCCGCCGCTCCACGCGCATCCACACCTTCCACTGCCATGAGCTCCCCGAGCGCTGCGACGGTCGAGCGCTGGTACCTGCGCCTTGCGTTGCGGGTCAGCCTTGTCGCGTGGCTCGCGCTCGTGCTCGCGGAGCTCGGCTGGTTCCGCGTCTGGCTGATCCTTCCGATCATCGCCCTCGCCGCCTTCGGGGTCCTGCGGGACGCCGTCGCTACCGGACGGGCCGCGGCGCGCCGCGGACGCTTCACGCTGCAGTCGGCCCTGGGGTTCGGGTTGCTGCTGCTCCTGTCCGGCGTGCTGTTCCTGCCGCCGTTCGAAGCGGTGGTGTCCGGGGGCGACGCGACGGTGTACGTGGGCTTCGGACGCCAGATCGCCGAGACCGGCCGCCTCGAGTTCGAGGACGAGCTGGTGCGGCAGCTTCCGGACGACGTGCGGGTCGAGCTGTTCGACAACCGGATACGGGGCGACGCGACCGGCGAATACGCACGGTTTCCGGGCGGGTTTCAGATTCCGGACATCGGCGACCCTTCGGTGACGGCCGGGTTCTCGCCGCTGTTCCCGGTCCTCACCGCGCTCTTCTACGACCTCTCGTCGATTCACGGGGCGCTCTACGTGGCGCCGGTGTTCGGGATGCTGAGCGTGGGCGCCCTGCTGCTCGTCGCCGCGCACTTCGCCGGCTGGCGCTACGGATGGCTCGCCGTCGCCCTCACCCTGGCCGCGATGCCGCAGGTCTGGTTCGCGCGCCTGCCGGTTCCCGAGATGGTGGCGCAGTGGCTCGTGCTGAGCGGGCTCCTGGCGTGGGTCGTGGCGTTGCGCGACCGGACGCCGAGATGGGCGTTCGCCAGCGGGTGGTTCTTCGGGCTCGGCTGCTTCGCCAAGGTCGACCTGATCGTGCTGCTGGGCGTCTCCCTGGTGGCGTACGTCGCCTGGCGCCTCCTTGCGAAACCGGAACGCGGGGACCTCGGGATCAGGTACTTCCCCTACCTGCTCGTGGCGTTCGGCCTGCTGCTGCTGCACAACTTCACGCACTACCTGGTGTTCGCCTCCCACTACCGGCCGTACGTCGAGTTCCTGATCGAGGCGTCGTTCCAGCGCACGCTGCTCGAGGCATCGGGGGCGATACAGATAGTCATCGCGGTGCTGGCGGTGCTGGCAGTCCTGGGTGCGGTGATGGTGTTGCTGCGGCGGTCGGCGCGGGATCGAGAGCGCGCCGGGGGGCTGGCTCTGGTGGCCCTCGTCGTCGCGTACGCGGTCAACTACGGGGTGATGCGGAGCGTGCGTCTGGACGACACGGCCGCGTGGTTGAGCTGGTACCTCTCCTGGCCGTTGCTGGTGGCCGGCGCGGCTGCACTGTTGTGGTTGGCGGCCGGACGTGCTTCCCGCGATCCGGGCGCCACGCTGGTGGTCGCCCTGCTCGCGGTGGTGGGCCTGCACTACCTGTGGAATCCGCTGGAACCGTCCGTGCACATCTGGGCGATGCGCCGCTTCGTCCCGGTGGTCCTTCCACTGCTCATGCTCACGGTGGCGATGGGCGTGGCGGCGTGTCTGGATCGAGTGGCCCCGATGCTTCGCGGTTGGGCCGCGGCCGCGGCGGGCCTGCTCCTCGTGGCGCTCGTCGCGCGCCCGACGCTGGCGCTGGCGGGGCGGGGGCCGCGGGGGGGGGGCGCCGCCGCGAACGGGGCGGGGTGGGGGAGCCGGTTCCCTCCGCGCGCGGTCGTCGTCGCGAGTCCGGCGCTGGCGGGGACGCACCTGTCGACCTCGCTGGCCTATCTGCATGATATCGACACCGTCCTCGTGCAGCATCCGTCGCCGGCCGCCCCGCTGCTGGAGCAGGCCATCGCGGGGTGGCTGGCCAGCGGCCGACCGGTCTTCCTGGCCTTCGCCGCCGGCGATCCCCTGCGGTTTCCGGCTCCGTCGCTGACCTTGTCCGAGCCGCGTCCGGCGAGCATCGAGTTTCCGATGCTCGAGATCACCCGGGACCGGGCGCCGGAAGCGGTGTACCGACCCAGAATCGGGTTGCTGGTGTGGCGGATGACCCACCGCGAGACGCCGGCCGTCGATATCGGGAATCCGCCCGACGACACCTTTCTGTTCACGATGCGCGGGTTTCACGGACCGGAGCAGGACACGCGCGCCGACGGCACGTTCCGGTGGACCGGCGCGGAGGCCTCGCTCGCCGTGCCCGCCGGTGCCGAGGTCACTCTGACTCTCGCCAGCGCCCGGCCGGAGGGCGTGCCGCCGGCGGAGGTCGCGGTGCTCGTCGACGGGCGACCGGCGCTGGAGTCGCGCATCCTCACCGAAGAGCTCGAGGAGATCGTCGTCGCCGTCCCGCCGGGGTCGCAGCCGGCGGAGTTGACGATTCGGTCGTCGGTGTTCAATCCGCTCGCGCTCGGCCTCGAGCCGCCCGATGGCCGGGACCTCGGCATCCAACTGTACCGCGTCGACTTCGGGCCGCGGGTAGGGTGAGGGTGCGCCCCCACGGGGCTGGCGCGCGGAGTCCAGGCGACTCGCGCCAGCCGGACCCGGGAATGCCGCGGGGAGGCTGCGGACCGGCCGCGGACCGCTGAGGCAGTCGTGTCGATCGCCAAGACGAGCGAGTCCGATCCGATCCGCGTCGCCGCCGTGACTCCCGCCGACGGCCACGGCCGGATCGGGATCACGTTGTGTCCCGGCAAGACGGATCCGGCGGGCATCTCCGGGGCCTGGGCGCGAAGCCTGGCGACCGACCTCGACGCGATCGAGAGCTGGGGCGCCACGGCCGTGGTCAGCCTGATCACCGACGAGGAGATCGACCATCTGGGGGTGCGCGGCCTGCCGGAGGCGGTCCGGGAACGGCACATGGAGTGGTGGCACCTGCCGATCCCGGACGGGCGGCCGCCCGGTCCGGACTTCGAGGCACGCTGGGCGGTGGCGGGCGAGGGGATTCGCGATCGGCTGCGGGCGGGCTTCGACGTGCTCGTCCACTGCAAGGGCGGGCTCGGTCGGGCCGGCACCGTTGCCGCCCGCCTGCTCGTGGAGTTCGGCGCCAGCGCGGACGAGGCGGTGCGCAGCGTGCGCGCGGCGCGGTCCCGCTACGCCATCGAGACCAGGAGCCAGGAGGCGCACGTCGCGGAGTGCGCCGCGCGGGCGCCGTCCGTGCCGCCGGCGGTGCCGTCGCGGGGCGCGGAGGGCATCCGGGACCGCGCGCTCGGCGCCCTGCTCGGGCTCGCGGTGGGCGACGCGGTCGGCACGACGCTCGAGTTCTGCAGCCGCGACGCGCAGCCGCGGTTGGAGGACATGGTTGGAGGCGGCCCGTTCGATCTCCCGCCGGGCGCCTGGACCGACGATACGACCCTCGCCCTGGCGCTGGCCGAGAGCCTGGCCGCGTCGGCGGAGTTCGACGGCCGCGACCTGATGGAGCGCTTCGTCGACTGGTGGCGGAACGGCCGGTATTCGTGCTCCGGCCACTGCTTCGACATCGGCAACACCACGCGCGCGTCGCTCGAGCGCTTCTGCCGGACCGGCGATCCGATGGCCGGCTCGACGGCGCCGGAAAGCGCCGGCAACGGCTCTCTGATGCGGCTCGCTCCCGTGGCCCTCCGCTACTGGAACGACCCCGAGCGACTGGTGGCGGTGGCCGCGGCGCAGTCGCGAACGACCCACGGGGCGGACGAGGCGGTGGACGCCTGCCGGGCGTTCGCGGAGTTGCTGGCGGAAGCCATCGCCGGCTCGCCGCGGGCGGCCGTTCTCGCGCGCAGGGAGATCGACGGGGCGCCGGCCATCGCCGGCATCCTCGGCGGAAGCTGGCGCGGTCGCGCGCGCGACACCATCGAGTCCAGCGGCTACGTCGCCCACACGCTCGAGGCGGCACTCTGGTCGGTGGCCCGCACGGCCGATTTTCGCGGCGCCGTGCTGCTCGCCGCCAACCTGGCCGACGATGCCGATACCGTGGCCGCGGTTACCGGGCAGCTCGCCGGCGCTCTCTACGGCCTGCGCGGCATCCCCGCGGACTGGCTCGACCGCGTCGCCTGGAGGGACCGCCTTCTCGAAGTGGCGGACCGCCTGGTGGCGCCATCGCTCGGCAGCCATCCGCGGCAGCCTTGAGCCCGGCGCGGCCGTTCCT
>MKWU01002586.1_pt1 | contig 26557 bp, 25 predicted proteins | sample 809101 | NCBI WGS metagenome assembly MKWU01 (sample SAMN05860141, study PRJNA318959) | sponge metagenome | host: Aplysina aerophoba | place: Slovenia: Piran, Adriatic Sea, Gulf of Piran | collected 2013-05-07 | reverse complement strand
GTCGACGGCACGCGCCAGCGAGGGAGTCGTCTGCAGCCCCTCCGCAGAGCCCGGTGTCGGGCTGATCGCGGCCACGTCGTCGAGCGCTGATGCGACGACGTTTCTGAGCAGCCGGTTGCCCAGCTTCGCGGGGTCACGGGTCGAGGCGCCGTACACGGCGACCGAGCGCGGGGCGAACAACGCCCGAAGGTCAGGGACGTCAGCCACGTCTCCGTGCGCGCTCCCGGTGCGTCGGCTGTCTCAGTTGGGTTACCACCGACCTAAGGTTGACATGTCAACACATACTGAAACAAACTGCCCGCGCCGGCAGGCCGCGGCGGGCGCCAACCGGGGAGCCGACAATGCGCAACACGCTCGAAGAGGCACGGTCAGACCCCGGATACGCGGTCGTCGGGAAGCGCATTCCCAAGCTCGACGCGCCGGACAAGGTGGTCGGGCGCACCGTGTACGCAGATGACCTCAGGCTGAGCGGCCTGCTGATCGGGGCGATCAAGCGCAGCCCTCACCCGCACGCCCGGATCGTGGCGATTGACACGTCGCGGGCGGAGGCCTTGCCGGGGGTCCACGCCGTCATCCACGCGGGCAACGTGCAGCAGCGGCCCTTCGGCTACGGGGGAGACAACATCCCCCTCAAGGGTCACGTGGTCCGCTGTGTCGGCGACGAGGTGGCGGCGGTGGCGGCAGTGGACGGAGCAACGGCGCAGCGGGCGGTCGAGCTCATCGACATCGAGTACGACCTGTTGCCCTCGGTTGATGACCCGTTCGAGGCCCTGGCGCCGGATGCGCCGAGGATTCACGACGAGTTGGACATCGACGGCAACGTCTCCATGGATTGGAACTTCCAGACGGGTGATCTGGCCGAGGCGGAGCGGCGCTCGGCGGTCATCGTGCGAGGCAGCTACTCCAGCCCCCAGGCCGCGCCCGCGCCGATCGAAACGCACGTGGTGATCGCCGGCTTCGACGCCGAAGGCGACCTCGAGGTGATCAGCCCGGTGCACATGGTGTTCATGTACCGCAAGGAGCTCGCCGACTGCCTCGGTCTGGACTGGCGTCGCATCAATGTGCGGCAACCTCCGGTGGGCGGCAGCTTCGGCGGGAAGATCGACATCGACACCCACGACTTCATCACCGTGATGCTGGCCCGTACCGCGAAGCGCCGCGTGAAGCTCGCCATGACTCGGGAAGAGGAGTTCATCGGCAGCCGGACGCGCCAGCCGATCCACTTCGAACTCCGCACCGGCGCCTCCGCCGACGGCACCCTGCAGTTCCGCCACGCCGAGGTCATCTCCGACAACGGGGCCTACAACGCCTGGGGATCGCACGCACTGCTGGTGGCGATGAACACCGTGACTTCGATGTACCGCGTCGAGACGTCGCTGCTGCGGGCCAAGGTCGTCTACACCAACAAGAACTACGGCGGGTCGGTCCGAGGCTTCGGCAACCCCCAGGCGACCTTCGCCGTCGAGCAGCAGATGGAGGAACTGGCCGACGCGCTCGGCGTCGACCCGATGGAGTTCCGCCTCAAGAACGCCAACCGGTCAGGCGACGTCACCCCGCAGGGATTGCGGATCACCTCATGCGGACTCAGCGAGTGTCTCGAGGCGGTCCGTGAGGGGTCCGGCTGGAATGAGCGTCGCGGTGCCATGCGGAGCGAATGCCGTGGGCTCGGGGCCGCTGCCTATGTCCACGTCGGCGGCGGTGCCCGGATCTACGGCTCCGACGGCTGCGGCGCCATGATCAAGATCGACGACTCGGGACGCGTCGCGCTCATCTCGGGATCCTCCGAACTGGGGCAGGGCTCGGAGACAGCGCTCGCCATGATCGTGGCCGAGACAATGGGCGTCCCGCTGGAGGCCGTGACCGTCAGCCACAGCGACACGGACGTGAAGCCGTGGGATGTGGGCGTCCACGCCAGCCGTACCACCTTCGTGGCCGGAAACGCGGCCCGCATGGCCGCTACCAAGGCCCGCGATGAACTGCTCGCGGGCGCCGCGGAGGTACTGGGTCGCCCCGCAGACTCGCTGACGATCCGCGGCGGGGTCATCTCGCCGCTCGACGAGCCCCAACTGGAACTCCGCTACGACAAGGCGGTGCGCAGGCGGCTCCTGCGCGAGGGCAGCTCCATCATCATGACGTCAGCGTTCTACGACCCGCCCACGCAGCGCCAGGACGAGAACTACATCGGGAACATCTCCGCCACGTACGGCTTCGGGGCTCACGTCGCTGAAGTCGAGGTCGATCCGGAGACCGGAATGGTGCGCCTGGTGGGGCTCTGGGCTGCCCACGATGTGGGACGGGCCATCAACCCGATGAGCTGCGAGGGGCAGATCGAGGGCGGCGCCGCCATGGGTATCGGACTCGCTCTCAGCGAGGAGTTGCCGGTGCGAAACGGCAGATTCCCCGCTCCCAACCTTCACGACTACGGCATGCCGACGGCCGTGGACGTCCCGCCCATCGACGTCACGCTCGTGGAGACCGAAGATGAGCTCGGACCATTCGGAGCGAAGGGAATCGGCGAGGGCGGGATCATCCTCCCGCCCGCGGCGATCGCCAACGCGGTGGCCGACGCCGTCGGTGTGCGGCCGCGCTGCTACCCCATGCGCCCCTGGAAGCTTCGCAAGTGGATCGAGACCGGCGAACGCTCGAACATCGAGAAGCTGGACTTGGGAACTCAGATCGCGGGGCCCACATGAGCGCCTACCAGCGGCCCGCCTCAGTCGCCGAAGCCGTCGCGATCCTGCGGGACACTCCCGGCGCGATCGTGCTGGCCGGCGGTACCGACCTGGTGATCGACCGGCGGCTGGGCCGGGTCGATCCGGATGCCCCACTCGTGGACGTGAGTGCCATTGACGAACTCGCTGGCGTGCGGTGGGACGGCGACGTGCTCCATGTGGGTGCAGCCACGGCGATCAGCGACATCGAGCGTGACCCGGGGATCATCTCCCGGGCCCCGGCCCTCTCCGAGGCCGCCCGGGTGCTGGGATCGGTACAGATCCGCAACATGGCAACGCTCGGCGGCAACCTCTGCAACGCCTCGCCGGCCGCGGACATGACTCCGCCGCTGCTCGCCCATGATGCGGTCGTCGTCGTGTACGGCCCCGACGGCGTGCGTGAACAGGCCGTGATTTCGCTGTTTACCGGTCCCAGGGGCACGAGCCTGGCCGCCGGCGAACTTGTTGTGGGAACTCGGCTGCGGATTCCGGCCCGCAGCGGTTCCTGCTATGTCCGCCAGACCGTGCGATGGGCCATGGATCTGGCGGGCGTCGGTGCCGCCGCCTGGGTACTCGCCGGCGGCGCGGGCTCCGACGCCCCGATCGAGGCGGCGCGGGTTGCACTCGGCGCGGTCGCGCCCACCGCGGTGTTGGTGCCTGGAGTCGATCATCTCCTGGTCGGACACCCGCTGTCCGCCGAGCGGCTTGCCGCTGTTCGCGAGGCGGCCTCAGCAGCCTGCGCCCCGATCAGCGACGTTCGCGGCACGGCGGAGTACCGCCGGCACGTCGCCGGAGTGCTGGCGGCGCGGGCTCTGTCGATTGCCCACGCCCGCGCAACCGGCGTGTGGCCAGGCGGACCTGCACCGGTGAACGGTCGAATCTCTTCGGCTGGCGTCGGTCAGCATCGGGCGCACCGCGGACAGCGGGATACAACCGACGCTTCGGCCAGGCCGGGAACTCTCGCATGAGAGTCAGCCTCAACGTCAACGGCGACACGGTGCAGACGTACGTCGAGCCCCGCGACACCCTGCTGTCGGTGCTGCGTGAGCAACTGCACCTCACGGGTACGAAGTGGGGGTGCCTCACCGGGGATTGCGGCGCATGCACGGTGATTCTCGACGGCCGGTCGGTGGTGTCGTGCCTGCAGACCGTTGGACAACTCGACGGCGCCAGCGTCACGACCGTCGAGGGCATCGCCGGACGGGGACAGGTGATGAACGACCTGCAGGAGGCGTTCGTCGCCCACGGCGCCGCGCAGTGCGGGTTCTGCACACCGGGAATGGTGGTTGCCGCCGAGCAACTGCTGCGCGACGGCGTCGAACCCTCCGAGGCCGCAATCCGCGAGGGTCTCGCCGGAAACCTCTGCCGCTGCACCGGCTACAGCAAGATCATCGACGCGGTGCTGTCGGTGGCGCGGTCCCGGGATCCCCGGTAGGGCGCGGCGCGCCAGTGTCTCGGCCAGCGACACCAGACGTGAAGCAAGCCGTCGAGGCAGGCCCCGCTAGCGGTGACCGCCGGAGCGCAGATCCTTCGGGCTGGATCACGTGGTGGGCGGAGCGCGCCCCGGCAAGGGTCGCCGTCGTCTTCGGTGGTGAGCAGGTCTCCTACGCCGAACTCGAGGTCCGCGTACGCGGGGTCGCGGCGCGGCTCGACACCATGGGTGTCGGCGCCGGCGACCGTGTCGCGGTTTGTTGCTCGAACCGGATCGAGATGCTGGAACTGGTCTTCGCCTGCGCTCGTATCGGGGCGATGCTCGCCCCGGTCAACAATCGGCTGACCCCGCCCGAGGTGCGATTCCAACTCGAGGACTGCCAGCCGGCGCTCGTGCTGGCCGATGCCGCGCACGAGTGCCTGATCCGTGAGGCCGGAGGCGAGCCGGAGGATCTGGACGGGTTCGCATCACGCGCGCACGACGACCGATGCCAGGGAGCGGGTCCGGCTCCCCGAATGCGGGGCGACCCGGAGCGCTCGTTGCTGCTGGTGTACACGTCCGGTACCACGGGGACCCCCAAGGGTGCGGTTCTGTCCCAGCGCTCGCTGTTCTACACAGTCTCGAATGCCATCGCGCATGAGGGCTTCGACACTGGTTCGGTCGTCGCCTCGGTCCTGCCGCTATTCCATGTCGGCGGACTCAACATCCAGACGATCCCCTGCCTCTTCGCCGGCGGTACTGTCGTGCTGGCCGAGCGCTTCCACCCCGCGGGTCTCATCGAGATCATGCGGCGGCACCGCCCGACGCACGTCCTGCTCGTCCCCGCGGCCATGTCGGCTCTGCTGGCGGAACCTTCCCTCGCGCCGCAAGACCTGGCCTCACTCGGGGCCCTGAACTGCGGGTCATCGGTGGTGTCCGAGGACCTGATCCGACGTTTCAACGCGCTCGGTGTTCGTGTCGTGCAGGTGTACGGGTCCACCGAGACGGGTCCCACAGCCGTCGTGCTCGACTACGAGGACGCCGACCGGATCGGGTCGTGCGGCAAGCCGGCACGGCACTGCGAGTTGCGGATCGTCGACTCCGACGGCGCGGATGTCGCCGCGGGGGAGACGGGCGAGCTGTGGGTTCGCGGCCAGAACCTGTTCACCGGTTACTGGAACCGTCCGGAGGAGACCGGGCAAGCCTTCTCCGACGGTTGGTACGTGACCGGTGACCTCGGCTACGCCGACGAAGACGGATTCGTCTGGATCTCCGGCCGGAAGCGGGAGCTGATCATCTCCGGCGGCGAGAACGTCTATCCCGCAGAGGTCGAGCGAGCGGTCGGCGAGCACCCGTCGGTGTCGGCGGTTGCCGTGGTGGGGCGACCCCATGCCCGCTGGGGGGAGGTGCCGGTGGCCTTCGTGGTCCCCGCGGCCGGCGCGTCGGTGGAAGTCGAAGGGCTGGACGAGTGGTGCCGGAACCAACTGGCCCGGTACAAGCGACCCAGGGACTGGATCGTCGTCGACGAGTTGCCGCGCACGGCGCTGGGCAAGGTCCGGAAGCACATGCTGTTGACAGGTATGGCAGCATGTGTGGGCAAATGTTGACCAACCGACACGGGGACTGCAATGACAACGTCAAACAGCGATGCCATCTTCTCCGCGCTGGCGGATCCGACCCGGCGAGCCATCCTCAGCTTGATCGGCGAGCACGAGGAACTCACCGCCGGTGAGATTGCGGCCCGCTTCGATGCTGTCGGCCGCACCGCAGTGTCGTCGCATCTGCGCATCCTGCGCCTGGCCGGGCTGATCGCTGAGCGCCGCGATGGGCGGTTCCGGCACTACTCGGTGACGCCTTCGCCGGCGGATGCGGTTGTGGCGTTCCTGACCTCCGTCTACCAGAACTCCCTCGACCAGTTGGCCTCGGCGGTTCAGGGCGCGTCGAGTGCGGGCGGCACCGTGCAGGGTCGGGTCGACGAACAGAGCGCCTAAGCGGCGGCGCCATGGCTGAACTCGTTCTGCACAACGAGGTGCGGCTGGAGGCCTGCCCCAGCGAGTTGTTCGAGCTGTTCGGGTCCGGCGACCCAGCGCTCGGGTGGCTCTTCGGCGCCGAAGCTGCGGCGCTGCGGCCAGGGTCTCTGGTGCGGCTCGCACTGCCGCTCGGGGGGCCGACGCGCTCGGCCGGAACGGCGCGGGTTCTGTCGTACCGCCCTAACCGGCGCATCGATCTGGCGCACGAGTCCCCCTGGGCGGGACGCGTGGTGTGCCGCTTCGACCCCATTTCCGGCGGCGGCACCTTGCTGCGGGTTCGGATCACGATCGCCGATCACGAGGTTGCCAGGCTCGGCGCGGAACTCGGGCTGCTGAGCGGCGTCGACGTGAACGCCCGGGAGGTGCCACTGGGGTTGCTGGCGTCGCTCTCGGGCAGTGCCGGCATTCTGGGTCGCTCCACGGTCAACTGCGCCCAACTCGCCGTGGAGGAGATCAACGCCGACGGGGGAGTGATGGGTCGCCAGGTGCGACTCATCGTCACCGACGACTCCACCGATCCCGGGGTTGGAGCGATCGCCATGCGACGTCTCTGCCGGATCCCCGGCCTTGCGGCGGTCGTGGGTATGCACTCGTCCGCGACCTACGCAGTCACCGGTCCGATCGCCATCGCCAACGGCATCCCGTACCTGTACACCCCGACCAGCGAGCCGACGCTGAGTCATCCGTTGCTCGTGCGCTTCGGCGAGACTCCCTTGGACCAGCTTCACCGCGCGCTGCCCCGCATGGCTGCCCAGACCGGCGGGTCCCGCTGGTTCCTGGCTGGAAACGACTACTCCTGGCCCCGAGCGATCGGTGCCACCGCCAGAGCTGTCATCGAGCGCACGGGCGGCACGGTGGCCGGCGAGGGATACCTGCCGCTGGGTGCCCAGGAATTCGAGCCGGTGCTGTCAGCCATCGACCGGTGCCAGGTCGACCACGTGGTGTCGAGCTTCGTCGGCCAGGACCATGTGCGCTTCGAGCGCGAGTTCGCAGAAGCCGGACTGCGCCACGGCACCCGTACGTTCGCTCCTCTCATGGACGATGCCGTGGTGGAGCATCTCGGTGAGTCGGCGATGGGTATCTGGAATGCGCTGGGCTACTTCGTCGGCCTCGACACAGGGGAGAATCGCGAGTTCCTGCGGCGCTACTCGGATCGCTTCGGCCCCTGTTCGGCGCCGGTCTCTGCCGCTGCGGAAGGGGTGTACGAAGCGATTCACACGTGGGCGCGGGCCTGCTATGTCGGCGGGGGAGTGGAGCCGACCGCGGTATTGAGCGGGCTGCGCAGCGCGTGCTTCCAAGGTCCCCGGCGGTGTGATCGCGGGGGCTCGCTGAAGTCGCTGCTCCTCGGTGAAGCCACCCGCTCGGGAGTGCGGGTGCTCGACGAGTTGCCTGCGGCGACTCGCGCCTCCTGACCGGCGAGGCGGCCGAAACAGCGGCCGCCGCCGACAATTGCTCTGCCATGGGGTCTCCTGGGACTTGACCCGGCCGCCGTGAGCCGCCAATATGTCAACATCGGCTCACATATAGGAGGCTCCCCATGAGATCACTATCGCAGCGCGGCGCGCGGCGCCGCTGGTGGCTTCCGGTCTCGATCATCGCTCTGCTCGCGCTCGCCGCCGCAGCCTGCGCTGGCGACGATGACGCCGGGACGACGCCCGTGGCCCCTCCGCCCGCAGCGGTCTCCGACTCCGGAGACACCGCTGAGCCGAGCGAACCGGCCCCACCCGAGCCCCCACCGCCACCTGAGCCGGCCGGTGAGCCGCCCGCTCCTCCCGCCGAGGAGCCGCCGCCGGCCGACGAGCCTCCAGCTCCGCCTGAGCCCCCACCGGCGCCCGCCGAGACCGAGGCGCCCCCGGAGCCGGCAGCGCCCTCAGGGGAGCCGGTGGTCATCGGGATCCTCTTCTCCAACAGTGGGCCGGCAGGGATCTTCGGGCAACCGACGGCGAACATCACCGCATTCATCGAGGAGGACATCAACGCCGCCGGCGGCATCAACGGCCGCCCCGTCGTGACCGTCCTCGCCGACGATGCCACTGATCCCTCAGTGGGCCGTCAGGCCATGGAACAGCTGATCGACTCCGACAACGTCGACGTGGTGCTCGGCACCCACTCGAGCGCGACCCGCGAGGCAGCCAAGCCGCTCGCGGAGGACGCCGACGTTCTGTACATCTACGCCGCGCTCTACGAGGGCGGCGAGTGCTCGCCGGTGATGTTCAACACCGGCGAGGTGCCCAGCCAGCAACTCGCTCCGGTGATCCCGTGGGTCATGGAGCAGACCGGTGGCCAGACCTGGTTCCTGCTCGGCAACGACTACGTGTGGCCCCGCACCAGCTTCGATTGGGCGCGCCAGTACATCGAGGCTGCAGGGGGCGAAGTGGTCGGCGAGGAGTACGTCCCGCTCGGAACCCAGGACTTCTCATCGGTGGCCCAACAGATCGCAGGCTCCGGAGCGGATCTGATCTTCCCTGCACTCGTGGGCGGCGACGCCATTGCCTTCGAGACCCAGGCCGTGGACTTCGGCATCGGCCAGGACGCCATCCCACGTCTCGCCAACATCTACGAGGAGAACGTCCTGGGCGCGATGGGCCCGGCCGTCACCGCCGGCATGTTCGTCACGATGGGCTACTTCAAGGAAGCGGAGAACGCCGCAAACACGGCGTTCGTGAGCCGCTACTACGAGCAGTTCGGAGCCGATGCCCCGCCGCACATGACGTTCAGCTCCCACATCTACGACGCCGCCTTGCTCTACGCCGCTGCTGCCAACGCCGCCGGCAGCACCGACACCGCAGCGGTGGCGGCAGCGATGGAAGGACTGTCGCTGTCCACACCCACCGGTGACATCACCATTACCGAGAGCCGCCACCTGGCGCAGCCCATCTACGTGGCCGAGATCCAGGCCGACGGCTCGCAGCTGATCGTCGAATCGTTCGCATCCGTCCATCCGGACGAGACCTGCGACCTGCCGTAGCCACCGCCCTGGCGCCTCTCGCGGCGCTTCCGGGTGATCGGTTCGGTCGGTTCCTTGGTGGACCGGCCGAACCGACCCGGCATCCGGGGTCATCCGCCGTGCCCGTGCCCGACTGCTTGGACGTTATGAGACCCCGATCGCTCGACCGCCCTGCGACCCGCTGATGCCCGCCGTCCGGCAGAGTTCCGAGGACGCCAAGAGATCCATGGGGCGGGCCGACTGGTCGTCATGGCCGACCTACGACGCAGCCGTCAGCGGTCTCGAGAACTTCTGGTACCCGGTGCTGTGGTCGAACGAGGTTCGGGACGCCCCGGTGGCCCGGCGCGTCTGCGGGCACGACATCATGCTGCAGCGCCAGCCGGACGGCAGCGTCGGCGCCCTGCGTTCCTGTTCTACGCCAAGTACCTCGCCGGGATCCGCTGGCTGTTCCACGGGCAGTTCTCGGCTCAGGACCACTGGATGGTGGCGGAGACCGACGCTCCGCCCGAGCGGCTCTACCGGCCGGACATCTCGCTGATCGAATGGCGCCGACTCGTCGAGGAAATGGCGGGCGATGATCGGCCCTGAGCCCCCTGGGCGGGCCGTCGACGCCGGCGGCGTGGAGTACCACGTGATCACGCTCGGCGACGCCGGACCCCCGACGGTGTTCCTCCACGGCGGCGGCCCCGGCTGCACGGCGTGGACGGACTTCGGAGCCGTGGCGCCGCTGTTCGCCGCTGACCGCACCTGCCACCTGGTCGACCTGCTGCAATACGGCAAGTCCGAGAAGTGCACCATCGGTGGGCCGATGTGGGACTTCCACGCCCGCACCATCGCGGGCCTGCTGGAGTCGCTCGAGGTCCCCCGGGCCGACTTCGTGTGCAACTCCTGGGGCGGATCGATCGCCCTGAACCTCGCCGCAAAGTACCCGAGCCGGGTGCGCTCGCTCGTGGTGACGGGATCGATGCCGATCTTCCGCGGGCCGCTTGCGCCACTGCCCGAGGGCGGGCGTCGGGGCCGGAGAGCCCGTGACGCCTACTTCGGTGGAGAAGGTCCCACGAAGGCCAAGATGCGCGCCCTGATGGCCGCCCTCGAGTGGTACGACGCCGGCGCCGTTCCAGAAGAAACAGTGACGCTCCGCTACGAGCAGTCGGTCGACCCCGGCGAGATGAGCCTCGCGGCGCGTAGCGACAGTCCCCGAGGCGACTGGCAGGACCTCACCGCCGAACTCGGGCTCATCCGCTGCCCGGTCCTGTTCGCCTGGGGCATGTACGACGACTTCCTCACGCCGGACTACCCGCTGATGCTCGCCAGCATGATCGAGCACGGGCAGCTCTACGTGATGGACAAGACCTCGCACCACCTGCAGGAGGAGCGTCCGCAGCACTTCCACTCGATGGTCACCGGGTTCCTGAACCAGTCCGACCGGCCCGGGGTCACCGACGCCTCATGAGCGCGGCCAGCGGGTTCCAGAGGCGGTGCACGCCGGCCGGACGCGCTCCGGCCACAGGGTGCGGGCCGTGAGGATCATCTCCTGGATCAAGCGCGCCCTTGTGCGCCTGCTCACCAGGACCACCGGCACCTGGGTCGGCTCGGTCCCCCAGTCCCCGAAGCGATGAGCGCGCTGGAGGCGGCCCTCGCCGGCGTGTCCGCCTCGCGCCTGGCGGAACTCACCGGCATGCTCGTCAGCACCGCCTCGCCGACGGGGCGCGAGGGCGCCCTCGCGGTGCAGATCGCCGAGACGCTCGACGCCGCCGGCGCTCAGGCCCACGAGCAGTGGCTCGACGCCACCGCAGCCAATGCCTGGGGCACGCTCGGCTCTTCCCGGCGGGGGTCGTCGCTGCTGCTCTATTCGCCGATCGACACGATCACGTCGGGAGACGCCGCAGAGGACCGGGCGCTTGTGACCTCTCCGCTGCGGCCCGCCATGGAGCCGACGTTGGGTACCGAGCACGGATGGCTCGTCGGCCTCGGCGCTCACAATCCCAAGGGGCACGCCGCGTGCGTGCTGATGGCCATCGAGGCGCTCGCCGCCGCAGGAGCCGATCTGCCTGGGCGGATCATCGCCGGATTCGGCTGTCTCGGGATGCCTGTCAATCGGCGCGCACCGGACCTGTTGGACGGGCACGGCGCAGGCTGTGCCGCGCTCATCGGCGCGGTCCGCCCCGACGCCGCGGTCATCGCCAAATCGGGTTGGTCGGTCTCCTGGAACGAGGTCGGCCTGGCCTGGTTCACCGTGCGCGTCGCGGGGACCCACACCTACGTCGGCAGCCGTCACCTGCTCGCCTACCGCAACGCCATCGCCGACGCCGCTGCGTTGATACTCGAGGTGGAGACCTGGATCGACGAGTGGGCCGAGACGCGGACCGACGAGTTCAATCGCCCGCAGGGCATCGTCGCCTCGGTCAACGGGGGCGAGGCCCGGGCAACGGCGTTCACCGCAGATGCCTGCGAGTTCACGGTCGACCTGCGCCTCCCGCCCGGTACCGACGCCGGCACCGCCGAGCGAACCCTCACCGGACGCATCGATCACTGGTCGGCCGCCACCGGCGCATCAGCCACAGTGACCCGGACGCTCGCCGTCGGTGGCACCTGCACCGACCCGTCCGAGCCGATCGTGCGGGCGGCGATCGCGGCCTGGGAAGCCGAGACCGGTCGCCCCCACCAGCCCCCGCGAGGCCTCTCAGGAGCGACAGACGCCAACATCCTCCGGCACAACGGTGTGCCGACAGCGAGGATCGGCCTGCCCAAGGTGGCCGCACCGGGTGTCGATGTGGACTTCCAGTACGGCATGAACGCCGTTGACCCCGACGATCAGGTGGCGCTCTCGCGGCACCTCATCCGGACCACCTTCGAATATCTCGGGGGTGCCGGATGAGCCGGGTGGTGCTGGGAGTCGGCGCGTCGCACACCACGCTGATGAACACACGCTGGCACGACGTGGAGCACCTCGGCCGCGCCCATCGCTTCCGCGACGCGCTCGGGCGGGCGCGCGGCCGACTCGAACAGGAATCCCCCGACCTCGTCCTGATCATCGGCTCCAACCATTTCCGCGGCATCGGCCTCGACTTGATGCCGGCCTTCACCGTCGGGGTCGGGGAGGTGATCGCGGCGGGCGAGCACGGCACCCCAACCGGCCCGCAACGCACGGATCCTGCCGCCGCTCTGGCGCTCTGCGAGGACCTCATCGAGAACGGATTGGACATGGCGTTCTCCGCCGAACTGCTCATTGACCACGGCATCAGCCACGCCATCCAGTACCTCGTGCCCACGAGCGTCCCCGTCGTGGCGATCGTCGTCAACTGCTTCGCGCCGCCATTGCCGACCCCGGCGAGGACCTGCGCGTTCGGACAGGCACTCGGGGCCGCGGCCCGCCGGCTACCGGGTGACCGGAATGTGGCCGTGATCGGGACGGGCGGCCTGAGCCACGCCCTGCCGTTCCCCGACTGGGCCGCCCCGGAATCCGACGACGACCGGTTCCTCGTTGACTCGTGGCGCCACGGCAAAGCCGACTGGGCCGGGAACGAGGAACGCAGGCGCCGGATCATCCTCAGCGCGCCTCCCGCCATCAACACCGACTTCGACGCCGAGTTCCTCAACGCGGTGGCCGCGGGAGAACACGCGGCGCTGGCACATCGTCTTGGTAACCGGGACCTCGTTGCCGCCGCGGGTAACGGCGGTAACGAAATCAGATCCTGGATCGCCATGTGCGCCGCGGTCGGCGCCACAGCGGGCGAGGTGCTCGCCTACTCGCCGATGCCCGAGTGGCTCACCGGTATGGCCGTGGCCACCGTCACTCCGGCAGATGCCGCGCCGACGACGCATCCCGCGCCCCGATCAGGCCCGACCGGCCAACCACACCAGACCATCGACCCAACAGGAGAGCGACCATGACGATCTGGACCGACCTCACCGGCATCGACTTCGAGGTGCGAACCGTCGAGGCCGCCGGCGTGCCGACCAGGGCGCTGATCGCAGGCGTTGGCCCCGACGTGGTGTTCCTCCACGGAACCAGCGGCCACCTCGAGGCCTTCTCACGGAACTTCGTCCCCCACGTCGCGGCCGGCCTGCGCTGCCACGCCATCGACGCCCTGGGTCACGGGTACACCGGCAAGCCCGACTACCCCTATGAGATTCCCCGCTACGTCGACCACCTCGTCGGCTACCTCGACGCAATGGGCATCGACCGCGCCAACCTCGTGGGCGAGTCGCTGGGAGGATGGACCGCCGGATGGCTGGCCAGCGAGCGACCCGAGCGGGTCCGCACCCTGCAACTGGTCGCCGCCGGCGGCACCAAGGCAAATCCCGAGGTGATGGCGCGCATCAAGTCAACGACAACCAGGGCTGCACTCACCGACGACATCGCCCTCACCCGTGATCGCCTGCACCTCCTGATGTACGACGGCGAGCGCGATGTTTCCGAGGAACTCACCGAGATCCGCTACCGCATCTACCACCAGCCCGAGTTCCAGGCGAACCTCCACAACCTGCTGTGCCTGCAGGAGATGGAGATCAGGCAGCGCAACCTCATGCGGCCCGAACGACTGCAGCGCATCACCGCGCCGACGTTGATCATCTGGGGCAGCCAGAACCCCTTCGGCGACGTGCCCGAGGCCCGGGCCATGCAGGAGAACGTGTCGGGGTCGGAGTTGCGGATCTTCAACAACTGCGGGCACTGGCCCCAGCACGAGCACGCGGACGAGTTCAACCCGCTCAGCATCGACTTCATCACGTCGCACCAGTGACCGGCCCCGCACCAACCGGCCGGGTCGGCTCGCCGCCGGCCACGCCTCGCGACGTCGACGCCGCGGCGCCGGCAGCCCGCGCCCGCCGACGCTACGTGGACGGCCCTTCGGGGCAGATCCACGTCGCCGAGGCCGGCAACGGCCCGAGCGTCCTCTTGCTGCATCAGACGCCGCGCAGCTGGGATGAGTTCGAAGAGGTAATGACGATCCTGGCGGATCGCCTCCACCTCCTGGCGATCGACCTGCCGGGCATGGGGGCCTCGGACCAGCATCCGGCCGGTCCATCCATCGAGAACTATGCGTCGGCCGCCGCAGCCGTGATCGAGCAGGCGGCGGTCGGCCCCGTCACCGTCTGTGGGCACCACACGGGCGGCGTCGTCGCGGTGGAGCTCGCTGCCCGCCGTCGGGACCTCGTCAAGGGCCTCGTTCTGTCGTCCACGCCGTGGATCGACGGCGAGGAGCGAGTTCGGCGCGCCCCGAAGGTCCCGATCGACTCCATGGAACTGCAACGCGACGGATCGCATCTCCTGAAGTTGTGGGAGCAGCGGGCCCCCTTGTACGGCGGGTGTACCGACCAGTTGACCCGCTTCGTGCGGGACGCGCTGCGCACGGCCGACCCGGCCGAGGGTCACCGCGCCGTCGGCCGCTACACGATGGAGCAGGCGGCGGCCCACCTCCGCTGCCCCGTCACCGTCGTCGAACACGCCGACGATCCGTTCGCACGCGTCCACACCCGGACGCTGGTCGAGCGTCTCGGTGCGGGCCACGTCGAGGTGATTGCAGGCGGCAGGGTGCCACTCGAGGCAACGGCGGTGGAGTTCGCGGCGGTGCTGCTCGCAGCGGTCGAACGCCACGAGCACGCCCGTCCCCTCCGTTGACGATCGATGGCCATCATGCCAACATGTCAAGAACTACTGATACGACGTGGAGGCGCCGGCTGAACGCACTCACACTCGAGCTTCTGAACGGCCTGAGTCTCTTCGCGACCCTGGCCATCGTGGCGCTCGGGCTCGGCATCACCTTCGGCCTGATGGGCGTCATCAACCTGGCTCACGGGGAGTTCATCATGGTTGGCGCCTACGTGGCGTTCGTGGTGCACGAGGCCGGCTGGAGCCACTGGGTTTCCGTTCCGCTCGCGGCGGGGGTGCTGTTCGTCCTGGGCGCGGTGATCGAGGTTCTCTTGATCCGCCGCATTTACAGGAAGCCCGAACTCACCATCCTCGCAACGTTCGGCTTGTCGATCGTGCTCCGCCAGCTCGCCGAACTCGTCTTCTCGAAGGACTTCCAGAGCGCGCCGAACCCGGTACCCGGCGCCACTGAAGCGCTGGGCGTGCTGTTCCCCACATACAGGTACATCCTCGTCGCCGTCGCGCTCGGGACCGTGGTCATGACGCTGCTCGGTTTCACGCGCTCCAAGTTCGGGCTGGTCGTGCGGGCGATCGTCGCCGACCGTGACCTGGCGGAGTCGGCCGGCATACGCACCGGCGTCACGAACGTGCTGGCGTTCGGTCTCGGCGCCGCGTCGGCGGGAGTGGCCGGAGCGCTCGTGGCGCCACTCGGCGCGGTTGAGCCAAACCTGGGGCTGTCCTACCTCCCAAGCGCGTTCCTCGTCGTGATAGTTGGCGGGTTCAGCCGGCTCTGGGGCGTCCTGGTGGGTGCCTTGGTGGTCGCGGTCGTGCAGACCACGCTCATCCACTACTACGACGCCGTCTGGGCGCTCATCGCGTCGCTGGTTCTGGCGGTCGTAATGCTCCAGATGCGCCGCTCCTCGGTCGCCGGAGCGACCGCATGAGAAGGAGCCTGATCTGCTTCGCGCCGACTCTCGGCGCCGCGGCCATCGCCAGTCTCTATCTCGGCGACTTCCGCGCCGGGCAACTCTCGCTGTTTCTCAGCCTCGCCGTGCTGGCGGTGAGCCTGGGGCTGGTGTGGGGCTACGCGGGGATCCTGTCGTTGGGGCAACTGCTCCCGTTCGGGGTCGCCGCCTACCTCACCGCCCGGATCACCACCGCACACCCATCGCTGTCGGTGGCGGCGCTGGCCGCCTCGGCAGCCGCCGGCGCGACTATCTCGGCGATCGTGGCGGTGATCGCGTTCCGCCGCCGGCTCGCACTCGTGGTCGTCGGATTGCTGACCCTCATGCTGTCCTTGACCTTCGAGCAAATCGCCCAGCAGTGGCGCGACGTGACCGGCGGGTTCAACGGACTCACGAACGTGCCCCGGTTGGGTGCCTTCGGATCCACGCTGTCGGAGACCTGGCAGAACTTCACGATCACGATCGCCGCCGTGGTGATCATCGCAGGCGTCGTCTTGCTCCTGTCCCGGCCAATCGGTGCGGTCCTAGTCGGCATCCGGGACAACGAGCGCCGAGTGGAGGCGCTCGGCTACAACACCGTCGGCATCAAGATCTGGGTGTTCAGTGTCGGCGGGGCGCTGGCTGGCGTCGCCGGCGCCCTGTACGTGCACCGCACGGGATTCGTCTCACCGGGAATCTTCGGCTTCACCCTCGCCACGAACGTTGTGCTGTGGACGCTCATCGGCGGACGCAGCGTGGTCGTCGGACCGGTCGTCGGCACCCTGCTCATCAACTTCGCATCGGCCGCGCTGGCCGACGTCTGGCTCCAGTACTGGGTGCTGGCGACGGGAGTCATCTTCGTGGCGGCGGTGATGTTCGTTCCCGACGGTCTGGTTCCTTCAATCCTCCGGGTAGCTGGGCGCGCAACCAGGCGACGGCGGTTGCCCCAGATTCGCGAACGCACCGAAGGCCCCCCGGCGAAACCCAACGACGCCGTCATGGAGGCCGCCGCGATCGACAAGAGCTTCGGGTCGTTCAACGCTCTGGAGGGTGTCTCGCTGGCAATCGACGCCGCCGAACTGCGCTGTCTCATCGGGCCGAACGGCGCCGGCAAGTCCACGCTGCTGGACATCCTCAGCGGGCAGCAGCAGCACCAGGGCGGAGCGGTCGCACTGTTCGGCGAGGACTACACCGGTCACCCCGCATGGGAATTCGCTCGCCGGGGCGTAAGCCGCAAGTTCCAGGCGCCACAGATCATCCAGTCGCTGTCTGTCGCCGAGAACATCGCTCTGGCGGCATGGTCCGCCCGTCCCTCGCCCTGGGGACTGACCCGAGCCGCATGGGTGGCTGATGTCTCGACGGGAGCGCTGCAGGTGCTCGACTCCACCGGCCTGGCGGATCGTCACGCCACTCCCGCGGGCGACCTCTCGCACGGGGAGAAACAGTGGCTGGAGATCGCCATGGCGCTCGCCGGCACGTGTCGGGTGCTCCTACTCGACGAGCCGACGGCCGGCATGACCGCCGCCGAGAGCATCCAGGTGGCCGCCCTGCTGCGGGAATTGCACACCAGGTTCTCGCTGCCCATCCTGATCGTCGAACACGACATGGCCTTCATCCGTGCCGTCGCCGACCGCGTCACAGTGCTGGCGCGCGGGCGGCTTCTCGCCGACGGCACGGTCGCCGAGATCGAAGCGAACCGTGACGTGCGCGCCGTGTATCTCGGGGTGGAGGGCTGATGCGGCTCGAAGCGCGGGATCTGTGCGCGGGTTACGACGCCGTGCCCGTGCTGCACGGCATCTCGCTGGCCGTGCGCTCCGGCGAGATCGTGGCGATCGTCGGCCGCAACGGGGCCGGCAAGACGACGCTCACCAAGGCGCTGATGGGTGTCCTCCCGGCCACCGGAGGACAGGTGCTCCTCGACGGCGTTGACGTGACCCGGCGACCCCCCTCGCACCGTGTCCGTGCAGGACTGCGGGCCACCTACCAGGAGCGAGCGCTGTTCCGGGAACTCACCGTCGGCGACAATCTCCGACTCGGTGGGTTCGTCCCATCCGTGCACCGCCGGGTCCTCGACATGTTCCCCGACTCGCTGTCAGGACGGGCGACCCAACGCGCCGGAACGCTGTCGGGGGGTGAGCAGAAGATGCTCGCAGCGGCGTGCGCGCTCGTCTCGGCCGCACCGCTGATCCTCATGGACGAGCCCTCAGAAGGCTTGCAGCCGTCGAACGTCGACCTGCTCGGCCGGCACATCGCGAGCGCTCGGGAAGCGGGATCGGGCGTCCTGCTGGTCGAGCAGCACCTGGCGCTGGCCGAACGCCTCGCCGACCGGTTCGTGGTTCTGGAGAAGGGCGAGATCGTCGAGGAAGGTCACGCCGGCGACGACCACATACATGACCGCATTGCCAAACGACTCGTGATCTGAGGGGTTGCAGCCATGGACGACCTGCTGACACTGACACTGACCGGGGCAGCCGACGCTGTCCGATCGGGACGGACCACGTCACGGGCCTTGGTGGAGGCGTGCCTGGCTCGCATCGACGCGACCGACGGCCTCGTCGGGTCGTTCGCGTCGCTGCAGGCCGACGCGGCGCAGCAGGCCGCGCGGGAACTCGATGCTGGCGAGCCGGTCGGCCCCCTGCACGGCGTGCCGGTCGCGCTGAAGGACCTGTTCTACACCGCTGGCGTTGCGACCGAGGCCAACTGCCGATCACTGGAGGGGTTCAAACCCGACCGGGATGCCAGCGTTGTGAGCCGCCTGAAGGCGGCGGGGGCGGTGATCATCGGCAAGACGAACACGCACGAACTGGCCCTCGGGGTCTCGTGCCCTGCTTCGCGGAACCCCTGGAACACGGACCGGATGACTGGAGGATCATCCGGCGGCAACGCCGCAGGCCTCGCCGCACGGCAATTCTTCGGTGCGCTGGGGTCCGACACGGGCGGCTCGGTGCGCATCCCGTCGAACTACTGCGGGACAACCGCCATCAAGACCACCCGCGGCGTTGTCCCGCGCGATGGCGTGCACCTCATCTCCTGGACCTACGACACGGTGGGCCCGATGGCGCGGACCGCCGCAGACTGCCGCCTGCTGCTCGACGTGATCGCCGGGTTCTCGCCGGCGGATCCGTTCTCCTCGAAGGCGCAGCTTGATCAGCCGGCAGCACCACAGGCGCTGAGGTTGGGTGTCCCCGACGAGTCATTCTTCGACGGATTCAGGACCGACCCAGAAGTACGCGCCGTCATGGAGGAGGCAATCGACGTCATCGGCTCGCTCGTGGCGGATGTCCGCACGGTGCACCTGCCGAACTGCGCCGAGCACTTCGACCTCGGAGCGACGGTCGTCTTTGCGGAGTCGGCGGCCCTGCTGGAGGAACTCCGCTCCACTCGAGGAGACCTCCTCGGCGACGAAGTACGGTCGATCCTCGAGGGCGGTGCCGCGGTGCCCGGAATCGCGCTCGCCGCCGCGCAGGCGGGCCGGGTCGCCTTTGAGCGCTCCTACCTGGATGTATTCGAGGAACAGGCCGTCGACATCGTCATCGCGCCGATCAATCCCAACCAACCGCTCCCGCACGGCTCCAGCGACATCGACGGTGTTCCACTCATTCCCGCCACCGCGCAGTTCACGTTCCCCGTGAACGGGGCCGGTGTCCCAGCAGTGGCCCTGCCCGGCGGGTTCGCGGCCGATGGCTTGCCCATCGGCTTCCAGCTGATCGGCCCACCGCTCGCCGAGCACACCCTGGCAGCGCTCGGCGAAGCCTTCCAGGCCGAGACGGACCATCACGACGCCGTTCCTGACCTCGCTCTCTGACCGAAGGAGATTCGGATGACTGTCGAACTGTCCACGAGTGATTCCATCGCCCGCCTGGTCCTCAACCGGCCAGAGAAGCTGAACGCCGTGAACGGCAAGATGGCAGAGGACCTGCTTGCTGCGATCACGCGGATTGCGAGCGAGTCGCCGAGGGTTCTCATCATGTCGGGTGCGGGGCGAGGGTTCTGCGCCGGACGCGACCTCGACGATGCTGAACCGGCCGACGAGGATGCCGAAGCAGTGCTCTCGGAAATCTTCAACCCGCTCTTCGGGGCCATCCGGAGCCTGCCCATGCCGACCATCGCCCAGGTCCACGGTCCGGCACTCGGGGTCGGGCTCGGCTTGGCCATGGCCTGCGACATCGTGTACGCCGCCGCATCCGCGAAGGTCGGCTCGCCCTTCGCCCGCATCGGCGCGGTGCTCGACAGCGGCGGGCATCGCCACCTCGTCGACCGGGTCGGACCGCACCTCGCCCTCGAACTGATCTACACGGGTCGACTCATCTCCGGCGTCGAGGCCGCGGAGATGGGCCTCGTCAACCGGGCGTTCCCCGACGAGGAGCTGGCCACCGCTGTCGACAACGTCGCCGGGCAGATCGCCACGGGCCCGACTGCCGCCTTCGCGCTCTCGAAGCAACTGGTCCAACGCCTCGAAGACGCCGAGATGCCATTCGACGCCCTACTCGCCGCCGAAGCCGCCGCCCAGGGGGCAGCCAGCCGAACCGCCGATTACCGCGAGGGCATCTCAGCGTTCCAACAGAAGCGGCGCCCCGGCTTCACCGGGTCGTGACCGTCTGACGCAAGAGCCGTGCTCAGATGGGGAAGCGCCCGGCAATCTGCTCGGGATAGTCGAGTTTCAGAGCGTCCCCCAGGTGAGGAGCGCTGTTGGCGCAGAGCGCCGGGTAGAGGTCGGCTGCCAGGGTGTAGGCGTCGTTGCCGGGCCAGGGGGTCGGGAGCAACTCTCGGGGTACTGCGGGTGTGCGGAGGGTGATGCGGCGCAGGTCGTGGGTCAGCATGGTCCGGATGCAGTACGCCTCCACCGGCGAGAGGGCGTCGCACTTGCCGTCGAACGCCTCGTAGTCCTCGACGAACTCACGGTATTCCTTCCCGCCCTCGTCGAAGGCGAACGTGGTGGAGAAGAAGCCGTTACGGGCGAGGTTGGCGATGTCGCCGAACTCGGCGCGGGCCACCGCGGGCAAGATGTCGGGGAAGGATTCGTCAAGGATGCGGCGGGTCTCGTCCGCGCCGCAGATCGGTGACGCCAGCACGCCGCTGCGGAAGGCGACGAAACCGTGCCAGCCGAGGTGGCGCGTCAGCCTGTTTCGCTCAGCCGGCGAGAGTTGGGATCCGTCGAGGAGCACGAAGGTCCATTCGCCGTCAAGCGGGGGACGGACGTCCCGGTAGATGCGTTCGGCGGCATCGGCGAACTCTCGCTCGGCGAGAGGCGTCAGCAGGTACAGGCTCCGGCGACCGTGGCGCTCGCTGGTGACCCATCCCTCCTCGGCCAGCCTGAACATGGAGACGCGGACCAGGCGCTTGTCGAAGCCGTACGGCTCGGCGAGTTGGAACAACTGAGACAGCCAGACGTTCTTCGTCACAGGCAGGACGGCGTCGCCGAGGATCGTGACCAGCACCGATCGGGCCGAGATATGGGGGGCGGCGCGCCAGGCCCTTACCCGTGGGGGGATGTCGAGGGTCACGGCGTCTCTGAACGCACGACCCTCTGGGCCTTGCCGAGCGACCGCGGCAGCGATCCGGGCTCGCGGACGATCACCTGTGTGGAGACGCCGACGTTGTCCTTGATGTGGCGAGTGAGAACGTCGCAGGTCTCATCGACATCCACGCTGGCTTCCTCCTGCGGCTCGACGTGCACGGTAATCGAGGTGAGGTTGCCGGTCGTTGCGAGTTCGATCTGGAAGTGCGGGCTCAATCCGTCGACCTTCATGACCTCCGCCTCGATCTGGGAGGGGAAGACGTTGACGCCCCGGACGATAAGCATGTCATCGGAGCGGCCGGTGATCCGTTCGATCCGCCGCATCGGCCGCGCGGTGCCCGGTAGCAATCGGGTCAGGTCCCGAGTGCGGTACCGGATCACCGGGAGGGCTTCCCTGGTAATGGTGGTTAGCACGAGTTCGCCGAATTCCCCGTCGGGGAGCGCCACCCCTGAGTTGGGGTCGATGATCTCGGGGAAGAACTGGTCCTCCCAGAGCGTCGGCCCGTCCTTGGTCTCGATGCACTCCTGGGCAACTCCGGGGCCGATGACCTCGGACAGTCCGTAGACGTCGAGAGCGTCGATCCCGAGACGGGTCTCGAGTTCGTCTCGGAGTGCATCGGTCCAGGGCTCGGCTCCGAAGATGCCGATCTCGAGCGAACAGCTCGCCGGATCCATGCCCTGCCGTTCCATCTCGTCGATCAAGTTCAGGCAATACGAGGGAGTGACCAGGATTATCCGCGGCCGGAAGTCTCGGATCAGGGAGACCTGTCTCTCGGTCTGACCGCCGGACATGGGCACGACCGTGCATCCGAGCAACTCGGCGCCGTAGTGAGCTCCAAGGCCGCCAGTGAAGAGCCCGTAGCCGTAGGCGACGTGGGCCATATCACCCGGTCGGCCGCCCGCAGCGTAGATGGATCGAGCCATCACCCGCGACCACGTGGCGATGTCCATCTTGGTGTAGCCCACGACCGTCGGTTGCCCGGTCGTGCCGGACGAGGCGTGCAGCCGGACGATCTTGGAGAGCGGAACCGCAAACATGCCGAAGGGGTAGTTCCGTCGCAAGTCGTCTTTGGTCAGCAACGGGAAGCGGGCCAGATCCTCGAAGCTCTTGAGATCGCTCGGGTGCACACCGCTGGCAGCGAACGCCTCCCGATAATGCGACACGTTGCTGTACCCGCGGTGGAGTGTCCTGCGCAGGCGACCGAGTTGCAGTGACCTCAGTCGATCGACCGAGACAGACTCGATGGAGTCGATGGTCATTTCCGGAGGGACTCGTTCATGCGCCGACGCTTCTCGTCGGACTCGAATAGCAGCGCCTGGGCGACCAAGTCGAAGCCGGTCGTGGCCGGGCGGTGCTGGCGGAGCGACAGCTTGGTGAGTTCGAGTGCGCGCCAGGAGCGCCGGCCAATCTCGTGTGCCAGGCCGATCGCCGCCGCCAGGAGGTCGGACTCGTCGGCGAGGCGGTCCACGAGCCCGGCGCGATGAGCCTCCGGACCGTTCAGGCTCTCACCCGTGTACAGGAGGCGTCGCGCGAGGCCGAGTCCCACGAGTTGCGCCAGCCGCCAGTTGGCGCCGGCGCCCGCCAGGATCCCGAGATCGAGTTCGGGTTGGGAGAAGGTGGATCTCGCCGTGGCGATCCGGAGGTCGCACGCCATGGCCAATTCGCAGCCGCCGCCGATGGCGTAGCCGTCGATGGCTGCGATGGTCGGCCAACGGTGCGCCTCGACCCGGTCGAACAGCCCGGCGTTGATCGACAGCAGCGCGTCGTCCGCTGTGCGGTCACGGAGTTCGCCGATGTCGGCTCCGGAGACGAACATGCCCGGAGTCGTCGAGTGGAGGATCAGGATCGTGGGCTTGTGGGCGTGTGCGGCGAGCACCCGGTCCAATTCCTCGACGGTGGCGAGCCCGAGTGCGTTGCGGCGGGATGGTTCGTCGAACCCGACCGTCACGACGTGATCGTCGGCGCGTTCGACCTTCAGGCGCTCGGAGTGTGCTCCTACCATGTTGCCGCCGGGTCGAAGTCGAGGACTTCGCGCATGCGCGACATCAGCGGGTCGAAGTCGGCCGAACGCGCCAATCGGGATTCGGTGCCGGGCTCGCCGGTAGATAGATCGACACTGACGCCGAATCTGGCCCTGATGGCGGCTTCGAGTTCTGGCGCGAAGTCGCAGATCCGCCCGGTAGCGACACCTGCGGCCACGGCTTCGGCCTCACCCGGTATCGGAGCGATCAGATCCAAGATCCGCGGTTCGAGCCGGCACAGCGCCGCCAGGATGCGCCGTCGTGCGGCGGTGTCCTGCAGCAGCACGTCCAGCAGCGCGTCGGCGTGCAGGCGGTGGAAGGACTCCTCACGCGCCGCGTGTACGGCAAGCTCGGCGAGGCCATCGACGGAGGATCCTTCGATGAGTCCCCAGCGGGCCTGCTCGACGGTGTCGTACAGCCAATGGCGGACCAGCGCGGTTGCCCAGTCGTCGGTGCGGTACTCGACCAGCAGGCACGAGCGGTAATCGGCGGCGTTCCGCCGGTATGCGAGGGCGTCGATGGTGGCGTCGTCGGGGAGGACGCCGTCGGCGTCGAGGACGATCTCGTAGAGCATCGCGGCGTGGCCCAGTTCGTCCTGGCCGATGCTCGAGAACGCCAGGTCCTCCTCCAGGAAGGGTGCGACACCGATCCACTCGGTGTGCTGCTGGCCGATCAGGTGCTCGTCGTCGGCGAAGGCCAGCAGGTACGAGCGCGTGCCGGTGCCGAGTGTCACGTCTGCGCCGCCCGCGCTGCTTTCCGGCGAGCGGCCACCGCCGCGCCGTCGTGGTGCCGGTGGGGCTTGTCCGCATTCGGCAGGACGAACTCTTCGCCCGGGTCGATGACGTTGGTGCGCCGCACGATCCAGAGCCGGTCGCCCTCCGCTCGGCGGGCGTAGCTCTCCCTCGCCAGCACGGCCGCAAGTTCATCGGTGGCCGCCTCGAGGGCCCCGACGTGGCGGAACTCGTCGCGGCCATCCTTCTTCAGGAACACCTCGAAGGTCGCCATCTCAGCCCCTCAGCCCCTCAGCACCTCGACCGGTTCCCGGCAGCGACTGCAGGTATGGATCGCTCGGCAGCGGCTGGGCCCGAAGGCGGATCGGGGAGCGGTTGGTTCGCCACAGCGCGGGCACGGTGGAAGCTTCTGGTCGAGCTGTACGGCCACGGAGAAGTCGTCGGCCAAGACTCGTCGGGCGCGGTGGGTGACGCGATCGGTGGACCACGACGGCGTCCTCAGCCAGATGACGTTCACGTCGTTGATTCCGTCGATGCGGGCGACTGCGTCGCGAACCGCCTCGGCTATCACCGCCAGCGCAGGGCAGCCGGAAAACGTCGGGACGAGACCGATTGTCACCCCGGCGGGCTGCGCGTGTATGGATTCCAGTAGCCCCAGATCGACGATGGACAATCCCGGGTACTCGGGGTCGTCGACAGCGCTGATCGCCTCGCGGATCTCCTCCCGCAGGCGATCGGTAGGGTGACGACCGCTCATCGGAGTGCCGGACCGGTCAGCGCCCGCCGCACCCAGGCGGTGCGTCGCCAGTTGTCGGCCGCCTCCCCGATGCGGCGTGCCGAGTCGGGCCCGCCCTGCCTGAGGGTGCGCTTGAGCGGTTCCCAGTCGATCGGGCCGACGTCCCAGCGGCGGCCGTTCTCGTCGTAGCGCAGGCCCGGTGCGGGGATCGTGAAGCCGTAGCCCAGCAGGAGGGGAACGAACTTCTGAACCCAACGGTCGCGCAGCACCTCGTTGCGCTCGGACTTGATGTGCCAGCGCAGCAGTTCGTCGTCGGGTTTGGAGTCGGGCCCGAAGAGCTGTAGCGAGGGCCAGAACCAGCGGTCGAGCGAGTCCTGGAACATGCGGCGCTGGCGCTCGGTCCCCTCGGCGATGCGCATCATCCGGTCCTCGCCGAGGCGCATGTGGAAGCCCTCCTCGGAGATGATCCGTTTCAGGATCCGCTTGTAGGGGCCGTAGGAACAGTTCTTGAAGACCGCCTGCTGGCTGGCGAGTGCTGCGGCGTCGACGAGGAAGGCGATAGCCACCTGGTCGCCCCATGTCTCGGCGCGGTAGTGGAAGACGTTGTGGAACCGCCCGCGGCCCGCGAACAGGTCTTCGAGCATCTCCTCACGGGTCTTGACGCCCATGTCCGCAGCGATCATGTACAGCAGGTGGCTGTGGCCGATCTCGTCCTGGGTCTTGGCCAGGACGGCCATCTTGTGCCGGAGCCCGGGGGTCTTCGGGATCCAGTCCCGCTCGGTGAGACCTCCCATGAGTTCGCTGTTGGCGTGCATCTCGATGAACGAGAAGACCGCGCGCCGGTAGCGGTCCGGCATGTCGTCGTCCACCTCGACGATCCCGCCGTCATCCAGGAACTCCTCGAAGGACTCCATGGACGACCACGACCGGGGCATCAGGAGGCACCCTCCGCAGGTGGGGGTGCGGCGTTGATCCCCGGCGAGTTCGCCACCATCGTGAGCACGTCGTAGGCGGCTGCCACCTCGCCGCGCTGGTTGATCACCTTGGTGTCCCAGGTCACTTCGCCGTAGCCGCGCCCGTCCAGCTGCTTCTTCTGCTTGCAGGTGAGGACCACGTGGATCTCGTCGCCGGGATACGTCGGCGTAGCGAAGCGGAGCCGGTCGATGCCGTAGTTCGCCAGCACCGGTCCCTCGTCGGGCCACACGAAGAGTCCCGCCGCAAGCGCCAGGACGAGGTATCCGTGCGCCACCAGCCCGTCGAACAGGGGGTTCCGCTTGGCGGCCTCGTCGTCGGTGTGCGCGTAGAACATGTCGCCTGTCGTGCGGGCGAACGTGTCGATGTCCTCGTGAGTCACGGTCCGGGAACCGGTCGTGATCGAGTCGCCGATGGCGAGTTCGTCGAAGGTCCGTCTGAAGGGGTGACCCCTGTCCTCGGCGCGCGCCGCGCCGGGGATGTACTGCCCACAGATCGCCGTCAGGTGATCGGGGGAGCCTTGCAGGGCCGTGCGCTGCAGGTGCCGGTGGACGCTGCGCATGCCGCCGAGCTCCTCGCCACCACCGGCCCGACCGGGACCACCGTGGACCAGGTGGGGCAGCGGTGAGCCGTGCCCCGTGCTGGCGGCGGCCATGGTGTCATCCACGACGAGCACCCGCCCGTGGTGCGAGGAGATGCCGAGGGCCAGTTCGCTGGTCTCTTCGGTCTCGGATCCGAAGATCGACGTGACGAGGCTGCCCTGGCCCTGCGCCGCCAGGTCGACTGCTTCAGGGATGGAGTCGTAGCTGACAATTGTGGCCACCGGCCCGAACACCTCGGTGGTATGGATCAGTGGGGAGAAGCGATCCGTGGCCCGCAGCAGAGTTGGCGCGAAGAAGGCACCGCGAGTCGCGTCGACTCCCGTGAAGTCGCAAAAGTCGA
>MKWU01002585.1_pt1 | contig 26559 bp, 25 predicted proteins | sample 809101 | NCBI WGS metagenome assembly MKWU01 (sample SAMN05860141, study PRJNA318959) | sponge metagenome | host: Aplysina aerophoba | place: Slovenia: Piran, Adriatic Sea, Gulf of Piran | collected 2013-05-07 | reverse complement strand
ATACTGGCCGCCGCCATCGCGCGCGCTTCAACAGCCAGTCCGGAGGATATCAGGGCGGCCCTGCAGATGATCGGTCCGGAATCCGCTCTGGACGACACTATTTTCGGGAAATTCTATTTCGACGAGAGCGGGGATGGGGTCTACAGCTCCGTGGTAAGGATAGTCCGCGGCGGCAAGTTCGAGGCCCTTGAGTAATCCCGTTATTCAGGCCTGTCAGCATGGTTTTGATCCTGAGTGTTTGAACGGGTATTATTCCCGAAAGATGGATGGTTGTCGGAGGACTTTAACATAAAAAAAGTAACTGCATTTATGTTTGCTGCCGCAGCCGTTGCGCTACTGCTTCTCGGTTCTTTTTCCTGTGGCCAGAACGAAACCGAAGAGGTTGGCGTCGGTGTTGTTGTTCCCCTTACCGGTCCGCTTTCCTCAAACGGCCTGCAGATGAAAAACGGCATGGAGCTTGCCCTTGGGGAAATTAACGAATCGCCGCTGCTTGGCGGAAAAGAAATCAAGTTCATAGTTGAGGATTCCGAGGGCACCCCAGACGGCGCCGAGAGAGCCTACAGAAAGCTTATTGAGCAGGATGGAGTGGTCGCCGTTCTTGGTCCTTTTACGTCGAGCGCCACCGAAAGAATCATTCCGGTCGCGCAGCAAAACAAGGTTGTGGCTTTCAGTCCCACCTCCGCGGCGCGCGGTCTCAGCGCCAGAAGCGAATTTGCCTTCCGTGCATCCCTCACCGTCGACCCGCTTGTGCAGGCAGGCGTCGTAGTTACCAGAGAGCAGTTGCGTTACAATAACGTAGCCGCGATAGTGAATGAAGCTGATTCTTTTTCTTCAAGCAATCACGAAAAGGTAAAAGAGGAGCTTGAAAAGCATGGTGCCAGGATCGTGAGCGAGCAGACTTATTCTCGACGAACCGGTGCACTTCCCGACCTGACTAGCCAGTTAACCGACATAATAAATGCCGTTCCTCCGCCCGAGGCTCTTTTTATATCGGCTCTGGCTCCGGGCCGCAGAGGAGTTATGATTCAGGCACGGCGGCTCGGAATGGATATGAATATTCCTTTTCTGATTACCCTGGCTACTCAAGATGATGTAAGAGAAGCTGCAGATGCGGCCGAGGGTGCTATTACCTTTACGACTTGGATTGCGGACATTGACACACCCGAGAATCGCAGGTTTCTTGAAAATTTCCGGGCAAAATACGGCGAACCCGATGCTTTTGCCGCACTGTCCTACGCATCTACTTATATACTGGCCGAAGCCATCGCCGATGCCTCTTCAACCGACCCAGAGGCTATACGCGACGCAATGGCCGATATCAGGGCGGACACGCTTTTAGGCGAGTTCTATTTTGACCGTTACGGGGATGCGGTTTACGAACCGATTGTAGGAATAGTAGAAAACGGAAGGTTCAAGGTCTTCGGGCAGTAGTTAAATTAGGAGTTGAACCTGATTTTCAGTTTCCAGAAATTTTCATCAAGCAACCACTACCTCCGCGGGATTTTCAAACTGTCGTTATGAAAAGATCGAAAGAATTTCTTCTGATTCTCTGTGTTCTTCTTTTCATTTCCTGCGGTTCTGGAAACAAAGCCCCGGACGCCGCGGATATTGCCCGCAAAGACACGCTTAACATAAATATCGGCACCGAACCCCCCACGCTTGACTGGTCTCTCGCTACCGATGTCACATCTTTTACAATCATAGAGAACATAATGGACGGCCTCGCGGCGTTTGATGAAAAATACGAGCCCATACCCGCCCTCGCGCGAAGCTGGCGGGTAAGCGAGGATGGGAGGACCTATACCTTTAAAATAAGGGGAAAAGTTCTCTGGACAGACGGGGTGCCGCTTCGAGCCAGCGATTTCCTTTATTCATGGAAAAGGATTCTTAAGCCCGAAACCGCCGGAAGCTACGCCTATTTTCTTTTTGACATAAAAAACGCCAGAAAATTCAACTCAGGGGAAATAAAGGATTTTAGCAAAGTCGGGGTAAAAGCCCCGGATGAACGTACTCTTATTGTTACTCTTGAAAAGCCGAGGGCCTATTTTCTGAGCCTAGTCACTTTCATGTCCACTTTTCCGATGAGAAAGGATATTGTTGAGAAATACGGAACCAGATGGACTGAAGCCGCGAACATGGTAACTCTGGGACCTTACAGATTAAAAGAGTGGAAGCATCATAAGGAAGTTCTTATCGAGGAGTATGAAGGTTACTGGGGAGAGAAACCCAAAAGCGCTAAGAAGGTAAAAATGATAATGAACGAGAATCCCGTATCCACCCTCGCTCTTTATGAAAGCGGGGAGCTCGATTTTCTCGACAGTAAGGGGATTCCCCTGCTTGAAGTTCCAAGGGTTATGAAGCTTCCGGATTTTAAGCAGAGCGTGGTTTTCAGGAACAACTACATAGGGTTTAACACTAGAAAAGTCCCGTTTGACAATCCTCTGGTGAGAAAGGCTTTCGCAAGCTCTATAGACAGGGAAAGTCTCGCGGGACTTCTCCAAGGGGCTGGAGTGCCCTTAACTTCATGGATACCGATCGACATGCTTGCCCACAATCCCCAGGTCGGTATTTTGTTTGATGCGAAGAGGGCAAGGAAATTTCTTGAGATGGCTGGCTATCCGGGCGGGGAGGGTTTTCCGAAGACCGCTTTTCTTTATCCGGATACGGGAAACAACAGGATTTTAGCCGAGGCGTTCCAGAGCATGTGGAAGGAGCATCTTGGCATTGAAGTCAAGCTTGTGAACCAGGAATGGACCGTCTATCTCAGCACGCTCAGAACGGATCCTCCGCCCGTATTCAGAGCCGGATGGCAGGCGGATTTCCCGGACCCTCATAATTTTATGAATCTCTTTGAATGTGGAAGTGGAAATAACCGTACCGGGTGGTGCGATCCGGAGTACGATCGATTAGTGGAGAAGGCAGCCGGGATTCTGGATCGCGGGCAAAGAACGGAACTTTACAACAGTGCTCAGAGAATTCTTACGGAAACCGACGTCCCGATAGTTCCTTATCTTAATTCGGTTCAGCAGAACATGATCAAGCCGTACGTAAGGGGGCTTGAACCTGACCGTCTGAATTTCCTTTACTTCAGCAGAATCGAGTTTGTGGACCATTCCACATCTGATGAACGCTGAGGATCTGGGGCTCGGTGAGGACGCCTCTGCGGATTAAGTGATAACATCTATCTTGGAGGTCACCTTTTTTGTGTTTCTTGCGACCAGTCTTGCTATCATTAGTCCCGCCAGAAACCAGGCGATGAGACTGTCAATGACGATGACCGCTACGTAGGGAGTCGGAAAACCAAACCAGTTCCAGTAAGGAAAATGGCTTATAAAACCTATAGCCGCTCCTACTAGGGCAACAAACCCTACCCGTCCCCAGTAACCCAGGCCGGCTGTCTGGGAGAGCAGATAGATAACGATCAGAACGCTTACGAGGTCGCCGACGAACTGGGTCAGAAGCTGCTTTGTCATGGCCGGGGCGTAGCCCTGAGGGAGGGCGTTTACGAAAGCGGCAGTTTCCCCTGCCTTGTGATCCTTATGCGAGAACGGCAGGTAGTAAATTCCTGGTTTCGGGGCATTTGCCTCTATGGTCTCGGCAACTTCGGATTCGTTGGTAAATTCATTAGCTACCATCTGGTGCCATGGAAGAACCATCCATGACACTGCCCCCCAGGCGAAAAGAATTATCGCGGAAACTATAACAGCGGCGGTTTTCTTCAAAAGTGCTTTCCCCCTAGAGTTTTTTAACCCAGCTATCCCACCAATCGCGCTTTTTTATACTAAGGATAATTACCCCTATAACTAGCCATTTGCTCCATCATAATCAAGAAATTATTCTTTTAAGTTGACAGATTGCCGACGTCGACAGAACATAACAGACTGTGAAAGCCCCATATGGCCTAATAAGGATTTTATTCCCCTGCTTAACTGTTTGTCAAGTAAAAATTAAGTTATTTCAGGGTAATACGGAATGTATGGTCCTAACAAGCCACCTCCTGCTCCACTCGGGTGAATGGAACTCTCAAACCTTCCCCACATGAATTCAACCGATGAATTACCTGCTTCCACGGGAAGCAAAGATGTTGCCTGGATAAGATGGCTCTTGGAATTTAAAGCACTACACTGCGGGTTCGAGGAAGCGATGAGGGTTTCGAGAACTTGTAAACTTAAGTCTGTACCCCTGTCAATGAGCTTGAGGAAAATCGGGGATTTAGAACTGCTTCTTCCTAGCGCGCTTTAACCCGTTATTGTAGCTATAGCGTCAGAACGAGATTCGAATATTTCAATGATTTTGTCAAAACCTGCAAGCTTGAAGATTTCTTTTACGGAATCAGACAAGGAACACAATACGAATCTCGTATTTTTACCTCGGAGTGTTTTTGCAACAAACAGAATTGAACGCAATCCCGCACTATTGATGTAGGACAGCTTTTCAAGGTCCAGAACTACGAGATTGCCAGAGGCGATAATTTCCTTGTACAGGTTATCGTGAAATTCCCGCGCGTTCATACCATGAACTTGACCAGCTGCGCTTATTACCAAGACCCCTTTGATATGATCGGCCTGCAACTTAACTTGATTGTTTTGAGTGACCATATGTTCCCCTTTGGTAAGATTACCTAATTTAATCTGGGACGGAGAAACATCCCAAATCTTTGGCTAGTTAAGTCTATAGACCCCGCCTCTAATGTAGTTTTAAATGATACGAACCGATAAGCTCTAATAAATGCAGAAATGCTGTTTGCAGAAACTCGTTGAAGCATCTCTTGAAAGCTTACTTGAAGTAAGGAATTATCTCTTTTGAGTAAGTCTCAAGCGCCAAGTCCGGATCGGGGCTGAACCTGTAGAACAAAACGAAATTCCTTACTCCAGCGTCTACGAACTTCTCGATTTTCTCTATGCAGTCTTTTTTCGATCCCGTAATAGTGAAATCAAGTATGGCTTCTCTCGGGAAAAGCTGTCCGAGCTGCCTGAACCTCTGCCTCCCCTCTTCATCCGTCGGCACTATGTTGAAGTAATTAAGACCGTGATATTCTTCGGGTATCTCGACGTCGTAGCCGGCTTTCAGCAGTTGGTCCTGCATAACCAGCACGTACTTGAAGGGTTCGAGAGTTTCGTAGGCGGCATCAACGCTTTCTCCAAGAGAGGTGAATATCCACAGAGCGGGGTCGAAACCGTCGTCAAGTGATCTTCCCACATTATCTGCCGCGGCCGTTATCTCCCCTAGATAACCGGAATAGAGGTCGGGATTCAGGTCTATCGGCAGCCATCCGTCGCCTTTTTCTCCTGTTAGCTGAAGTCCCTTGGGCGTGTGGGTGGCCATGTAAAACGGTATCTTGTTTCTCTCGTAGGGTTTTATCTGCAAAAACGCGTTCTCAAGGTTGTAGAACTTTCCGTCAAAATCTACGGGTTCATCGGTTTCCCAAAGAAGTTCCATGACTTCTATGGATTCTCTGAGTTTAGAAAGAGGTTTTCCCCACTCGATTCCGAATGCGTCAAGATTCATCGATTCCCCGACTCCGAGGGAGAGCACTACCCTGCCCTTTGAAAGCTGATCAACGGTCGCGAGTCTCTGGGCGAAAACAGCGGGATGCATCCTGTGAGGATCAGAAACCGTTCCCAAAGCTATATTTTCCGTTTTCATCGCCGCAGCCGCAGCCACGGTCCACGCCTCGGGAGCAATTGCTCCCGGCGCCACGAAAAGCAGATGGTCGGGGTACCATATGGTGTCGAATCCAAGCTGATCGGCTTTTACCGAGAAATTTACGAGTCCGTCGACGTCAGCTCCTGGCATTGGAGCCGAAAGTCCGAATTTTATTTCTTTTCCCATTGTGTGGCACCTCGATTGTGGTTTTGGAAGTAGATAGCGATCACGGTAGAATTATGGTTAATTTGCGGTCTAAACGCAAATAATCCAGCCAATATTCCGGAGGTATGAAATGAAGTTCGGAGTCGGACTCTTCAGCATGCAGACCCACAAGGACCTTGATTGCCGCCATGTGGACCTTTACAGAAATTCCCTGGAGCACGTGAGGCTTGCCGAAGCGGTGAACTTTGATTCGGTCTGGCTTTCCGAGCATCATTTTCTTGAGGATGGTTACTGCTCTTCTCCCCTTGGGATGGCCGCCGCGATGGCCGCTGTGACCGAGAGGGTGAGAATAGGTACCGGAGCCTTGATACTCACGCTTCATAACCCCGTGAGGGTGGCCGAAGACGCCGCCACGGTTGATCTTATTTCCGGCGGAAGATTCGATCTGGGAGTCGCGATAGGGTACAGAAAAGAGGAATTCGAGGGGTTCGGAGTCCCGGTGACGCAAAGACCCTCGAGGATTGAGGAAGGCATAGAGATAATCGAGAAATGCTGGGAGGACGGCCCTTTTTCCTATGAAGGCAAGAGGTTCAGTTTCTCGAACATAGATGTTACTCCCAAGCCCGTGCAGAGACCCATACCTATATACATAGGGGGTTTTGAGGAACCCGCCGTGCGGCGTGCCGGGCGCCTCGGGTACCCGCTTCTTATCGGCCCCGGAAGGACGGTTCCCATGATAATGGATACTCTGGGGTGGTATAACGATGAGGCTGAGAAAGCCGGTCGCGATCCGTCCGAAGCGGAGCACATACTGCTTCGGGAAACTTACGTGCGCGAAAGTACGGAAGAGGCCATTGCAGGCGGAACCGAGTACGTAATAAACATGTACAAGTTTTACCTGAGCCTCGGGGTCAAGATAGTGATAAGGGGGAAAAACATAACCGACCCCGATGACCCTTTCTTCGAATACATGGCGGAAGACCGTTTTATGATCGGTACCCCTGAGCACTGCACTCAGGAAGTAAAGAAATACTCGGAGAAAACAGGAATCCGCAACATAATGTGCAGGATGGTGTTTCCCCAGGCTCCCGCCGAGGTCATAGCGCATTCAATTGAGCTTTTCGGAAAAGAGGTTATCCCCGAATTTAAATCTTAACCTGCTTTTTTGCCGTAGCCGGGTCCGGTTAAAACTTGAAGAGGGGTTGTTCGATAAAGGCGTAAAAAGACGGTGGATGCGGACGCATCCGGGAAGCTGCCTTGTGGATTTTGCGTCCTGTACGGTTTCTTGGCAGTATCAACTCAAGCCACCACCCCGGCCGGTTGAGAGCAGCCTCGATTTTTCTCCGCCAAAACAGCTTCCCGAACCCGCTTCGCTACCGGACTACTGAAACTCCGGAAATCATGCTGAACCCCGGGGATGAAAAACCGAAAACATCTTCATAATCCTTGTTGAACAGATTATTGATTCTTGAAAACAACTTGATTTTGTCAACAAACCTTTTCACGCTGATTTCGTAGGAAGCCGCAGCGTCAACGATGAAAAAAGAATCGTTTTTGACTCTGGTGGAAGGAAACTCGCTCCAGTTCACATCATCCCTGCTCCCGACATAGTTTCCCGAGAGGTCGAAATTTAAGGCATTTTTTGAGTATCCTGCATTAAAAGAAAACGAATGCTCGGGGATCCGTATGAGGTTTTCTCCCTCTGAGAAGGACGGGGACCCGAGGCCGCCGTCATCAGTTACGTCGGTTTTAAGGTATGTGTAGGCTGCGCTTAGAGTTAAGCTATTGCTCGGGTAGAAACGTATTGCGGCTTCGGCTCCCTCCGATTTTGCGCGGCTTATGTTTTCGTAGTTGGTTCCATTCTCAAACGGGGTGAAACTGTAAGCGATAATGTTTTTGAACTTGTTTTGGAAAAAGCTCAAATCAAGTTCGACCGCATTATCAAGCAACGGCTGCCAGAGGCCTATTTCCGCTGTCAGTGTTTCTTCGGGCTTTAGATCCGGGTTGGGTATTGTTCCGAAGGCCGCACTGAAGTTTTCGTAAAAATTGGCTTCCTTGATTCCTCTGCTGATTCCTCCTCTTACCTCGGTTCCGGACTCCCTAATTTTCCACCTAGCGAAGATACTTGGACTCCACTCGCTCCCGAACGACTCGTTGTCGTCATATCTTATGCCGGTTGTTACGAAGAATTTTTTTAGCAGCGCGAAATTATTCTGAGCGTAGAAAGCGTAGTTTTTTCTTGATTTATTCAGTGAGTCAGTCTTGAAACTTTCTTTCTCGTATTCAAAACCCGTCGAGATTATGCTCGAGGCCTGATCGAAGTCGACAAAAAAACTTGACCCGTACTCAAGCGATATCCTTTTGTCGAGAGTCTCTGAAGGGAAGGGCGAATCTAATTCAAGGGGTTGGGGTCCGTCATAATTTTCCCGATCAAGTCTTGTGTAGCCGAGCTTAAATGAGTTTTCCCACCATTCGGTCGGGGAAAAAACGATATCAGAACCCATGACGAGCGATTCTTCCTTGGTTCCTTGGTCCGGGTCAGCGAACGCGTCAAATCTGTCCCCCGCGCCTCCGGTCGGGAATTCAAACTTCGAATCTCTGTATATGGAGAAAAAGGAGAGATTTAAATCGTCGTTTGCTTCCAGGCTCAGGTTCGCCGTGAAGTTATTGTTTTTGTAATCGTTGTTTGTCTCTAAGATACCCTCATCGAGGATTCGTTGGTGAGAAATAAAATAGCCCAGTTTCTCAAGACTTCCCGATATGCTTGAGGAATGCTCAAGGATCATTGCGTCTTCGGCGCGGAATCCCAAGGCCACGGAACTTGCTTTTTTCATTTTTCCACTCCCGCGCTTCGTTATTACGTTTATAACGGAAGACGCCGCGTCGGAACCGTAAAGAGATGAGTGCGCTCCTTTTATTATCTCTATTCTTTCTACGTTCTCAGTGGTAAGAGAGGAGATGTCAAAACCCCCTCCGGCCTGGTTTATCTGGACGCCGTTGATCATAACGAGGTTGTAATCCGACTGGCCGCCCCTTGCGAAAATGGAAGTAAATCCCCCCCGGCTCCCCGAACTGACTACGTTGAATCCAGGGACTCTCGAAAGTATCGCCGCGATGTCCTTTTCCCCGCTTTTTTCAATTTCCTCCCTGTCGATAACGGTAACGGAAGAACCGAGAAGCTCGGCGTCAATCCATGTCTTTGTACCCGTCACAACAATTCTTTCCATTTCTTTTTCCTCCGAAAAACCCGCGGACGGAAATAGAACCAGGATCAGAATAAAGGTGAAAAATATCTTAAGTCTGTTCATTTTTGACTCCTCCAGGTGCTGGTAGATAGCTTTCCCCGAAAGAGCGGTCATATGAATGAACGTGTGAGGCAGGAAACAAAAACCGTGCGTTAGCACGAAAAACAAAAACGGTGTTTTTAATTGCCATACGCCTAACTCCCGAGGCAAAGCCACTAGATTGACGCAGGCAGGTCTTCCGACTTGAAGGGCCGCCTGTTATCAAAACAGAGCGACTTTTCCGGATGCGGCCTTCCCGGCTGTACTGAAGCCAGTGACCCGAAGCGCAGGCACGCTTCGCATGGGCGGGAAAAAACCCTTATTACGGCTGCGGGAACAGTTCGGGATTTTCACCCGATTCCCTTAACCTGAATCTAAATGTAAGGGTACAGGTTGGCGATGGAGGTGTCAAAAGCTCCCAGTCGACGGGAAGGCGTAATCAGGAACCGCCTTGCGCTTCGGAAGCAAGCATGCGGTCAAGCTCCCCTGAACGCTCAAGGGCCGCAAGCTGGTCGTAACCGCCTATGAACTGCTCGTTTACGAAGATCATGGGTACGGTTCTCCAGTTAAGGCTCTCAACTAGCTCCTTTCTTTTTTCTGTGTCCTCGTCAAGCCTTATCTCTTCGTAATCCACTTGTTTTCTGTCAAGGAGTCTTTTTGCCCTTCTGCAGTAAGTGCAGTAAAAACTTGTGTATATCGTTACGGAACTCAATATCGCACCTCGGTTTGTTTTTGGGTCCTATGATGCTTGGTTTTTAGCATATATTCAAGTACGTTAAGCACTTACGTGTCCTTACTGAGCGATGGAGTTTTTGTGCTATGCGGGAAAAGGTCTTTTTTATCATAGGGCTTTCGCTGATTTTCCTTATGGGTTCGTGTTCTGCCACGAAGTTTCTGGTGAACTATGCCTCGGGTGATGACAGGAAGTCTGGAAAGATGAAGGACTGGGTTTACACTACCGAGCGAAACAGCTATCGCGTCGAGCCCCTTTCGCAGGACTGGGAAAGAGTGCCGATAGAAGGTGGGGACATAGTTTTTTACAACCCGGTGAGTGATCTCATGTTAACGGTAAGTTCACTCTGCACGGACCGGGATTACGATCTTCAGACGCTTTCGGACTCCCTAGTTGTCGGATTGGGCAAGAAGCGGATTAAACTGCGAAAGGATATCGAGGTCGACGGTGCCGTGGGGCTTTACACTGAGTACGAGGCGTCGCTTAGCGATGAGAATTTCGCCCTTGCGACGGTTGTGCACAAGTCTCCAAAATGCGATTACGACTTCAGCTATTCGGCGGGCCCGGCCGACTTCAAGGCGAATCTAGGGGAATTCATTGATTTCGTTTCAGGTTTCGGGGAGATCTGGGCTAAATGAGCAGGTTTGTATCCGAAGTTGTCAACAGTCTCCTTAATTTTGTTCTCGGCGTTGGAGAGGTCTGCTTTTTCTTGTGGAATTCAATCGTAGCCACCGTTACTCCTCCTTATGATTACGGTCTTCTGACGGCTCAGATATACGATATAGGCTTTCGTTCCGTGTCGATAGTCGTGGTTTCCGCCATGGCGATTGGAATGGTGATGGTGGTGCAGATGGCGTGGGGATTCGCGTGGTTCGGGGCGAAGGGGCTTGTAGGCCCCGTGGTTACTCTCTCGTTCGTGAGGGAGCTCGGTCCCATAATAACCTCTCTTCTTGTGGGCGGCAGGGTCGGTTCCGGTATCACGGCCGAGATAAGCTCGATGAAGGTAACAGAGCAGATAGACGCCATAAAGACCCTTGGAGCCGATCCGATCAGAAAACTTGTCTCTCCGAGGCTCATGGCGTGCATCATATCTTTTCCACTGCTTGCAGTAATATCTAATCTCGCGGGCATAGGAGGGGCGATGATCATCTCGCAGATGGAACTTAACGTGAAACCCACTCTTTTCATCGAAAGCATAAGGGGCTGGGTTTCTCTTGAAGACCTGATGACCGGTATTTCCAAGACGCTGTTTTTCGGAATCATAGTGGCGATTACCGGCTGCTATGTGGGAATGAAAGCCGAGGGGGGAACGCGCGGAGTTGGAAACGCCACCACTAAGACTGTTGTGATCTCGCTTTTTCTGATAATACTTTTCGACTTTATTCTCTCGAAAATATTCGTTATCGCTTTTTATGACTTTTAATCTTTTGCCAGGCTCGCCTAAATTTCTTTGACTTTGAGGTTACATTCGGTAGAATCGATACCCTTAATTTATCCAAAGAGAGAATACTATGAAGTCATACATGGCCAGAAACGACGATTTTGAAAAGAAGTGGTATCTGATCGATGCTCAGGGGAAACCCGTCGGAAGGCTTGCAACCAAGGTGGTCTCGATTCTTAGGGGCAAGGGCAAACCGCAGTTTGCTCCCCATTCGGATATCGGAGATTTCGTTGTTATAGTCAACGCCGACAAAGCTACGTTCTCCGGCAGAAAGTGGGAGCAGAAAACCTATTACAGGCATTCTCACTATCCTGGGGGGCTTAAATCCGTGACCGCGGAAGAACTGGCCGAAAAAGAGCCGGGCGAGATAATCCGCAAGGCCGTCTGGGGAATGCTTCCTAAGACCAGGTGGCAGAAAAAACTTATACAGCGGATGAAAATCTACGTCGGAGACAAGCATCCGCACGTGGCCCAAAATCCCGAGGTTCTGGAGGTCTGATTCATTATGCCTGAAACCATTATATACAACGGCACTGGGAGAAGAAAAACGTCAGTCGCCAGAGTCTGGCTTAAAAGAGGTAGCGGCGCGGTTACCGTGAACAAAAAATCTGTGGAAGATTATTTTCCCAGAGAAGTGTGGCAGATAAAGGCCCGTGAACCTCTGAGCGTCACCGATACTTCCATGGAATACGACGTGATGGTCAGGGTGAAGGGAGGGGGCCTTACAGGCCAGGCAGGAGCTATGAGCCACGGGCTTGCCAGAGCTCTTCTCAAAGCCAACGAATCGCTTCGTAAGAAACTCAAGGTTTCCGGACTGCTTAAACGCGATCCCAGGATGGTTGAGACCAAAAAGTATGGGAAGCGCAAGGCGAGAAGGGGACAGCAGTTCTCCAAAAGGTAATTCATACTTGACCGATCCAAACCAGAAGTTCCAGAGAAAATTCGACATTCGCCCGGCCAAGGGAAAGCTTGGGGTACTGATTCCCGGGATGAGCGGGGCGGTAAGCACAACTTTCATAGCGGGCGTAAAGGCGGTAGTAAAGGGAGTGGGAAGGCCCATCGGCTCCCTGACGCAGATGGGGAAAATCAGGCTCGGCAAAAGAACCGAGAAGAACTTTCCTTTGATAAAAGACTTAGTTCCCCTGGCCGAAATGCAGGACATGGTGTTTGCCGGATGGGACATACACGATGAAGATTGCTATGCCTCAGCGCTTCGGGCCGGAGTGCTAAGTTCCGAGCTTCTCGGAAAAATAAGACGGGATCTTGAAAAAGAATCTCCGATGCGAGCAGTTTTCGATAACAGCTACGTCCGCAATCTCAAGGGTTCCTACATAAAAAAGGGCAAGACGAAGATGCATCTTGCCGAAGCGCTGATCAGGGACATAAAGAGATTCAAGAAGGAAAATGATATCGAAAGGCTGGTAATGCTCTGGTGCGGAAGTACCGAGGTATATCTCGAACCGTCAGAAGTTCATGAGACCGTAGAGAGTTTCGAGAAGGGGCTTAGGGAAAATCACGACGATATTCCCCCGAGCATGATCTACGCCTACGCGGCCATAAAATGCGGTGCCTCTTACGGAAACGGGGCTCCGAATCTGTCCGTGGACGTCCCCGCGCTACAGCAGCTCGCGATTGAGAACGAGGTTCCCATAGCAGGCAAGGACTTTAAAACCGGCCAGACACTCATGAAGACCATCTTGGCTCCGGGTCTTAAAAGCAGGATGCTCGGGCTCAACGGGTGGTTTTCAACCAATATACTGGGTAACCGGGACGGAGAGGTGCTAGATGATCCCGGTTCTTTCAAAACTAAGGAAGAAAGCAAGCTGGGCGCACTCGAGTACATATTTCAGCCCGACATAAATCCTGAACTTTACTCGGATTACTACCACAAGGTAAGAATAAACTACTACCCGCCGCGTGGAGACGAAAAAGAGGCGTGGGACAATATAGACGTTTTCGGGTGGCTCGATTATCCCATGCAGATAAAGGTCAATTTCCTCTGTCGCGACAGCATACTTGCCGCCCCGGTGGTTCTTGATCTTGTTTTGTTCCTAGACCTTGCGCATCGCGCCGGCATCTACGGGGTCCAGGAGTGGCTTTCCTTTTATTTCAAAAGCCCCATGGTCGATAAGAAGCTCTACCCTGAGCACGACCTTTTCGTTCAGTTCACCAAGCTGCAGAACACGCTTCGCTATCTGCGGGGCGAGGAACTGATAAGTCATCTGGGGATTGATTACTACGGTTTCGGCTAAACGGGCCGCGGTTGGTTCTGCTCTACTGCTTAAGAAAGCTTTCCAGATCTTTTCTCACGCCGGAACTTGCGAGTTTCCCGAGGGCGGCCTTTTCGATCTGCCTTATCCTTTCCCTGGTCAGATTGAACCTCTTGCCGATCTCATCGAGAGTGTAGGTGCTCTGGCGTCCTATGCCGAAGCGAAGCCTGATGATCTCCTCTTCCCTTTGATTCAGAAGAGTAAGGGCTTCCTTCAGCTTTTCCGCGAGAGACATCTTCGCTATTATCGTGTCGGGGATTTTAGCTTCCTTGTCCGCAACCGAATCAAGAAGCGTGGTCTTTTCTCCGTCGAGAACCGGTGTGTCAAGGCTTATGGCGTCGTTTGTGGAATTGAGAATCCTGTTTATAACCTCTGCTGAGATTCCCGAGGCCTCGGCTATTTCCTTGGGCGTCGGCTTTCTTCCCATTTCCTTGCTAAGCTTCGCGCTCGTCTTGTAAACCCTGTTTGCCTGCTCCAGCAAGTAAACAGGGACCTTTATGGTTCTGGTCTGCCCCTGAAGAGCCCTGAGTATGGCCTGGTGTATCCACCATGAGGCGTAGGTGGAGAATTTGTAGCCCTTTGTGTAATCAAATCTTTCAACCGCGCGCATTAGACCGAGATTTCCTTCCTGGATGAGATCCGGAAGCGGCAGGCCCCTGCTCATGTATCTTCTCGAAATCGTTATTACGAGCCTCAAGTTGGCCTTTACGAATTTCTGTTTGAGTTTGAGCGCCCAGTCGACGTAAATTCTCTCCATCGCACGCAGGACCGCTATTCTATGTGCTATCGCACGCGCCTTGGCCGAGTTTCTTCTTGTTCGTATTTTTTCGTATCTTTCAATGCTCTTAGGCACCTTGGCCATCCTGATTTCACACATCTTGATTCTCGCGGATATCTCGACTTCCTGCTTTGCGGCGAAAAGAGGCTCAACGGCCATGTCCTTAAAGTAGACGTAAAGAAGACGGAGCTGTTCATCGGGGATCCACTTGTCCTTTTCTTTGACTTTCCCTCTGGGTTTCAGTTCCTCTTCGTCCGGGCTGTTAAAATTTTCTTCAGTTTCGCTTTCCTCGATGTCGTCGTCAACATCATAGGATTCGAACCCGGCGTCGTGTTCCGCATTACCCTGAAAATCTTTGTATTTAATGTCCATCTTACTTTTTCACCAATTCCCTGATTGAAAAACGGAGGCAATAAAAAAGGTTTTCAAAACCCAAGCGGGCAATGAAAATTAGCACCTTCCGTCCCTATTAGGGAATTATAAGATTTTTCGTGCTAAAATGTAAGCGTTTTTTTCCGAGTACGGTTTCTCGGGAATTACTTCGCCCCGGCGAAGTTCTCCGAAACCTGTTCCCAGTTCACCACGCTCCACCACGCCTTCACGTAGTCGGGCCTTCTGTTCTGGTAGTTCAGATAATATGCATGCTCCCAGACGTCGAGACCCAGAATGGGTTTCAGTCCCTCGGAAACCGGATTATCCTGATTTGCGGTGGATGTTACCACGAGCCCTCCGCCCTCGTCCACGCAAAGCCACGCCCAGCCGCTTCCGAACCTGGTGGCGGCCGCCTTGGAGAATGTCTCGGCGAAAGCGTCGAAGCTTCCGAATGCGGAATCTATGGCGTCGGCAAGCTCACCCGAAGGTGCTCCCCCGGAACCGGGAGCCATGCACGGCCAGAAAAGGCTGTGATTCGCGTGTCCTCCGCCGTTATTTCTTACCGCGGTTCTTATGTCTTCGGGAACGGAGTCAAGATCGCCTAGCAGTTCCTCAAGCGATTTGTCCGCCAACTCCGGATGTTTCTCCAGCGCTGCGTTTAGGTTGTTTACGTAACCTTGATGGTGCTTTGAATGATGTATTCTCATCGTTTCCGCGTCTATATGCGGTTCCAAAGCGTCATGATCATAAGGAAGATCAGGTAGTTCGTGCGCCATTTTCCTCTCCTGTTAATCTCTCTAAGTAAAAAGCCAAATCTGGCATTATATATGCAACCACGGACAGTTGCAAGTAGATTATACCAGAAATCCCCTCTGTTTTTACATATAGTCACGATAAAGTAAATTTAAACCCCTGAGGTTCCCATGTCGGAAAACATAATTGAGATGACGGACGTATGTAAGTCCTTTAACGGAAAGGTGGTTCACAGGGGAATAAATCTTTTCGTAAGAAGTGGGGAGATCATTACTGTCTTGGGGGAGAGCGGAGTCGGGAAAAGCGTTTTGCTCAAGGAGATAAACGGTCTCGTTAAGCCCGACAGCGGAAAGGTCGTGGTTCTGGGAGAGGATACGGCGCAGATGGATGAAACGCAGCTTGTGAGAATAAGAAAGGAAACAGGCATGCTGTTTCAGGGCTCTGCCCTTTTTGACTCGCTTACCGTAGAGGAGAATATAGCCTATCCTCTGGTTGAAAATACGGATCTTTCCCCCGAGGAGATAAAAAAAGCGGTCGCCCGCAACCTTGAACTGGTCGATCTTCCGGGAATCGAAGACAAGTACCCTGGGGAACTAAGCGGAGGGATGAAAAAAAGGGTAGCTCTTGCAAGAGCGATCGCCACCCGCCCGAAGATCCTTCTCTATGACGAGCCCACGACCGGTCTTGATCCTCCCAATATAAAAAGGATCGCCAGGCTAATAAAAAACATGAGAGACCGGCTCAGCATCACCGGGGTCGTCATTACCCACGACATAGGAACCGCCTACGAGGTTTCTGACAGGATAGCGTTTCTTTACGAGGGAGAAATTGTGTTCACGGGAACCGTGCCCGAGGCCCGCGAGAGCAACATTTCCACATTCAGGAATTTTCTCGATAGCAAGATGTAGGGGTACCATAGCCAGATTCGATTAAAGTAACAGAATTGGTTCTCTAACCGGATTTATCAAGAAATGCCGCCTCTCTTTTTAATTTGCGAAAGATTTAAAGCGTTATCTAGAAAGAATTAATCAGCAGTATGATTCGGGCTTAGGCACGCTGAAGCCATAGCCGCTATACCTTCTTTCCTTCCCGTAAACCCCAGCCCCTCGGTTGAAGTTCCCTTTATGTTTACAGCGTCGCTCGAAATTCCCAGGGCATCGGCGATTTTCTTCTCCATGGCGGTTGAATGAGGGGAGATTTTTGGTTCCTCGCACACCACCGTGCAATCAATATTTTCTATGCGGTAGCCCTTGTCTGCCATCATCCGGGCGACTTGGGAGAGAATTGCGAGACTTGATGCGTCTTTGTACTTTGGATCGTTCGGTGGAAAATGTCTTCCCAGGTCTCCCTCGCCGATAGCTCCCAAAATAGCGTCGGCAACCGCGTGGGAAACCACATCAGCGTCTGAATGGCCGGCAAGCCCCCGGCAGCCCTGGATCTCAACGCCGCCCAGTATGAGTGCTCTTTCCTCGCAAAACGCGTGCACATCAAACCCCGTTCCTATTCTGTACATTGCCCCCCTCCTCCTTTGCTTACGATAAGTTCCGCTATTTTGAAATCGGCTGCGGTCGTGATTTTCAAATTAAGGTCGTCTCCCGCTACCACGCTTACCCCTATTCCCTTTGCTTCCGCAAGCGCCGATTCGTCGGTCGCGTCAATATCCGCGATACCGTCTGAGCAATAGATTTCCCCGAGTATCTCCCGGCGAAAAACCTGCGGAGTCTGGGCCCTCCAGAGTTTTTCCCTTGGAATCGTTTCCGAAACAAGCGGTCCGGGTTCCTGTGCCCGCTTCAAGGTGTCCGTAACGGGAACGGCGCATATGCAAGCGCCCGTGCGGGAGCATCCCTCTATGACTCTTTTAATTGTGTCGTTATCGACAAAAGGCCTCGCGGCGTCGTGAATAAGCACCATGTCACTGTCCGGAGGTGTGGCACGAAAACCGTTTCTTACGGATACATGTCTTTTTTCACCCCCGACGACAACCGAGGTGATTTTTTCAAACCCGAAACTCTCGATCAGCTCTCTTGAGCGCGAAATTTCGTCTTCGGGTACTACGACCACTACGCTTGTTATGAACTCGCTTGATTCGAAAGTGGAAAGGCAGTAGGTAAGGAGAGGTTTTCCGCCGAGTGCGGCGAACTGTTTTTTCCCGTGAAGGGAGAATCTTTTCGAAAGACCGGCGGCAGCCACTACGGCCGAGACTTTGGGGATGCTCACGGGGATCAACCCTCTTTTTTAAGTTTAGCGAAAACTATCCTTCCGGTCGGCGTCTGAACCATGCTCCTCACCGAGACGTCCACGTCTTTTCCTATCTGTCTTGAGGCATTGTCCGTTACCACCATGGTTCCGTCGTCGAGATAACCGACCGCCTGGTGCTGTTCCTTCCCGGGTTTTACGAGGCTTATTCTTATTGTCTGCCCCTGCTCCACGACGGGCCTAAGGGCGTGGTTCAGGTTGTTTATGTTGAGCACGGTGATTTTTTCGAGGTCGGCGATCTTTTTTAGGTTGTAGTCATTGGTGATCAGTATTCCGTTTAGTCTTTTAGAGAGCTCAATGAGTTTTATGTCGGCGTCTTTTATGTGTTCGAAATCATGATCGGTCATGCTGACGCTTATCGAAGGGATCTCATTCTGCATCTTGTTTATGATGTCGAGTCCTCTTCTGCCGCGCGTTTTTCTCGCGGGATCCGGAGAATCCGCTATGTACTGAAGTTCCTGTATGATGAACTTGGGTATTATGAGCTCCCCCTGGAGAAATCCCGTTTCGGCGATATCGGCAATGCGCCCGTCTATTATGACGCTCGTATCGAGTATTTTCGGGGCAAGCGCTTCCGGCTGCCTGAAAAACGAGTCAGACGCCGCCGTGGCAAGCGAGGTCTTGTCAAAACCTATTACCGCGCCTATGCAAACAAGGAGCAGAAAGATTCCCACCTTTACATGCGGAAGTAGAGGCCCGGCTAGCGGAAAGCTGTTGAGAATAGTGAGTACCGCGAGGTATATGAAAGTTGCTGTGAGCATGCCGGCTGAGATTCCCAGTGCCTGGCGAAGCGAGATTTTCCTGAAAAGCATCCGGAAACCCGCAAGAACCACAAAGGCGAATATTCCGCAGCCGACGGCTGTGAGAATCGAGCGGGAAGGTGAAAGGTAGTCAGGGCTGAGGGCAAACGCCACAAGCGCAAACGCTATGGAAAGTGTAATAGAGAGTCTCATTAATAATCCGGCCCTTCCGAAGGAACAAACTATAGAATATATGACGGCTGTGTTTTTAACAAGTTTTCCGTTGCAGCTGCGGTAGACGATCGGAGATTTTTCACCCATTTTTGCTGGTCAGTTATAATTATCATATTCCGGGCGAAATGAACCGGTTTTTTGATTTTCCACACAGCCGGTTTTTCGCGTGGACGAAACATGATGAAATTCTGCACTCTTGCCAGCGGCAGTTCTGGCAACTCGCTTTATCTTGAGTCGAAATACTCGAAAGTACTGATTGACGCGGGGATTAGCTTCCGAAAAATCTCGCGGAGTCTCGGGGATATGGGTATAGCCGTGACCGATCTTGACGCTGTGGTGCTTTCCCACGAGCACGAGGATCACTCAAGGGCTGTTGGGAGAATGTCCGGAGTGCCCGTTTACGTGTCGGGGGAAACCATTGGTTTCTGGGAAGGAAAAATAAACGGACGCAATAACGGAAACAGCGCAAAGACTTCACATTTACCCAATGGAGGGGTAGAGAAACTGAGGGAATTTGACTCAGAAGAGCCGTTCTGTATAAACGAACTTACCTTCACTCCCTTCTCGGTGGCGCATGATGCGATCGATCCGGTCGGTTTCACCGTAACCGATGGTCGCGTCAAAGTAGGCATAGTGACCGACATAGGGAAACCCACGGCGCTTGTAAGAGAGAGTCTTAAAAACTGCGATGCCCTCGTTCTCGAGTCGAATCATGACAGGGAAATGCTTTTCTCGGGTTCCTACCCGGCGTTCCTCAAGCAGAGAATAAGCGGGGGGCACGGGCACCTGTCCAATAATCAGTCGGCATCCCTTCTGGGTGATGTTCTGCACAACGGGTTGAAATACGTTCTGCTGGCGCACCTAAGCGCGAGGAACAACACTCCCGAGATGGCGCTTGGATGCTCGCTTGAAGTTCTGCGCCAAAGAGGCGCTGAAGGCCGCGTTGGCTTAGCGGTAGCTCCGCGAAGCACGGCCGGGGAGGTTATAACAATTTGATTTCAAGGTACTCTAGGGAGGAAATGTCGCGGATATGGTCAGATGAGAACCGCTATCGCATCTGGCTCGAGGTGGAGTTCGCCGTGTGCGAGGCATGGGCGCATTACGGTGAGATTCCTGCCGACTCCCTCTCCAGAATAAAGGAAAAAGCCGACTTCGACGTAGAAAGAATTGCCGAGCTTGAAAGCGAACTTAAGCACGACGTTCTGGCTTTTCTCACTTGTGTTTCCGAGTACGTCGGAGACGATTCGAGATTCATTCATCTCGGAATGACCTCTTCGGATGTTCTTGATACCGCTTTTTCGATACAGCTTCGCGAGGCGGGCGGACTGATAGCCGGTGGTCTTCAGAAGCTGCTCGGGATTCTCCGCAAAAAGGCGTTTGACTACAAGGATACCGCGATGATCGGGCGCTCTCACGGCATACACGCCGAACCCAGAACTCTGGGCTTGGTGTTTGCCCTGTGGTATGACGAGATGAGAAGGAATCTTGAGAGAATGAATACCGCGCGGGACGCCGTGAGCGTGGGGATGATGTCGGGCGCCGTCGGTACCTACGCCAATATAACCCCAGGGGTTGAGCGTTACGCGTGCGAATTGCTTGGGCTCCGTCCTGCTGAAATATCGACGCAGGTGATACAAAGAGACATTTACGCGCAGTATTTTCTCTGTCTTTCTCTCATAGCGGCTTCTGTGGAGAAAATCGCTACCGAGATAAGACATTACCAGAGAACCGAGGTAAGAGAGATGGAAGAGCCCTTTACCGAAGGGCAGAAGGGGTCTTCCGCCATGCCGCACAAGAGAAACCCCGTACTTTCGGAAAACCTCTGCGGACTCGCAAGGATAGTAAGATCCCACTCTATCGCAGCCCTTGAAAACATAGCCCTCTGGCACGAAAGGGACATAAGCCACTCCTCCGTCGAGAGGGTCATAGGTCCCGACGGAACAATACTGGTTGATTTCATGCTTGAGAGGCTCTGCGGCTTGATCGAGGGTCTGCGGGTCTATCCCGATAAGCTCGAGAGCAACATCTGGATTACCCGGGGACTGGTTTTTTCCCAGAAAGTTCTGCTAAAGCTTGTAAAAAAGGGCCTTTCAAGGGAGGAAGCCTACTTGCTTGTGCAGCGAAACGCCATGAAGTGCTGGGAGGGGGAAAAGGATTTCCGGGAGATACTGAAAACCGACTCGGAGATAGCGGGTATCCTTTCGGACGAAGAGATCGAATCGTGTTTTGAACTTGAAGAAGATCTAAAAAACATAGACCATATCTTCGCCGCCGTTTTCGGCGAGTCATAACTAGCAAGGAGTTTCCACAAGATGAGAAAAGTAGTATTCGCCCGAAAGGCGAGAGAATCTGTTTTTGCGACGGCTGTCTCAGCGATCCTGGCGGCGGTTTTTCTTTTCCCCGCGAGCCTGTTTGCGCTCGATAACATTGACCCGGGGAAACTTGAGTACCACTTCAAGAACCGCTACGGGGTTTATCTTCCAGCTGGCTTTACGGTAAAGGCGGTTAAGGGAGAAGGTTCTGAGATGAAGGGATTCAAGCAGGGCAAATACGAGGTCGGATTTCCTGACGGCAAAAGCCGGAGCTTCCCGTTTCTTATAAGTCGTGACGGGAGATTTTTGATAATGGGCAACGTGCCCATCGTGAAAGTGAATGAGATGGAGGAAACGGGCGTTCCGGGAGTCAGGCAAGGGTTTATTGCCTCGGAGGGCGGACAGGTTCCGATTCTGGTTTCGGGCGACCGCAAAACAATAATGGTCGGCAGGCTTGAAAATCTCGACAAAGACCCCGCAGCCGAGACCGCTCGGAAGATTTCTCTTGAGAATGTCCCTTCAAAAGGAGATCCCAATGCCCAGGTAACCGTGGTTGAGTACTCGGATTTTCAATGCGGCTACTGCGCCAGGGCCGCAAACGAGGTCGCAGACTTGCTCAAGGACTACCAGGGCAAAGTCAGGTTCTTTTACAAGCAGTTCCCGCTTTCGTTTCACAAGTGGGCCGAAGAAGCCTCGATCGCCTCTCTTTGCGTGTATGATCAGGCAAACGAGAAATTCTGGGATATCCACGACACCATCTTCGAAAAGCAGGGTGAAATAAAGGTTGCCGACGCCAGGGAGACCTTTGCGGGGATGGCGCGCAAACTCGGGGTCGACATGAAAAAATACGATCAGTGCGTTAACTCCGAGGAAACCAAGCGGAGAGTCGCTTCGGACATGGATGAGGGCAAATCGATCGGGGTAAGCGGCACTCCGACATTCGTGGTTGACGGCTTCGTGATCTCAGGAGGGGCCAATATCAAAGCGATTAGGAACGCCTTGGATTACCGCCTTTCCCTGAAATCCGAAAGTTCCGGGAAGTAGCTTCGGAGGGGTTCCGACTATGAAATGTCCTGAGTGCGGCTACACGAGCTTCGATTATCTTGAGGAATGCAAGAAATGCGGGGCCGTCCTGTCTCCCGTACCTATTTTCAAATATCTCTATGAAGACGAGTTGAGTACGGAGGTGGTAATTGACAGGAGCGGGCAGCCCGTTGCCGACGATGTTCTAGCCGGGGTCAAGACGGTCGGGGCGATGTTTGAACTCAGCCCTGCGGGCGAGCCTAGCGACGAAGAGTTGCCCGAGGGTGAACTTGAGAATTTCCTTGCCTTTGAAAGAGATCTGGGTGAGGAGATCATGGAACAAGAAGAACAGCGGGAAGAAGAACAGCAGGAAAGGGAAGAGCCAAGAGAAAAGGAGAGTCCACCGCCCCTGCCCCATGGAATGGTTCCCGCGACCTTCGGGGAGAGATTTTTCGCGTTTTCCGTTGATTTTCTGTTTACTCTTTGCGTTGCCGCCGCCGCGCTTTTCTCGGGGGCGAATCTCATCGGAGAAACTTTTTTTCCGGGCTTCGGGGAATTTGTTTCCATATGGGGGTGGATATGTCTTTGTGCTTACGTGCTGGCGACTACCTATTTCATTTTTCTTCCCTCATGGTGCGGAACGACTCTTGGAAACTCAGCCGTGGGTATCCGTGTGGTGATGCGGGATGGTTCTCCTGCCGGGTTTCAGACGAATTTCCTCAGGTGGGTCGGCTGGATTTTTTCTGTGGCCACCGCTTTTGCGGGTTTTGCGCTTTCGATGCTTGACCCGCAACGCAAGACTCTCAGCGACCGTCTCTGTGGAACTTTTGTCGTGAGGGCCTGATCTGGCTTATGATGTTTATAGAGCAGCTTGAAAGAAATATCGCTAGCAAGCGCGGGGAGATTTCCCGCTGGATAGAGTTCCATTGCGAAAAGGTGATGGTACCGCTTTACAGCTCTGTTGACCTGCGTTTCTCCGAGCATAAGATTGCCCCTATAGACACCAACGTTTTCCCCGCAGGCTTTAACAATCTTTCCGCGAGATTCAGGAAAAACGCGGGAAAGCTCTTCAGGGAATATCTTTTTTCCAGGTACCCGAGCGCCGAAAAAATTCTTTTGGTTCCCGAGCTCAATACCAAAAATGCCTACTACTGGGAAAATGTCTGGGTAATAAAGTCCGTTTTGGAGGATGAGGGCTACGAGGTGTGCGTCGGCATTGCGAACGAGGAATTTCGAAGGGAGACAGTATCGTTCAGTTCGGCAAGCGGTCAGGTAATCGAGGCGAAGCGGGTTTTTCAGGAGGGAGGCTCGGCGGTGATAGACGGATTCGTGCCCGATATCGTAATGATAAACAATGATTTTTCGGAGAAGTGTCCGAAGACCCTGCACAACCTGCGCCAGCCTGTTTTGCCGCCTGTTGAAATAGGGTGGCATGCGAGAAAGAAGGACGTGCATTTCGAGTTTTATAACCGTCTCTGCAGCGAACTTGCCGACATACTGGAAGTGGACCCCTGGATGATGTCGGTTGAAACCGTTTTGGAAACCGGGGTGGATTTTGATTTCCCCGAGGACAGGGAGCGGGTTTCCCAAAGAGCCGGAGAAATTTTCTCAAGGGTGAGAGACGAATATTCGAAAAGAGACATAGACCACGAGCCCTCGCTTTTCGTTAAAAGCAATTCAGGTACCTACGGCATGGCTGTTGCGAGCGTCAGCGACCCCCAAAGCCTAGTGGAGATGAACTCGCGCGACAGGAAGAGGATGCGGGTTTCGAAGGGGGGAGTGCCGGTTCGGGACGTGGTGATACAGGAGGGTGTGCCGACCTCGCTTCGCGTCGGGGACGGTCTTGTCGGTGAACCGGTTGTTTACCTTGTTCAGTCCCAGGTGGCGGGGATGTTCTACAGAGTTAACCCCCTTCGGGGCGAGTCTGAGAACCTTAACTCAAAGGGGATGGAGTTTCTTCAGTGTGACGATTCCTTCGCAAACGGGATTCCTCCGGCATTTGATCTTGTCTCTAAAGTTGCTACTATCGCCGCGGGCTACGAGATAGAAAAAGTGCTAAGGGACGTGGATTGCTAAGATGTGCGGAAAGAAAAACTTCCCAGCCAGCGGGAGTTCTCTGTTTTTTCTCATTGCGGGCCCCGTTTTGGGTGCGGTCCTTTTTTTCACGCTAAAATCCCTTGGCTGGGGAAGTGACGCCTGCTGGACTGCTGCGGTTTCCGCCGTGTGCGCGGTGTGGTGGGTGTTTGAACCCGTACCGATTCCGGTGACTTCGCTTTTGCCGTTTGCCCTCTTCCCAATTATGGGCGTTCTTTCTCCCAGGGAAATCAGCGAATCCTACGGAGCTCCGCTTATATTGCTGCTTCTCGGAGGATTCATCCTGTCAACGGCGATGGCGAGTAGTGGTGCGCACAGACGCTTGGCACTTACCATGGTTAATTTCTTCGGAGGGTCAAGCAACAGGCGGCTGGTATTCGGTTTCATGGCCGCCTCGGCGGTGCTGAGCATGTGGATTTCCAATACTGCCACGACGCTTATGATGCTTCCCGTGGCCCTGGCCGTTTTGGAAAAATCGTCGGATAGATCGCTTGCGGTCCCCCTGTTGCTCGGAATCGCGTACGCGGCGAGCGTAGGAGGTATCGGAACGCCGATAGGAACTCCCCCCAACTTGGTGTTCAGCGAGATTTATTTCCAGAATACCGGTGTGGAGATTTCGTTTCTCTCCTGGATGAGCTTGGGAATCCCGGTCGTCGTAATTTTCGTTCCGATAATCGGTCTCTATCTCACGCGGCGCCTCACCGGCTCGGGCGGTTTCAGTATGCCCGAAGTGGGGAAGTGGAGTTGTCACGAAGTGCGCGTGCTGATCGTGTTTTTGCTCACGGCGGTTGCCTGGATGACGCGTAGCGAGCCGTTTGGAGGCTGGAAAACCTGGTTCGGGGTCCCGGGAGCTACTGACGCCAGCGTGGCGCTTGCGGCCGTCATAGTGATGTTTCTCGTGCCCAACGGCAGAGGAGGCAGGCTGCTTGACTGGGATACCGCAAGCAGCATCCCTTGGGGAATGCTCATTTTGTTCGGCGGCGGCATAGCGATCGCCAAGGCTTTTATGGCGTCAGGGCTAAGTGCTGCGCTTGGGGCGGCACTCTCCGGTATTGCCGTTTTGCATATCGTCTTGATATTAGCCGTTATCTGCCTTGCGATTACTTTTCTCACTGAACTCACGAGCAATACAGCCACTACAACCTTAATGATGCCGATTCTGGCGGCCACCGCCATGGCGGTAGGCTTCGAACCGGCCTTGCTGATGGTGCCCGCGGCGATGAGCGCAAGCTGCGCGTTCATGCTCCCGGTTGCCACTGCGCCGAACGTGATTGTGTTCAGCGCTGGAGCCTTCCCGACGAAAGTGATGGCGAGGGAAGGGCTGGCGCTTAATTTTATCGGTGCGCTTATTATTACGGCAGTGTGCGCGATTATGCTTTAGGCGCGATTAAGAGTTTTTATCCTATTTCTCGAAGCTGGATTGAATCTATGCCGGCGGTCGTGATAACGTCGGATACGAGCACGACGCGGTCGCCTGGATTTAATACCCGTTTTTGTTTCAGAAGCTCGAAGGCCTCTTCGATCCTCTGTTCGGGATCTTCGGATTCTTCCATGAGATGTGCAATCACGGCCCTGTTCAAACAGAGTTGCCGTTTTACTCTATCGTCAAAAGTTACCGCATGAATAGGCGTCTTGGCCGGCCTGCAGTTTGTTGTCAACTGAGCCATTAATCCTTTTTTCGTTATTACAATTAAGCATTTGGCGTCAATTGATTCGGCGAGTTCAACCGCTGAAGCCGCTATATGCTGCTTGAGATCTTGCTTAACAAGAAGTTTGCCTATCTGCAGACTTGTGAGACTTTCCGCTTTTAAGGCTATTTTGTCGAGATGCTCTATTGACCTTATGGGATATTTCCCGATTGTTGTCTCACCCGAGAGCATAAGCGCATCAACTTCCTCGTAGACCGCATTTGAGACGTCCGTTACTTCCGCCCGTGTAGGAATCGGATTGTCGATCGTTGATTCGAGAAGATGGGTAGCAACTATGACTCTTTTGCCTTTTTCTTGGCATTTACCGACTATCACTCTCTGTACGTCCGGCAGTTCCTCAATGCTTATTTCAATTCCCAGATCTCCCCTGGCGACCATTACCGCGTCCGATGCTTCGACGATTTCCTCTACGTTTCTCACCCCTTCCTGATCTTCTATTTTGGAGATGATTTTTATTCCATTGCCCTCGGTTCCCAGAAGCTCTCTGAGCTCCGAAACATCCTGTGCTTCCCTGACAAAAGAAAGGGCTATGTAATCAACTTCATTTCTGACTCCGAACTCTATGTCTACTTTGTCCTTGTCCGTTATTGAAGGAAGATTGACTTTTACCCCGGGCAGATTGACGTGGCGTTTACTCTTCATGGTTCCGCCGTCGATTACCCTGCATTTCATAGTTCCGTGGTCTTTCTTGAGCACCTGCAGGTTTATGAGACCGTTGTCCACGGTTATTTTCTCTCCTATCTGAACTT
>MKWU01002584.1_pt1 | contig 26559 bp, 24 predicted proteins | sample 809101 | NCBI WGS metagenome assembly MKWU01 (sample SAMN05860141, study PRJNA318959) | sponge metagenome | host: Aplysina aerophoba | place: Slovenia: Piran, Adriatic Sea, Gulf of Piran | collected 2013-05-07 | reverse complement strand
CTGAAAAGATTAGGTGAATTATCTGATCTCGAAATGTTTGCACGCTTGTCAAAAGAAAGAAATGAGTGGTATAAGAAATTAGATGATGAGATTATACTTGAAAACAAAAAAATTATTAGCAAAGCGAAAGCTGAAGCGAAAGCTGAAGGGATAGCCAAAGGGGTAGCCAAAGGGAAAGCCGAAGGGAAAGCCGAAGGGAAAGCCGAAGGGAAAGCCGAAGAGAGAGCAGCCGTGGCTAGACGCATGCTTTCCAATGGGCTTGATGTAAACGTCATTGCGATTTCGACAGGACTCACACCAGAAGAGGTTACGAAACTTGCTAATAGCACCGCTCAGTGACATGAGCGGAAATCTCTGTGACTTTAAGGACACACTTTTCCATCAGTTCTCTAGCATCTCTAGCAAGAAGTATTGATGTTATAGCTTTTTGCATTCTGATATTCTTAGGTTGTTGATGGAAATATGGCAGGTATGAAAGTTTTTATCGTCGGTGATGGGAGTCATGCACGACCATGGCTACTGTCTTTGAAAAATCCACCACTTCACCGTATTGTGCCATCACCTCAACCCTTTCAAAGCTTCTCATCAAAAATGACATTCTTGTGTTTCAAATACAGCGCCAAGGTTAATATTAGGCCTCTTAAAAGGCCTGTTCTAGTCTTTTTAAAAGGATATGATGAGATGTATTCATAATTCGAGATATCACAGCCATCATAGGTATGGGTAATGATTGGGTCTTCAAACAAGCCTTTCCAACCTTTAGGGTCTACTTGAGAAGTAACCATTTAAACACCAGCAGACTGGCGACTTTCAAGCAAGGCTTGCAAAAAAGTAGCTTCAGAGTGCGTATAACTTCGCAGTCCAAAGTCATCACAAATGAGGACATCTAGCTTGGTGAGTCTTTCCTCGTCCCGTGGGTTCGCAAAACAATGAGGTTTTGCTTTTTATGAGGAGGACTAACTGAGCTGAACCAATCCTCTTAGAACGGATCTGTTCAATCCTCTGTTAAAGCTACTATCCCAATCATCCACACAAGAGCGGAATTTAGCGCAATCTAGAAAGGTAGTAGCTTTAAGGTTTTTAGGGTAGTGTTCTTCTTTTAAGACAAGTTTTAAACATTCATTAGGATGTAGACTACTTGATGCAGCCTCTTCTGTGTGTCTTTGAAAGTGCTCATGAATACCATGAGGAACCGAGTAAAAGCTTCTGTTAAATTGAATATGACAATCTGGATGAATCTTAGCCAATTTTATCTTATAATCACTCCATATTTTGTTTGTAGATCCAGTAGAAGTGTTATGAAGCTCTTATGAGAGAGTCTCGATTTTAACAAATAGAGGTTCTGGTGAGGTCAGTTGAAAATTGGGAGCAAAGGTGTTATGGCTGTGAGGGGGTTGTATCCAGGGTGAGAAAATGGATAGATCTTTGATGCCTAAATACGAAAGGATACGCTCTGCAATGGATGGCATAAAAGGGCTGAGTAGCCAGGTGAGGATATTGAGACGAAAGAGGCATGGATAGATGATGTTATGGATGCTTTGTGTGTTATCCAGGCCCCATGGTTTTTCTTGGTTCAGATAAGCATTGAGTGCTGAGACCTCTTCAAAAAGATGATCCATGGCTTTATGATGATGATAAGTTTCCATATCTTTACAGACTTTTTCTATGAGCTTTGAGGCATCGGCACTAAGTGATGCTACCTTTGGAGATGAGCTGATAGCTGTGATGTGTGTACCGAGTTTTTTTAAAGAAAGCTTGATCAGCCGACTGACCAAATTTCCTAGATCATTGGCTAATTCTTGATTGTGTTTGGTTTGGATGGTTTCAAGGGATATTTTGCCATCACTGCCATGAGAGATGTATCTTAAAAAGACATAACGGATAGAATCCAGTGGGAAATGAGCGGTCAATTGTGTGGGAGATATAATGTTTCCTGCTGTTTTTGACATCTTTTTGCCTTGGCCATCAAGTACCATGCCGTGAACAATGATTTTTTTGGGAAGTTGTAATTCTAGAGCAGTTAGCATGGCTGGCCAAATAACAGCATGAAACCAGGTGATATCTTTTCCAATAATATGTCCATCAGGTGGCCAGGCATCTTGTGGTAGATCACCACAGGAGATTACAGAGTAGTAATTGATAAGAGCATCAAACCATGTATAGATAACAAAGGCAGAGTCATCTGGTACGGGAATGCCCCAACCTTTGGATTTTCTAGAAACAGGTAAGTCCATTAAAGGCTCTGACACAATCCTTGAGAGCATCTCTTCGTAAGCTGAAGATGGAAAGACAAACTCAGGATGATGGGTGAGGAGATCTTTGATGGTATCTTGGTATTTAGATAGCTTGAAAAAGTAGCCTTTTTCTTTAAGAGCCGTTAGAGGTTTTTCGTGTATGGGACATAGATTGCCCTCTTTGATCTTGTTTTGTGGGATAAACTGCTCGCAGTGATAGCAATACAGTCCCGCGTATTCTCCTTGGTATATGTCACCTTTAGATGAGAGATGACGCCACCAGGTCTTTACTGTGTTCAGGTGACGATCTTCTGTGGTACGAATAAAGTCTGTGTGACTGGGAGCAAAGGTTTGAGCGCACTGACGAAAGTATTCACTATGATGATCTACATAAGATTGCGTGTTGGGATAGTTGTGTGTTTGTGCAGAAAGCTCAAGTTTTTGGCCATTTTCATCTGTTCCTGTAAGAAAGAATGTCTTTTTGCCAAGAAGTTTATGCCATCTAGCATAAAGATCAGCTAAGGTTTTTTCGTAGGCATGGCCAATGTGAGGCCTGCCATTGGGATAGTCAATGGCAGTGGTGATATAGTAGTGGTTGGTCATAGTCCGTCTAAATCTATAAAAATAAGAAGATATAAATGCACTAAGAGCAAAATCACCACTGCGGAGACCCTAAGACATAGCAGGTAGTAACGCGTAACGTTATTTTAAGCGCCGAACTTTTCTGATTTTATGGTCGAGTGCAGAGGTAATCTCTTCTTTAAAATCATAAATGTGATTTCGTATTTTTTGTACAAAACTACCTAGAGCCCTAAATCTAGGAGAGGCATTAATGTCTCTTTTACGACTATTGCGCAAAATATACTTATATTGTTCTTCTTCACTGAGTATATAATCGTCTAAATACTGGATGTTTTCTAGTGTGTGGGCTTTAAGCAATTGCAATTCTTCTATAATAAGGGATCGTTCTTTTCGAATAGCTCGTCTTCTCTTTTTGCGTTTTTTGCCAAATTGTGTGTTGTTTTTGACTACTATGTCATCTTTAAGTTCTTCTATTCTGAGGTTAAGACGAACCACTTGGTCATAGGCTTCAGAGAAAACATAAGATTTTAAAGCGTTGAGATACGATTTGAGGTGTTTAAAGGAAGTGTGTTTGTGTTGGAAAGTGATCCTATGCTCAGAGGCTAAAGCGGCAGAAGATAAGCCTAAACTAAAACATACACTAAAAGATGTTATGGCAAGATACAGTACCATCAATAAGTTGCGTGTGTGATTCATGTTTTATGACCTATTTTATATGTTTTTTTATGTTTAGCTTTATGCGGGGGTTTATGTTGGGTTTTGTGTTGTATATATACCTAATATTTCAAAGGGTTACATCTTATTTTAACATACGTTATACAACAAGTCTTAAATCATAGTTTTTATCTAGGAAAATTATTCTTACACCTTTCATCTTGTGTCATAGATAGTCATATAGGATGGTTTGTGGCTGAGATCTGGGATAGAGGATAAAAAATAGCTCAGGAATATCTATTCCTGAGCTGAAGATGGTGTGTTGATGACTAAGAAATATTGTAGTTAGCACATAGTTTAAAGGTTTCTGCATCCTTACTGTGCTCGATGGAAAAGTGAGAAATATCTACGCCAGATACTGCGAAGATAAATCGCATGTAAAGTCGTACATGAGATTCAGCAGGAGCAGGTAATTGTGCCATTCTCAGAGCCTTAGTCCAATGCATAGCCTCGCCATTGTAAGTGTCACTATAAGGCTCATCTCTTTCTGTGCTACTGACACTCATGAACGGAGATGACATAGATTGGTGACTAAGTGGTTGTATGGATACCTGTGATGGCATAGTGGAAAGATCCAAGTTAAGGCATTCTTGATTTTCAACACTAGAGTAGCTAATACCACTGGATTTTTCTATTTTCAATGAAAAGCATAGATCCATCAATGGATTATCAAAGTCAATATCTGCTGGGTTTTCCATACCTGTTAGATCTTCACAGAGTTGTGCAACAGATGGGGAAGGAAACGGAGCTGTTTCTTTTGTTGCAGCAGATTCTGTCATTTCCACAGGAGTACCTATAAGTTCTGGGCTTTCTTCGACGGGCTCTTCTTGGGGTGTTTTTTTCAGGGATTCTTCAACTGCTTTAGCTGCTTCAATACTTTCTTGAAGTGTATCAAGCACATCTTTCAGTGCCTCTGCTTCAGCTTCTGTATAGTTCATCTTTAACTCTTCAGCATGGCTAAGAGCTTCCTCAAGTTGAGCTTTAGCCATATCGAAGCTATTTTTATCTTTAGCATTAAGGGTGTTTTTGAGTTCATCTATAATATTTTTTAGAGCTTTAGCTTCCGCTTCTAAGTAGTTTAACTTCAATTCATTAGCCTTATTTACAGCTTCTACAACTTGCGATATAGCTTTTTCTTCTTCTTCTTGAACTGCTTTTTCTATAGCTTCTTCAGTTGCTTTAATACTTTTTTGAAGTTTATCGAGCACATCTTTGAGTGCTTCTTCTTCCGCTTTTGTATAGTTCATTTTTAACTCTTCAGCTTGGATGACAACTTCAGCGAGTCGAGCTTTAGCCATATCGAAGCTATTTTCATCTTTAGCATTAAGATTGTTTTTGAGTTCATCTACGATAGTTTTAAGAGCTTCTGCTTCCGCTTTTAAGTAACTCATCTTCAATTCATTAGCTTTATTTACAGCTTCTTCAATTGCTGAGGGAGTTTCTTCAACAGCGTTTTCACTTTCTAGTTCATCTGCTGGTTCTGCTGATTTTGTTGATTCGGAGTTGTCTTCTAAGGTTATTTCAGAAGGAACGTGTACATAAAAATGTAACTGGTTGGTTTTATTGTAATCGCTAAATAATCTTTGGACAGTTGCCATGTTTTCTTCATGGTTACTTTTTTGCAGATTGAGGGAACGTATATACGTAGTGCTATCTTTTTTGCCTGTGGCATCTTTTAGAACAGCAACGATAGTATCTCCGACTTTTACATTACCACCTCTCTTAGCACTACCACGCTTGGTTAAATAACTCACTGTAACTGAAGCAAGATATCCATCTTTGTCGTAGTTTGTATCAAAGAATATGCCTAAATCTGAGTTGTTTGGGGTTTTGGAAGTTTGGTTAGGTACAGCAATGAATTTACGGTCTAGGGTATAAGTTAGGAAAGCATCGCCGCGTTGTACTCTAAGAGATAATGATGTACCTTTATCACCTCGTAATACTGTATGTGTAACCACAGCTAGAGATTTTTCGATCCACTTTTGTATGTTTTTTTCGATTATTGTTAGGCTTTTAAACCCTTCTGCTGAAGTATTGTAATCATCTATTAGGGATTTTACATAGTCCACTAATTGGTTGAGAGTAAAGTTACCATTGAAAAAAGCAGTAATATCTTCGCGGCTAACATCTAAACCTAAAGATGATGTTACTTCAGAAAGAACTTCTTTAACGGCATTTTCAAAGATTACTTCGAGACGATTTTGTAGTTTGGAAAATTCTTCTTCGCTGAGAAGTTCAGAAAAGTCAACAGTCATATCATCCCACATCAGCCACTCAGATTCATCGGTGACTCTTTGGATACCTACAATTTTATCGCCCACTTTGAGTTGTCCCACAGCAGAGCTCTCAGGGAGGATATTAGCTACAGTCACAGCTACTTCATCAGACTTTATATCCACAGAAAAACTGAAAGCAACACCCAATCCGACAAATCCTTCTACATTACCGGAAGCTGCATCATCAGAGACAGCTATAAGTTTTAAAGTCGGAGCTGTATTTTTATTTTTTTGCTTGCTGGTTTGCTTGCTGGTCTTTTGATTCTTTTTGTTTTGATTATCAGGTTGAGTGTTTAGGGTTTCTTCTTGAGTTGCAAGAGGTTCTTTCTTAGCACTATTCTTAACACCATTCTTAACGCTATTTTCTACGCTGGTTTCTGCTGAAGGTTTCTTTGCTTGAGATGGTTCAGCTGCTGTAGGCTCATTTGTTTTCGGTTCAGTTTTTGGTGTATTGAGAGGTAAGTCATTAGTTTTTCCTGGGTTGATATTTGCAGGGGAATAATCTACAAGTTCATTGTTGGTATCGCTATCTTTGGATTTCATTTTTTCTTGAAGACTTTGAACCCATGTGGTGACGTTATTCCATGCCCAACCAGGTGAGGAAAGGACTTTCTCCCATAGTGTAGGAGATTCACCATTTTCTGCTTTTGCCTTTGCTTCGGCTGCGGCTTTCTTTTTTAATGCTGCTTGTTCTGCTGCTCTCTCTTTTGCTCTTTTCTTCGCTTCTGCCTTTGCTTTGTCTTCTTCAGCTTGTGCTTGTGCTACATCATTGACATGAGTGTGGCTTGAAAAGTATGGATGGCCGAAGGCTGTTGAACTGATATTGCTCAGAGCAAACACCCATACCAAAAGAGTTATCAGTGAGGACTTTGTAAAGCGGATGGAAAATAGTGATAAAATATTCATGTTGGTGGAGTCTCCGTTTTGAGTTGTTAAGCAAATGTTAAATTGTCATTTAAGCACAGATAACGATGTAAAGATGAGAAAGGAAGTTCTTGATTATAGATGCTATCGCTGATGATGTTATATGGAAACATGTTAAAAGTTCAGAGAAAATCAAGATTCACTTATTATATATTATATATATTATAGCTGTGTAACAATGATTTATAATATGTGTTTATAACTTTGGTTGATAAGTTAGGGGTTGATAAGTTAGGGGTTGATAAGTTAGGGCTAGTAACGAGCAAGGGGCAGGCTTCATGCGCACAGCTCATGTGAACAGCGTGAATGGGTAGACATATCATTTGTCTACCATAGACGCCATAGCATATACAAAACTTCAAGTATTGTCAAATAGAAATGGCATACATCAAGTCAGCTATTGACCATCCATTTAGAGAAGGTGTCAAGATAGGTTTTGAACTCTTTGAGATGATGTGGTGGAAAAGAAAATGTTTGAGGATGGTCCAGTACATCATAGAAAGTGGCAAGCCATACTTTTCGAGCTTCTTCAGTGATACGAAAAGGCAGATGCCGAGCTCTTAGTTTTGGTTCACCATAACGTTGTCTATATATCTGTTCACCTCCCATGAGTTGAATAAAAAACGCACTACTGCGTGCGATGGATTCTTCAATGGGGCGTTTTTGAAACATTTCTTTAATTGAGGATTGATGCAGAGCGTGATAGAACTCGCTTATCATGGCATGAATGCCTTTTTCCTGCATCAGTTGAAAGATCTCACTTGAAGGACGTTTAGCAAGTTGATGATAAGGCTGAGTGGGTACTTTTGCTGGACAGTTTAATGGGCGAAAGTAAGGAGGTTTCATGATGTTTTCGCAGAAGTGATACAGAAGTGATACAAAAGATTTTATATTTTGTGTGGCTAAGCTATGAAAGTGGCTTCTTTCATATATATCATATACTTTTTGGCAAGCAACCTATAAGCTGATTGTGTTTGTGTTGATTATGGGGGGATGAAGGTCGATATATGAGAAGTGACGATAAGTGATGAGGCGATAAATATAGATGGATGAGTATAGATGGATGAGTATAGATGGATAAGTATAGATGGATGAGTATAGAATACGTATAGAATAGATAAGAGTAGATAAGTATGATGAGCTATGGGTTTTGGATGATATGGAAGCAGAGTACAAACATAAAGGTGAGAAGTCGTGTTATTGCTTAAAAATGCTCAGGTATGGTCAGGTAAGGGAGATGTTCGGGCTGATGTCTTGGTGGATGGTGGCAAGATTGTGGCCTTGGGGACTTCTTTAGAAACATCCTACTCAGATGTTGAGGCCATAGATCTTTCGGGTAAGTGGTTGTTTCCAGGAGTGATTGATAGTCAGGTGCATTTTCGTGAACCAGGCTTGATTCACAAAGAAGATATAGCCACAGGGTCTAAAGCGGCTTTGCTTGGAGGTGTGACAACATTTTTAGAGATGCCTAATACCACTCCTCCCACCACATCTATTGCTGCACTTGGTGAAAAGTTAGCTATTGCTCAGAAAACATCTTATGTAAATTACGGATTTTTTATAGGAGCTACTGCAGATAATCTTCATGAGCTTAAAGAGGCACGTCATCAAGAGGGTTGTTGTGGTATTAAGATTTTTTTAGGATCTTCAACAGGGGATCTGTTGCTTTATGATGAGTTTGTACTGAGAGAGATTTTTTTACAGACAGATTTACCTATCTCGATTCATAGTGAAGATGAGGAGCGTCTTAGAGAGCGTGTTCATCTTAGAGATCAGGGTCGTCATCCAGAAGATCATTTGGTATGGCGTGATGAGGAAGTGGCCCTTCGTTCTACGAAAATGATTGTAGAGTTGGCTCGCCGGTGTCAGCGTAAGATCCATATGCTTCACATTAGCTCGAAGAGCGAAATAGAGTTTCTTGATTGGCATAAAGATATTGTTACAGTGGAGGTAACGCCTCAGCATCTGACTTTGGCTGCTCCTGAGTGTTATAACGATTTGGGATCGTTAGCTCAGATGAATCCTCCTATTCGTTCTGCAGAGCATAGAGAGGCATTGTGGCAAGGTGTGAAGAAGGAGGTGGTGGATGTGATTGGCTCGGATCATGCCCCTCATACTTTGGAAGAAAAATCTAAACCTTATCCTGCTTCACCATCGGGAATGCCGGGTGTGCAAACATTATTACCGGTGATGTTGCATCACCTGGATCAGGGGCGTCTTTCGGTACCTCATTTGGTATCTTTGTTGTGTGAAAGGCCCGCTCAGATTTTTTCTCTTGCAAACAAAGGCTACATACGTCCTGGTTATGATGCTGACATTACCATTGTGGATCCTTGTGCAGAGTATGTCATCACTCATGCTTCAATGGCTAGTAAAACCGGCTGGACACCTTATGATGGTTTGAAAGTGAAGGGTGGTGTTTGGGGGGTGATTGTAGGAGGTGAAGTTGCGATGATGGATGGTAAGGTTGTTAAAGCGTATGAAGATCACAAACATGATGTTGTCTCAAAGATCTCTCGCATGGCTATGAGTACAGTGTGAGTATAGAGAGCAGAATCCGGTAGAGATAGTATGAGATGTATATAGGTTACCAAGACGTGAGTGATATCGAAGATAGAGTTGTTATTTATACTGATGGAGGTTGTTCTCCTAATCCTGGTTGTGGGGGTTGGGCAGCTTTGTTGCAGTGGCGTCAGCATGAAAAACTGTTAATGGGCAGTGTTTCGCATTCGACGAATAATCGTATGGAGCTATGGGCGGTGATTGAGGGTTTAAAGTCTCTTAAATATCCTGCCAAGGTTGAGGTGTATTCGGATTCTCAATATATTGTTCGTGCGTTTAATGATGGTTGGATAGAAAATTGGCGCAAGAAGGGATGGAAGTTAAAAAGCAATCAGCCGGTAAAGAATCAAGATTTATGGGCTACTTTATATGATCTTGTTACAACCTATAAGCCCTCCTTTCATTGGGTGAAAGGTCATTCAGGGGTGGGTGGAAATGAACGTGTGGATCAAGCCTTAAATGAAGCTCGTGATGACAAGATCAATCATCAAAAAGATCTTGTTTATGAGAAAGCTTATCTTTAGCTTTCACGTATTCCATATTTTATTGACTTTTATGTTTGTGATTATGGTTGCATAGCCCATAAGACTAGCCCATAAGACTAGCCCATAAGACTAGCCTATAAGACTAGCCCAGTAGAGTGCTTCCACTTCTAGTGGTGTGTGTTTGTGATTTATGGTTGTTAAGAGGTGTTGGGTGGTGTGGAGGTAGGTGATCCTAATATTAACCTTTCAAATTTAGTAAAAACTATAACCTATTTAAATAACAGGCTTTTTTGTGCGTTTTATTCTTAAAAGCACACCACTACAAATTTCTGATTTTTGGGTAAATGAGTAAACATAGCGATATGGTGTAAGGTGAGGCTACCTTCTAAAAGTAGAGGAGGACGTATTAGGATAAAATCGGCTAAGATAGTGCTTGTTTATTTTGGAGGTCGATATGACAAGTGGGCATTCTTACAATGAAGAGTTTAAACATGACGTTCTTGACTGAAGTGAGAAGCATGGAGTCAAAGTTGCTGCAAAAAACCTAAGGATTTTTGTGTCCTGCAACATCAAAGCCTCAACGAATGGAGAAATTCGCAGCTATGATGATACTCTAATAAAATCAAGCTTTTAAGAAAGAAGTATGTATCATCAAGAACGTGAATCTACGCAAAAAAACTGCAGAGATCTTATCTTAAGATTATGTCTTAAGATTATGATTTTCTGTCCCGTTGGGCGAGGCAAGCAGCTGGCCTGTATTCATGAATTCTTTCATCGATTAAAAGCAATGAAGGATACAATCTTGTTACTTAGAGATGCCTCTTTTCATAGCAGGTTCACCTCGTTTTCTATGGGCTCGCTGCATGTCTTTCTTTTTTCCTATATAGCTAAGAAGAAGATAGATTTCATCTGCTTCTATTATTCCATCTAAAACAGGGTTTTTGTTTTCTGTTAAAACGTTCAATGCTTTCAGAATTTTTTGACGCCAGTAGAAGACAGTGGAAGTAGAAATCTTTAACTCTTCTGCAATATAACGAATAGACTTCTGCTCAAATAAAAGTTTTAAACACTTTGACCACAAGTGGAGTGGTTTTTGAGTGCGATGAAACATCGTGTTAGTCATAAGGTTGAAAGATTTTTTACATTCCTTGCATTTATAACGCTGTACTCCTCGTACATGGCCGTTTTTGACAATTTTTTTGCCATCACAATGAGGACAAATAAAGTTACCTGCAGCATTCTTTTTTATCTGCTCATTTGTGGGCGTGCCAAGTTGTAAATTAAGTGATTTTTTAAGTTCTGTAAGTTGCTTTCGCGAAAGCGAGGCTACTAATTCATTTAAATCCATAAAAACCCTCTTTTTGTTTCATTCTATAGAGAAAAATGGAGAATGCAAGCATAATCACTACTTAACCGTAACAGATGCTTTTCTTTACATGAAAAAACTGGCAAAGAAGCTATTGTCCTTGTGGATGACTACGACCCGCCTATGGTTGATGTCATCATTGATACAGAGCTAGTCGAGAAAAATTGCGAGTTTGTTTGATTGTTTTATCGAGTAATCAAAGATTCTGGTAATTATATCCACTTGGTGTTTGTCACAGATATTATTATGTTTTCTTAGTGCTTAATAATCTTAAAAATATAAGCTTACATCAAAGATATGCGACTACTTGTGATTATTACAGATAATGATCTAGACACCGTATTTGCTAAAAGGTTAAAAATCTATGAAGCAGCTTATCTTTAGCTTTCACTTGTTTCCATATTTTATTGACTTATGTTTGTGATTATGGTTGCATAGCCCAGCAGACTAGCCCAGCAGACTAGCTCAGCAGAATGCTTCCATCTCTAGTTGAGTGTGTTTGTGATTTATGGTTGTTAAGAGATGTTGGGGGGTGTGGAGGCAGGTGATAGGTGACAATAAGTTAGGGAGAGGTAGAGACGGTGAAGTGTATGCTTCAAAATATCAGCCATAATATTTGTATAGAGAAATCTATATGGTTAGGTAGGTTTTTTTCGTTGTCACATTTTTTGTTATCACATGGATCATGTGGTTATGTGTGCTTGTTCCAGCATATGCTGGTGATGATGGTTTATCTATGGTTGCCAAAAACAGTATGTGTGTTGTGATAGATCATTTGGGTGATGCTGTAGTGCTTGCTGATGAAAATTGTCATTATGTTCTTTTTGGTGAGGCGGATGTTTTAGTGCTAGGTGAGGTTGATGTACGTGCTGGTGATATGGAAGATATATCGTTAGTTTCTGTTCAACAAGCTTCAGCAGTGGCACTTGTTGTTCCAGGTGCTTTGCGTTTATCACCTCGATTGTATGTGGTGTTAGCAGCTGTGGCTCTTGGAGGAGGGTTGGTGATGAAAAGTCATTGGGGTGACAAAATCTTTCCTACTTTGGGTGATTCTGCCCAGAGTGTGTTACGGGGGTTGAAAAAAGGTTCAGCTTACTTCCCTGAGAGTGTCAAAGAGGTTGCTGGTACTGTGGAAGGGAATATGCGGGAGATTTTAAATGTAGCTGATAAGACCATGAAAAGGGGCTTAGATGTTGCCAAAGATTCTTTAGCTCCCATGGAAAAAGGGGTTAATGAGTATGTGGAAAAAATGCTTGATGATATCCATACTCGTGTTCAAAAGGAAGTTGCTCGTCAGGTAAAATTGCAAAAAGTGGGTCTTGAAGGCGCCATTGAGTTGACTCGTTCGTTGTGGAATAAGTCTTTAAGGTCAGTGGAATCCATGCTGGATAGGTTGCTTAATGAGATTTTTGATGCTATCGATGATGAGGAACGATCTTTGCGGTCTATTGTGGATCCTCAGCAGAAAAGAAGAGAATTGTTTCAAAAACTAGGTCTTGATGATGGAGCGAGTTTTGAAGAGGTTCGTAAGCGTTATCGTGAGATTGTGAAAAAAACCCACCCGGATGCACATGGTGGTGATGATAGTAAAATCAAAGAATTTTACAAAGCTCATAAGGCTTATACAGTTTTAAAAGAGCTCATGAAAGACTAACTAAGCCTGGTCATCAGTAGTGATATGGCTTATCTGTGTGTTTTCTAGGTGTGTGTATAGGTTATGAGCGTGTATGTAACACGTCATAGAGGATAGAGAAACAATGGTGGAGGTAATCGGAATCGAACCGATGACCTACTGCTTGCAAAGCAGCCGCTCTACCAACTGAGCTATACCCCCGTATAGTGTTCTTTTTATTGTATTTTCTATTGTGTTTTTTATTGTGTTTTCTATTGTACCTTCTGTTGTATCTATGCGCTTATGCACTTACATGTTGTGTCCTTGTAAGTCTTATCAAGTTATCTTTTGTATACCTTTATTGGTTAACTGGTTTATTGTCAGCAGTGCAGTCTATAAGTCACCTTATGAGCACAAAGACGTGTGTGAGGAATTTAGGTTAGCATAAGAGTGTCGGTATTCTCAAGTGAAGGACACTATTTTTTTTGACACATAGAAGATGACATAAAGCTTGATGTGTGAATGGATATGAGAAGTAAAAAAAAGTTGCTCGTTTAGGCCAAGCTAAACGAGCAACAGTAGGTTTGTCTATAGCACACATCACTCTTCGGTTTCAAAGTTATCATCTTCTAGTAGAAACAACAGATCATTGAGTTCTTCAATCTGTTCTTCAATGGTCATGATACGTTGTGATAAGTTTGAGCGAGGTGAGTCTACACGTCCTTCTAAGTGACTCACATAAAGAGGTACACGAGAGCGTACGATTTTTTGAGTCAGTTCACGTCTTTTTTTGTAAAGTTGTAAATCAACGACCACAGATTGTGGTTGATCATCAGAAGGGGCAAATTGAGCATTCTTCAACATAAACAACATCCTTAACAACTGGGGGAAATGGGGAACAACAACAGCAGTAACAACAGAAGAATATATGTAAAAGAGAAGACTAAAGCTTAGGATTTATCTTTGATATTGTAGGTTTTCAAAACCTGTGAATTCTTCTTCAGCCGATCTTCTCGTAATTTGCGAGATACCTCCATATGGCGTTCAAGATTGCGAATGAAGAATTCATCGGTGTTGATATCTACAGATTGATCTTTGTTCCCTGCTTTTTTTGCCTGCTCGAGTACAGATTGTTCACAAGACTCATGTTCAGGATTTATATGAGTCTTTTTGAGGCCAATGCCAAGTTTGGCAAGTTTTTGTTCTTTGATGGCACGATGCTTTCTGTATTCAGATAAAGAGACGACGTTGCTATTTTTTGTGTGTACTGTGTTTTTTGAGTTTCTGGGGTCTGTGGTTTGACCGGTTTGGGAGAGGTCGTTGATATGAAACATAAATAGAACTCCTGTAGCCGTCTAAGTATTGAGCTTAAAAATAGTCCCTCAACTAGGGAACCTAATGTTCTTTATACAAAACTCATGCCAAAATAGAAACAAGTTTTTGTCATTTTTTTGACAGGACCATATTTGTCCTAGATAAAATCTTGCAAGAACTGGTCCAGGCCTATGATCTAGTGGTATGTACACGTCTTGTTATATATGGCCAGATGGAAAGCCGTATATGGTTATACATGGCTAATTCTCTCTAATATGGATGTACTACCTACAGAGTAGGTAGTTAAAGAAGGCTAGGTGTGATGGTTTGGACCGAAGAGCTTTTATGCAAAAAGGAAGGGATGATCAGATTCACACACACACATACTCAGACGGATAAGCAGTTATAATTCTTTGAGAGCTGCCACAACTTCTTGTACATGTCCTTTAACGCGTACTTTGGCCCATACGTGTTTGATGGTGCCTCCTTTTTGGATGCAAAATGTGTAGCGAACAATTCCCATATACACCTTTTTAAACATCTTTTTTTCTTGCCAGACATTATAGGCTTCACAGAGTTTGTGAGAGGTGTCGGCGATAAGAGGAAAGGTAAGTTGGTATGTGTCTTTAAAAGATTGATGAGAGCTTTCAGAATCACGACTCACACCTAATACAGTGGCATTGAGATCTGTGATCTCTGGGAGATGTTTTTGAAAGTCTTGTGCTTCTTGGCTACAACCAGGGGTGTGGTCTTTGGGGTAGAAATACAATACAAGATGTTGGTTTTTCCATAGTTTGCTCAGTGCTGTTTCTTTGCCATCGATGATGACTTTAAGATCAGGTGCTTTCTTTCCTAACCATTGCTCTGATACCTTCTCTGCTTTAGGTGGTGTCATGTCAAAAGACCTATTTTATGTATTGTGGAATGTTTCAACGAGGTAGCTAGTGCTCTTTGTGTTTAGATACTCAGAAAACACAGTTTAGCAAGAGAGTCGGTTTTAGCAAGTCATAACCGAGGTTTTGCAAAACTCATAAAAACACACATACAAAAGCAAATAGAAAGACAAAAAGTGCTTTTTGGTTAAGTCTTAAATCTGTTGTTATACAACAGATAAATAAGTTAGGGATAGGGAGTTAGTTGCTGGATGGGTGCTGTTTGCGACGCCGACGATGGCTATATACGCCATAGCATATAGCCACAATGGCGAGTGCTATTATAGAGAGGATCGCATTGAGACGAGGTTGCAATACATCAAATAGATATTCGCTGTTGTCAGCGAATCGTCTGCCAAGATAGAATAACAGTGCAGAGCTTGCAAGGCAGCTTAGGGCATCCACACTTAAAAACTTAACAGGATGCATTTTTGACATGCCTGCTGTGAGGAAGATGACATTTCTTATGCCAAAGGGAATAAAACGTCCAAAGAATAAGGTGAGGATACTGTGATTGGCATAGAAACGCTCTACACGAGAGAGATGTTTTTTAGAAATAAATTTGCTAAAAGGTTTTTTGGTTAGTAGATTATGGCCAAATTTGCGTCCTAAGCTATAGCAAATAATATCTGAAGAATAGGCTCCTAGATAGCAACTTAAAAAAAGAATCTCGCGGTTATTTGGAGCATATTTGACACTGATAATAGCTGCCGTAATAATCAAAATATCTTCTGATATGGGAAGACAAAATCCTGCTAAAAGAAAAAGAAACACAATATAAAAATGTGCATACGCAGCTTGTGATAGTAAATAATCAAATAACATAAATATGAACGATGTCCTGGTTAGGCAACAATGTGGTACATGAAAGATAAGAAAGCACTGAGATAGGAAGGGTCTGTCAAAGTCTCTTGTTGGTAAGCTTGTTGACAAGGGTGGTTCATCAGTAAGATACACCAAGAATGCCTATTGAGCAATTATTGGCATATGTCTTAAAAATGTAATAGTTTAGATATCAACTCAGAAAATCATCATCTATGAAACAAACCACAACATCTTCGTATCATTCCCACCATGTGACACTGTCTGGTGTATCGGCAGGGGAGAGATCTTCAAAAGTTTCACCTTATCAGATGTTATCGTCTCTTCTTTCTGCTTTAGATAACATATCTTTTGAGCCTGTTCTTCTTTCTCAGTACAGTGAATTGTCTTCTTTAGAAACAGGTGATGAAACGCGACACTGTGAAGAATTTCAGGTGGGTGCTGATGAGGCCATGGCTCTGTTGGGTGTAAAACGTTCACGTCTTACCCAGTTAGCTGGTAAAGAGATTCCATGTTTACGGGTTAAAAAAGGTCGTTACATACGTCCGATGTTTCGTCTTCAAGATCTTCAGACTTATCTTTCTCATGTACGTACTCCTTCTTCTCGAGCTAAGGGTCGTCAAGTGATGGAAGGAGCTGTAGCGGAGTTGAAGAATCAAACACAGCAGCTTGCACTCTTACTAGAGCGTCAAAATCAGAGTATTTCTCAAGAGTTTTCTCAATTTTATGGAAAATTTGAACACAAACTTACCAAGAGATGGGATGATCTTGAATCTGTGATGAGATCATCTTTGCAAGCTTTTTCAGCTGAACTAGCGTTAGTGGCTGTTAAATTAGCAGGATTGCAAGACCAAGGAGAGCTTTACCGACGTGAACAGAGGCAACTTCAAGAAAGTGTACGGATGGAGTTGGATAGCATAGCTCGCAATTTACGTGCTTGTGAGTTATCTTTTCATCATCTTCATCAGCAGATGATGGAAAAGTGGGAAGCAAACTCACGATTTTTTCGCAGTGAGCGTATTCATGCTCAACTGCATAGAGATCAACTCGCTAGAGAGATAAGACATTTGCATCAATCGTTTGAGGATATGCGTGCAGTACTTATAGATGATCTTAAGCAAGCTTGGAGGTTATCTTATAGGGAACATGCATCTTTGGGATATCATCAAAGCTATGTTCAACGTTGGAGTTTGGTGCGTTCTGCTAAGATGTCTAAGAAAAAAACAGACTCTCCTCATCGTCATAAGAGGTCTTCTTTAGCTTACGAGCGGTAATCTACGGACAAGCTTTTGTTGTGATATGTATGTATCTATTTCTATGCATAGCGACACACATATAAAAACATAAAGTCATAGAGTCATGAAGATATCAAGAGATGGGTTATGATCTTTTCTTCTACTCCTTAGGTTTTCTACCACTGTTATTTGGAAGCAAAGCTTGGTTGCAGTAGAGCATTTAAAGAGATATCACTGAGGTCATAGCCTGAGGATGGGGTGTTTTTTCCTGAGTTACTGCTTAGAGTGTTTTCTATCAGATCAAATAAATGATCGGCGAAGTTAACCACATTTGCTTGAGCGCTATCGATGGAATATCCTTTAATGATAGTTGCGAGATCGTTGGTGGCATCAAGCATAAAGGCAGCGTAGTTGAGTAGGTAGTTGGTGAGTTTATTTTCAAAGTTTGTAAGGCATACTCCTTCTTCGTAAAGTATACTGATAAGCTGTTCACTTGAACACTGGCGGCTGTTATAGCCTTCTTTGTTTAAATGCCACACACCTTGGTTGTGTTTGCGTCTCCAGGTGAGATAAAAAGATGACGAAAGTGGATTTACACTTTCAAGATGGAACCTACGCGAACTTTCAAGACAGTATTGATCAAGGAAACGCATTTTATGTATAAGCATGATATTTTCTCGTTTATGACTAAAGGATGAATAAGTTGAGTAAAAAACAGTGATCTTTAAAAGCCCGTGAATCATCTTTACTTAAGGCGACAGGGAGAAACATAACCGGTTCACAAAGAACACGTTTAATGTTTAGCTCTATGTGAGCTGTTTATATGTTTAAATGAAAGGAATAGTCACAAGTGTTATGTACAGTGTCACAAGGCAGAAAGCCCATTTGGGAAGATGTTAGACACTAGCAAGGAAAGTAAAACAAGGAATACACGGTTTGTTTTGACAGCTAGTAAACCAGAAGGGTGAGAGGATAGAAGAGAGAAGAACAGAAGAGTAGAAGAAACAAGTTTCGTTTTTGTGGTCTGTAACCAACCGTCTATCCATGGGTGATACTAGCAGACATATGGCCTTGAGTCAAGTAAGAAAATGATGTGTGTGTATTTTGGTATGGGTAGATGTTGATCGTTGATACATGTAGATAAAGGATTAGAGTGTCAAGAAAGTTAGCTAAGGAAATAGAGAAAAGACGCACTTTTGCCATTATTTCTCACCCTGATGCAGGAAAAACCACCATGACAGAGCGTTTGCTGTTAATGGGAGGGGCCATTAAGATGGCTGGTGCGGTGAAGGCTAAGAAGTCCAAACTGCATGCCACTTCTGATTGGATGGAGATTGAAAAAAAACGTGGTATATCGGTGACATCATCGGTGTTGAAATTTCCTTATAATGGTTATGAAGTCAATCTTATTGATACACCTGGACACCAAGATTTTTCAGAAGATACCTATCGGACACTCACTGCTGTGGATAGTGTGTTAATGCTACTTGATGCAGCTGCAGGGGTAGAAGAGCAGACTAAAAAGCTTTTTTCTGTATGTCACATGCAAAAAACACCGGTGATAGCTTTTATCAATAAAATGGATCGTGAGGGTAAAGATGCATTTTCTTTACTTGAAGATATCGAAAATGTTTTGGGTATTGCTACTTATCCTATGACATGGCCTGTGGGAAGTGGTGATCGTTTTAAAGGCCTTTATCATCGCCAGAATAGGCAATTGCATCTTTTTTGCCAAGATAAGCCTTTTGTTTTAGATCCTGGTGAGTATTCTCTTGCCCCATATGAGATATCTGAGCAGCTAGCTGAGCCGTTTCAAGAAGCCTTAGAGCTTCTCGATGGAGCGGGTAATAGTTGGGATGTGGAAGCTTTTCGGCGTGGTGAATTGGCACCGGTGTTTTTTGGTTCAGCTATGAAAAATCTCGGTGTAGCCCTGACCTTCGATCATTTACTTAAGCTGGCTTTACCTCCATCTCCTCGCAAGGCTAAAGAGAGAGTTGTGAGTCCTATGGAAGATCAATTTTCGGGATTTATTTTTAAAATCCAAGCTAATATGGATCCTTCTCATCGTGACAGAATCGGTTTTATGCGTATTTGTTCAGGGGTGTTTGAAAGAGATATGAAAGTGCATTTGGTGAGGCAAGGCAAGCAGATGCGCTTAAGTCGTCCCACCAAGTTTATGGCTAAAGATCGTTCTTTGATCGAAACAGCTTACGCTGGAGATATAGTGGGTGTTCATGATCCTGGTGTATTTATGATAGGTGATACCATTACTCAAGGAGAGAGGTTACATTTTCAAGGCATTCCGGTATTTGCACCTGAACATTTCGCAACTGTGCAACTCAAAGATCCTCTTAAGTCCAAACAATTGCATAAAGCTCTCAAGCAGCTTGGTGAAGAGGGAGCTGTGCAGGTGTTTCATAAAGTTGCAGAGCAACGTCTTGATTTGGGTGTGGTGGGAGAGTTGCAGTTTGATGTGGTGAAGTTTCGCCTTAAAGAAGAATATGGAGTGAATGTGGAACTGCTGGCACTTCCTTACAGCGTAGCTCGTTGGATTACCCCTAAAAATACTCAGACAGATCCTCAAAAAGATCCTCATATGCAAACATTCCAACAAAGTTTTATGTCAAACATGTTCTTTGATGTGAGCTTACGTCCCGTGGTGATAGCTGATGCTCCATGGCGAGTGGATCTATGGAAGGAAAGATACCCTCATATCCTTTTTCACGTAACACGTGAAAAAGCCATTCTCTTGGGTGATGAGCTTCAGCAAGATCGCACTTGATGGTTTCGCTTCTTATATGCTACGTGCTATTTGTTATTCACAATAGGCACATAGAATTGTCTGCCTTGTCTTTCAACACGGATCAGAAAGCTTTTGGATTTGAGTAGGTTTTTTAAAATCTCATTGCTTTAAGAGGTTGTTTGTTAATCCTGACTTTGACATTTCAAACTTAGAAAAAAACGTAACATATTAAAATAACAGGTTTTTTGCGAACTTTCCTTAAAATAACACACTGCAAGCCGATTATTTTCGAGTAAAAATTATTATATTTTGTAAGGTCTCTTTGAGTATTTTATGCCCAAGGTATTATAGATTTTTTTTGTCTCTTTCGACGGTTCCTTCGCTATGATATAAGCTATACTATAAGAAGTGGAAGACTTTTCCATTCGTTGCGCAGGTAACGCTTTACACTTCGTATATGACCGTTTTTGATAGTTTTTATTTACCATTACAACGGTACAATGAGGACAAACAAGGTTACCTGCAGCACTTTCTTCTATCTTGCTGCGAATGTTATTGGTAAGTCCAGATGACTGATCTGTACTATTATTAAATATTAAAAACATTAAATACAGATCAGTCTGCTAACCATATAACTTTCGCTTATGTCACTGAGTGGTGCTATCAGCAAGCTTCGTAACCTCTTCTGGTGTGAGTTCTGTTGAAAGCGAAATGATTTCTACATCAAGCCCCATGGAAAGCATGCGTCTAGCCACGGCTGTTTTTGCTTCTTGCATGCCTTCTTGCATGGCTTTCTGCTCAGCCTCCTGCATGGCTTTCTGCTCAGCCTCCTGCATGGCTTTCTGCATACCTTTCTGCATACCCTTCCGCTCAGCTTCAGCTAAAGCTAGTTCCTCTTGTTTTTTCTGTCTATCAATAGCGAACCATATTTCCTCTTCTGTGGGAGTGACATATATGTAACTGAATTCAAAAGTTCCTTTTGCCATATTTCCTCCTATTAATATCATCTCTGTTAGCACGTCTTCGGTTAATATCGACCACCTCTTAGCAATATACATAAAAGCTTCAAAAAGACAACCATCTCTATCTACACCATCGGTTTCCTTGTTAAACTTATGAATCTCAAGAAATACATGTTGAATCATATTCCTGAGTTTGTGTGCCTTTTCTAAGGATCCATATTTTGTGGGCAAATCCATTTATAAGATGCTGCATCCGAAGTTAAAAAAAATACATAATGATTCAGACAGATTGAAAACTTTGGATAATTTAATTACCGAATCAAAGGAGAAACTTCACAAATGTTATCAAAGTTTTTTCCAAGAAAATAAAAATAAACAAATTGCCTCTCTCTCAGATTTTATCTTCTCTGAAGATGACCTGTTTGCTCAAGAACCAATTTATAGTCAAGCAAGGACTTTATTAAATTCATTTCTCTCACTACCCAGATTAACCGATAATGATCTCAATAGATATACTAGGAGCATTGCTGAAATATTAACCATTCGGCTAGTAGGGATATTTAATAGATCTGAAATGGGAAAATTACATAGAAATTTGATCATTGCATCAAGCTTCTTCACAAATCTCAAGCCCCAACAATAGGGAATTGAAACGAAAATACAGGTGACCAAATGGGATACTCAACCGGCATAATGAATGTAGGTATGGCTATTAACAGGTCAAGGAGTGAAGTGTCGTGATTCATAATAAATGCCGCCTGCAGCCGAGTTTCTTCTTCGCAACGATACCTATTGGCCACATGCGGAGTGTGTGTCTTGGGGCGAGTCTGCAGAATCTTTATCGATTTTTAAGATACAACACTGTTGGGGTTAATTATGTCGGTGATGAGGGAATTCATGTCACTAAATGTTTATGGCGTCTATATCACAACTACCTCAGCCCTTACTACCGCCAGATATTAAGCCAATAAAATGGTATAACCAGCATTACTCGGATGCTCACAGGATGCTTATTCCTGACTTTAATATTTTAAATATAATTTTACTCAAAAACGTCTACTCTATTTGGAGTAACTACCGAATCAAAAAGTCATTTTTCTATTGAATTATCAATAGAAAGTTATATTTTCAAATTATCGTCGTCTATGGAATAATAATCCACTTGGTAGTGCGTGCTTTTAAGAATAATGAGCAAAAAAGGCGTGTTATTTTAATATGTTACGTTTTGTTCTGAATTTGAAATATCAAAGTTAGGTGTAGCTCGTTGGATTACCCCTAAAAATACTCAGACAGATCCTCAAAAAGATCCTCATATGCAAACATTCCAACAAAGTTTTATGTCAAACATGTTCTTTGATGTGAGCTTACGTCCCGTGGTGATAGCTGATGCTCCATGGCGAGTGGATCTATGGAAGGAAAGATACCCTCATATCCTTTTTCACGTAACACATGAAAAAGCCATTCTCTTGGGTGATGAGCTTCAGCAAGATCGCACTTGATGGTTTCGCTTCTTATATGCTATGTGCTATTTGTTATTCACAATAGGCACATAGAATTGTCTGCCTTGTCTTTCAACACGGATCAGAAAGCTTTTGGATTTGAGTAGGTTTTTTAGAATTCTCATCGATTTAAGAGGTTGTTTGTTAATAGATATCAATACATCACCTTTGCGAAGGCCAGCTTCAGCAGCAGTGGATCCTGGAGTGACTTCAGTGATCACAAAACCCACAGATGCTTTGATGGATCCCAACTCTTTGAGTTCTTTGGTGAGTGGTTCCACGCTGATTCCTAAATCTTTCATTTCAGAAGAATCACGCTTAGTGGAAGGATCATCTGCGGAGTTCTCTTCAGGAAAGGCCTCAAGAACCAGTGAAAAGCGGCGCTGTTTGCCATCTCTTAAGACGGTTAATTGAATAGTGGTCTTTGGTGATTTGCTGCCAATTCCATAGGCCAATTCACTGGAGGATTTGATGGGTTTGTTATTGAGGGCGATGATTACGTCTTCGCGTTGAATTCCGGCTTTTTTAGCAGGACCATCATCTACAACATTTGAGACAAATACGCCTTTTTGGTCTTTTGTTAAGCCAAGAGCTTTGTTGAATTCTTCTGAGAGATCTTGCATCTCAATACCAATAAAGCCTCTGTCTATTTTACCATCTACGATCAGTTTTTGAGCCACATCACGTACTAGTTGTGCAGGTATAGCAAATCCTACTCCAGCTGAAGATCCTGAACGGGATGCAATAGCTGTGTTCACACCGATAACTTTTCCGAGCATGTTCACAAGAGGGCCTCCTGAGTTACCAGGATTGATGGCTGCATCGGTTTGGATGAAATTACCAAGACGGGTGATTTGCAAGTTATTTCTTTGGGTTGCTGATACCACTCCTAAAGAAACGCTGGCTTCAAGTCCGAAAGGAGCTCCTAAAGCTACGGTTAATTCTCCAACTTCCACACGTCCTTGATGCAAAACCAGAGCTGATAGTCCTTTACGATCAAAGTCTTTATCATCTACCACAACCACAGCAATATCGGTGTTTTTATCCCTTCCAACGATGGTTCCAGTGTATTCTTTTTCATTGGAAAGTTTGATCTTGATAGAGTCAGCATTTTCTACGACGTGGTTGTTGGTGATGATGTAGCCCATTTTAAGGTCCACAAAGAATCCAGAACCCATACCTTCTTGTTTGCGTTCTTTTTGAGGATTCTCTCTTTTTGGTCCTTGTGGGCCAAAAAAGAAATCAAATGGCATATCAAAGGGATCCATAAAAGAAGGATTGATAGCTACTGTTTTAGAAGTGGATACAAACACAAGAGCGCGTTTGCTAGATGTAGCTAACTGCGATAGCCCTCGAGAGAATTGTCCAAGCATGTTGAGGTAAGTAGATGAAACAGCTGGTTGCTTGACTTCATCTTTGGGAAGCTGAAAAGCAAAAACAGAAGATGTGGAAAAGAAGGTGGACAAGATGATTGCAGTGCTGATTGCACAGATCCACGTATAAATTTTATGGTTAAGGGAGTTAAAAGCATGTTTGATCATAATCATAGTAAAGAGATCCTTTAGAGGTGTTTTCATGAATGATTGTATATCTAACCTTGGTTTATCATTATGTGTGCCATTATATGTGTGCCATGATTGAGTGTAAGTTGCCTAAGGATAGAAGAACTTATAAGCACATGATGCGCACAGCAACGGATGTGAACAGCTGTATTGTTAGTAGCGAGGGTCATATAGTATAACAGTTCATATGACAGATACGGTTTTTTGTTGTGTTTATGTATGTTTATTTAGATGTTACTTGTTAAGCACTGTCGACATAAGCCAACACAAATAACTCCTATCACTATCATATATATTTCCCATTTTCAAGTTTAAGGATAATCTTAGGATAATCAAGAGCTGTTGTCTGCTCTCAACTCACACCTCTTTTAGCTGTTATATGTGTTATGGAATAGCTGTATCTTACAGATAATCAGACAATAAGAGATGATCAAACATCTTCTGAAGTTGTAGACAAATGCGATGGGCCATGCTGTGTGTGATGTCTTAAGAAATGATCAGCCATCACCAGGCTAGCCATAGCTTCCACAATGGGTACAGCACGAGGCAAAACACAGGGGTCGTGGCGTCCAGCTTGTGGAGTGTAGCTGATGGGTTTTAGAGAGTGAGTAAGAGTGGTTTGTGGTTGAAAGATAGTGGATGGAGGTTTAAAGCCAGCATAGAAATAGATGATTCCTCCATGGGATATGCCCCCTTCTATGCCTCCACTATGATTGCTTTGACGTTCGATGGTGCCTTGAGTTGTTTGCATGAGAGCATCGTTGTTTTCTGAGCCAAGACGTTGTGATGCTTCTATGCCATCACCTATGGAAAAATAACGACAGGCAGGAATGCTCATGATAGCTTTAGCAAGATCAGCTTCAAGTTTATCAAAAATGGGCTCCCCTAAACCGCTAGGAACACCTTTGATACAACAACATATCTCACCACCCACAGAATCACCGTTGTTTTTGATCTCTTTGATATGTTTAAGCATAGATTCTGTGGTGGTGGGCTCAGGGCAGCGTAGCAGTGACTGATCCACATCTGCTCGGCTGAGAGATCCATCAATGATAGCTTTTTTTATAGCTATCTTACCCACACGTGTCACATAAGCCACAACTTCAAATGCTGGTAATACATGTTTGAGCATTTGCTCAGCCACAGCTCCTCCTGCCACGCGAGCCACAGTTTCTCGTGCTGAAGCTCTCCCTCCCCCACTTGCAGGAAGGATATGAAACTTTTGCTGCCAAGTGTAATCAGCATGAGAGGGGCGGTAAAGATGCTTCGTTGATGAGTAGTCTTTGGGCTTAGCATCTGTGTTGAGGATATGTAAAGCAACGGGAGAGCCAAGAGTTAAGCCGTTTTCAATACCAGATAAACAGATCACTTCATCTTTTTCTTGACGTTGACTGGTGATGCTGGATGTGCCTGGACGACGTCTATGAAGCTGGTGTTGAATCTTTGCAAAATCTATGGGAACACGAGATAAACATCCATCGATGATGACTCCCAATCCTTTGCCATGGGATTCACCAAAGGTAGTGATGCGAAAAGAATGGCCGGTAGATGATGACATATTTTCATAGGGGTTTTCATAGGGGTTTTCATAGAAGTGTTCATAGGGACATTTGTAGAAATATGTAAGATGTCCTTTGCATTTTATGAATGGATTATGTACCGTGCTTTTTAGAAAATATAGACAACACAAATACTCTACCCTATGAAATGTGAAATTTCAAAGCATTAGGTCATATAGAACACTATGAGGTAGTAAAAGGGTGGATTACTCTGAAAAATGGTCCTCAAAGGAAGGAGGGGAGGAAAAGAGGTCCAACAATAACTCAAAAAGAATTTATAGTGTCAGTAAATGTGAAAGTATTCAAAAAAAAGGAGTCTCAATGAAATATATAATAGCGCTCATGATGTGCTCAGCTATCATGTGGATTGGTAACAACCAAGCGTTAGCTAGTAGCAGTGATAGCAGTGATAGTAATGAGGTACATGTTTCTAAACAAACATCAAACGTAGTATGTTTCTCATACGAAGATGAAAGTGATTGTGTAGAGGCGACGGCAGAAGAGATAGAAGAACTATTAAAAGGATTAGAAAAACTTGGAGCAGATAATATCTTTGTGTTTAATCGTTGTGATCATATTTTGCTTCCGTGTGAGCCTTATCCTTGTCGACAATTTCCATGTCGCCTCGATATAGTGTGATTTGAAGATATATCTTTTCAGTTATATGTGGATTGGTGGTCCTGAGGTTGTCATCGGTTATGATTAGAATCAAAGATTATGCCTTATAACTTTAAGGATCACTTCTCCATATAATCACATGATATTTTTATTTTCTATGAGATTATATGAGCACTTTTATTGTTAATAATCATGAAATTTAAGAGATAAGACCTTGTGATGAGTAGCTCGTTGTATGTGTGATATGATCTAAAGAATCAGCACTGTCTGTGATCTCTTTAACATATTTGAGCACAGACCGGGTGGTTGTGGTAACGATCAATAATCTTGTTACTGAAGTTTCGCAAGAAAATCACCGATCCAACCTCTCAATCCCTGGCTACGTAAGGGATTGAGAGGTTTTTTCTGCGTTTTTTTGCCAATAAAACAGCTCATGTAATTTATAGGTAAAAATGCATAGTCAATTTTATTTTTTCATGCTGTAATCATAGACATGTATCAGCCCTACTTAACACCGTCATAAACCAAAAAGATCACATGTGTATGTTGATATAGTTC
>MKWU01002583.1_pt1 | contig 26566 bp, 26 predicted proteins | sample 809101 | NCBI WGS metagenome assembly MKWU01 (sample SAMN05860141, study PRJNA318959) | sponge metagenome | host: Aplysina aerophoba | place: Slovenia: Piran, Adriatic Sea, Gulf of Piran | collected 2013-05-07 | reverse complement strand
CGACAAGCTCAGGGCAGGCTCTCCGGGTCGCGCCCGGGCGCCCGCCCGCTGCGCCGCGGGCCTCGACCGTAGTCCCCGCTACGCTCTTCGGCCCGCTCCTGGCGGGACGAACGCCCGGGCGCGACGCAGGCCGTGACCCTGGCGGGAAATGCGGGCTAGCCATCCGCCGGTTATATGCGGCCCCGTGGCGGCGGTCGAGCGGAGGCCGGCCGGCCGCTATTGTGGTCCGATGGGCGATCCCCCCGACCGCGCGTACCCGCCGCCATGACCGGCGCGGACAAGTCCACCCCGCTCTGGGTGACGCTGACGCCGGTGCTGTTCGTGTTTTGCTGGGCGTCGGGCTTCCCGGTCACCAGTTTCGGGATCGAGTACGCCGAGCCGCTGACCCTGCTGGCGATCCGCTCGGCGCTCAACGTCATCGTCGTCGGCGCGGCGCTGCCCTTCCTCGCCGCGGCGTGGCCGGCGACCTGGCGCGAGGCGGGGCATATCGCGGTCGCCGGTTTCCTGCTTCATTCCGCCTATCTCTCCTGCATCTTCATCGCCCTCGGCGAGGGGGTGCCGCAGGGCACGGTCGCGCTGATCGCCGGGATGCAGCCCCTGGTGACCGCCGTCCTGGTCGGCCGCGCGCTCGGCGAGCGCATCGGCGCTATCCAGTGGGTCGGCTTCGCGCTCGGTTTCGCGGGGCTCGCCTGCGTGCTCGGCGAAAGCGTGAGCGTGTCGTCGGGCACGCCGCTCGGCTACATCGCCGCCGCTTTCACCCCTATCCTGATCACCGCCGCGTCGCTCTACCAGAAGCGCTACTGCGCGGCGATGGATTTGAGGACCGGGATGATCATCCAGCACGGCACGGCGTTCTTCACCACCGGGGCGCTCGCGCTGCTGATCGAGACCAACCGGGTGGTCCCGGGCGTCGAGCTCGCGCTGGTGCTGATCTGGCTCGTCCTGGTGCTCTCCGTCGCCGCGTCCAACCTGTACTACATCCTGCTCCGGCGCGGCGAGGCGGCCAGGGTCTCCAGCCTGTTCTACCTCACCCCGCCGACCACCGTGCTGCTCGGCTATCTGAGCTTCGGCGAGAGTTTCGGGCCGGCCGCGCTCGCCGGGTTCGCGATCGCCGGCCTCGGCGTCTTCCTGGTGACCCGGCGCGGCGGGGCCGGGGCATGACCGGCGGGCGTTCCGCGCACGGGCTGTTCCTCGCCGCGGCGCCGCTGATCTTCGCGGTGATCTGGAGCACCGGCAACATCTTCACCAAGTACGGCATGCCTTATGTCGAGCCGCTCACATTTCTGGCGCTGCGCTTCGCCTTCGGCGCGCTGTTCCTGGTCGCCGTCGCCGCCGCCTTCCGCGCGCCATGGCCGGCCAGCGCCGCGGAGGCGGGCCATATCGTGGTGGCCGGGGTGCTGGTTCACTGCGGCTATCTGTGGTCGGTGTTCGTCGCCGTCGACGAGGGGGTGGCGATCGGAACCCTCGCCCTGATCGTCGGGATGCAGCCGCTGCTGACCGCGATGATCGTCGGACGGGCGCTCGGCGAGACCGTGAGCCTGCGCCAGTGGTTCGGCCTGGTGCTCGGTTTCGTCGGGGTCGTCATGGTGGTGTGGCGCAAGATCGACATCGCCGAGGGCACGCTGTTCGGCATGGCGCTCGGCGTGACCAGCGTGCTCGCGCTCACTCTGGGCACCGTCTACCAGAAGCGTTTCTGCGCCGACATGGACCTGCGCTCGGGCACGGCGCTGCAAGCGGGGGTCAACGCGGCCATCACCCTCGTCCTGGTGCTGCTGTTCGAGACGCGGACCATCGACTGGACCGGCGAGTTCGTGTTCTCCCTGTTCTGGCTCGTCGTCGTGCTCACCATCGGCGCCTACAACCTGCTCTTCTACCTGCTGAGGCTCGGTGCGGCCTCGCGGGTGGCGAGCCTGTTCTACCTGACCCCGGCGATCACCGCGGTGATGGGGTATCTGATGTTCGACGAGGTGCTGGGCCCGGTCTCGGTGATCGGCATGGCGGTCGCCGTGACCGGTTTCGCGCTCGCCTCGCGATGAGCGCCAAGATCGTCTTCGACGGGCCGGGCGATGTCTGGTTCTTCGCCTACGGGTCGCTGATGTGGGACCCCGGCTTCGCCTTCGCGGAGGCGCGGCGCGCGCTGCTGCGCGGCTACCATCGCCGGTTCTGCGTCGATTCGACGGTCTATCGCGGGACGCCCGAACGGCCGGGGCTGGTGCTCGGCCTGGATGCCGGCGGCTCGTGCCGCGGCCTCGCCTATCGCATCGCCGAATGCCGGCGCGAGGCGGCGGCCCGCTATCTCGACCGGCGCGAACTCGCCGAGGACATTTACCGGTTGCGCAGGGTGAGCCTGGAGACCGCGGAGGGGCGGCTGCCCGGCTACACCCTGGTGGTCGACCGCGGGACGCCCTACTACGCGCGCCGCCTGGCGCCCGCGGACGAGATCCGCCGGATCGCCACCTGCCGCGGCGAGCGGGGAACCAACGCGGACTACCTGACGGACGCGATCGCCCGGCTGGAAGCGATCGGGGTGCGCGACGGCCGGCTGGCCGCGCTTGCCCGCCGCGTGGCCGCGTTCGGCGCGTCGGGCGGCGGCGCGGGTTGAGCGAGGCCTCCGTTTCGGCATTTTTCGCGCCGGCGAACCGCGTCGACACGCGACCCCTTGAAGTTCGGATTCGGCTCCCGATCTAGGCTGCGGATGGCGGCGAAAAAAGCGCTTGCATCGACCGCCGTCAATCGTCATATGGCGGCGCCCTGGAGCGCTCGCGCAACCATCCTGAAAGGCCGCGTACCGTGGCGCAGATGACCGCCTTTCTCGCCGAGCCGAGATCGATGTTCGCGCCCATCGCCGCCCTGCTGGCGGGGGTGGCGCTGCTGATGCTGGGCAACGGGTTGTTCCTGACCCTGGTACCGTTGCGTGCCGAGCTGGAGGGCTTCGGCGCGGTCTGGATCGGGGCCATCGGCGCGTCCTATTTCACCGGCTTCGTGCTGGGTTGCTACCTGGTGCCGCCGCTGGTCTCGCAGGTGGGCCATATCCGGGTCTACGCCGCGGTCGCGGCTCTCGGCGCGATCGTTCCGCTGCTGCACGCGCTGGCCTTGTCCCCGGTGGCCTGGATCGTCTTCCGCATCGTGCTGGGGCTGTGCGTTTCCGGGCTCTACATGGTGATCGAGAGCTGGCTCAACGCCGCCTCGACCCGGCGCAGCCGGGGCACGGTGTTCTCGGCCTATATCGCGATCCACCTGGCCGCCATCACCGCGGGCCAGTACCTCATCCTGATCGGTTCCCCGGGCGGCTCGGAGCTGTTCTCCGTGGCGACGATCCTGTTCGCGCTCGCCGTCGTCCCGGTCTGCCTGAGCCGCGCACCTTCGCCGTCGCTGCCGGTCCGCGCGCGCCCGGATCTGCGCAAGCTGTGGCGCAATTCGCAGGTCGGGGTGGTCGGCTGCATGACCAACGGCATGGCGAACGGCGCGGTCTGGAGCCTGGCGCCGATCTACGCCAAGAGCCTGGGGCTGTCGCTCACCGGCATCGCGGTCTTCGTCAGCGTCGCCATCGTGGGCGGGGCGTTCGTTCAGTACCCGCTGGGCCGCCTCTCGGACCGCCTGCCGGACCGGCGCTGGCTGATCGCCGCGCTCTGCGCGATCGCCACCTGCGCGGGTCTGCTGCTTCTGCTGCTCGCGCCCGTCCTGCCCCTGCCCGCCGTCTATGCGGCCTATTTCCTGTTCGGGGCGGCGGCGTTCTCGATCTACGGGTTCGCCGTCGCGCATGCCAACGATCACGCGGATCCGGGGGATTTCGTGGAGATCAGCGCGGGCCTGCTGGTGATCTTCGGGATCGGCGCGGTTATCGGCCCGCTGCTCGCCTCGCTGCTGATGGAGACGCTGGGAACCCGATATCTGTTCCTGTTCACCTGCGCGGTGCATGCCTCGGTGGCGCTGTGGACGGTCTGGCGGATGAAGCAGCGCGATGCCGTCGCGCCCGAAGACCGCGAGGACTACGTCCCGATGGTCCGGACGTCGCCGAACGCTTTCGCCCTGGACCCGCGCTCCGAGGACTCAACGCCCTGACCGGCGCGCCGGGAGAATGGCAACCGGCGGCCGCCGTGCCTATGCTCGCCGCAGCGAACGGAGGCCGCGGATGAAGCTGATCAGCTACCGCCGCGCGGGCGGGGAGGGGTATGGCGTCGTCAGGGAGGGCGGCATCGTCGATCTCGGCGCGCGCATCGGGGGGGAATTCCCGACCCTGCAAAGCGCGATCGCCGGCCTCGCCTTGTCGCGGATCGAGGCCGCGGCGGGTGGGCAGCCCGATTTCGCGCTCGACGAGGTCGAGTTCATGTTCCCCGTCACCGCGCCCGGCAAGATCCTGTGCATCGGGCGGAACTATCGCGGCTACCACGAGGTGGTCGCCGGCGGCGGTCCGGAATGGCCGAGCGTCTTCCCCCGCTTCCCGTCGAGCTTCGCCGCGCATGGCGAGCCGGTCCTCAAGCCCCGCGTGTCCGACGAGCTCGATTTCGAGGGCGAGCTCTGCGTCATACTCGGCAAGGCGGGGCGGCACATCCCCGAGGACCGGGCGATGGACTACGTCGCCGGCTATACGGCGATGAACGAGGGTTCGGTGCGCGACTGGCAGAGCCGGGGGACGCAGAACTGCCCCGGCAAGAACTTTTACCGGGCCGGCGCGATCGGCCCCTGGATGGTGACGGCGGACGAGGTCGGGGATATCGGCGATCTGGCGATCCGCACGCGGGTCGACGGCGAGCTTCGCCAGGACGGCTCGACCGCGATGATGATCTTCAAAGTGCCGTTCCTGATCGCCCATATCTCGCGCTTCACCTGGCTGGAGCCCGGCGACATGATCGCGACGGGGAGCCCCGGCGGCTCGGCAGTGTCCGAAGACGCGCCGCGCTGGCTCCGCCCCGGCCAGCAGGTCGAAATCGAGGTCGAGCGGATCGGCGTGCTGAGCAACCCGGTGGCGGCGGAATAGCGCCGCTACCCGCCCGAACGCCCGATCTCTTCCGCGAGGCGCCTGATTTCCCGGACCCGCTCGCCGGTGGGGGGATGGGTCGAGAGCCAGGAGGACCCCCCTCCCTTGTCACCCGCGGACATCCGCTCGAAGAACCGCGCCAGCGCCGCCGGGTCGTAGCCCGCCCGGGCCGCCAGGCTCACCCCGATCCGGTCCGCCTCGAGTTCGTGCTCGCGCGAGTAAGAGAGGGAGAGCAGCAGCCCGCCCTCCAGCAGCAGGTCGTCCAGTACCGGGCCGACATCGCCCACGATCAGCGTGACCAGCAGATAGGTGCCGAGGCTGCGATAGACCTGCCGGAGCCCGTGGGCTTCGGCGACATGCGCGATCTCGTGCCCCAGCACGCCGGCGATCACGTCGGGTTCGGGGAAGGCCCTGACCAGCTCGTCGGTGACGACGATGGTGCCGCCGGGCAGGGCAAAGGCGTTCGGACCCACTTTCGGCATGGCGCGGAACACGATCCGGTAGGCGCCGGAGCGGGCCGCGGGCGCGACCGCGTCGAGCCGTCCGAACACCCGGCGCACCCGGTCTCTTTCGTCTTCGCCCAGGCCCGACGGATCGGCCAGCGTCCGGTCGGCGAAGGCGAGATGACCCTCGTCGATGGCGCGCGTCAGCGCATCCGGGGTGAACGCCACCGCGACGGCGACCAGCGCGCCCAGCCCCCAGCGCCAGACCGCGAAGGCGGCAACGAAGGCGAGCGCCACCACCAGGACCAGCTGCGGGCGCCAGGCCTCCCAGCGGTGCAGGCGGTCGGATCCCTCGGTTCCCAGCAGCGCGTCGACCGCGTCGTGATCGTGGCTCAGAAAGCGCCACCCGCCGGGGAACAGGACGATGGACGGCAGCCCGCCCAGCCGGCGCTCGCGGCGGATCGTCTCCGGCGGTGCGCGCGCCAGCACCGCGCCGTCGTCGCGGTCGACCAGCTCGACGGCGCCGCCATCGCTCGCGGCGCGCAGGCGGGCCGCGATCCGCCGGGACGATCCGGCGGCATAGGCCTCGCCCGTGGGCGCCGGCGCCCCTGTCTCAGACAGCCGCGCCGACATCGATGCCCTCGATGTCCAGGAACGCATCGCCGAACGCCGATTGCCGGCGTGCGGCCTCGCCGACGAAGTCGTCGAGCGAGCCGGCGGGCCTCAGGAAGGTGTGGGCGCAGAGATAGCGCGCCACGCGAATCCGCGCCCAGGGCAGCAGCATTCCGACGGAAACGACGATAGCGATGCCGTTGCTGATGGCGATCCAGACCAGCCGGGGCGGCGAAATCGTCGATTCGAAGCGGTGGCCGCCTTCAAGCGCGGTTCCGGCGTAGATCGCGTTGCGAACGCAGGCGGCGTAGATCGTCCCCAGCGGGAAGATCGCCACGAACCAGACGGCCGCAACGACCACGAGGATCAGGACCGTCGCGCCATCGATCTCCCCGCCGGTTTGCGCGGCTGCCGCGAACCTCTCCGCCATGCCGCTGGCCGCGACCAGAGCGACGAACAGCATGAAGCCGAAAATCGCCCAGACGAACGTGATGAAGAATGCGGCGTAGAACGGCCCGATTCCGCTGTCGAAGGCGAAACGGTGTTCGCCGAGGCGATGACGCCCGATCGTGTACCGCCGCGCGGCCCGGCTCACCAAGGGAAAGGCCAGATAGAGGCTGAAGACCGCCAGGAACGGGTAAAGCAGGAACACCAGGAAGGCCGGCCAGTAGCTTCCATCGAAACGAAAGCGCAGGTTGGACCAGCTCGTCATCGCCGCGTTGAAGCGCAGGCCGCGATTGATCAGCCAGGGCACGATCGCCGCGAACCCGAGAAGCAAGGCAAGCGACGCGATCGGGGAGAGCGTCGACGCGACCGAATAGATGACGAACATGGCCACCACGATGGCGCGGCCGATGAGAATCTGTGCGCCGCGCGCATGGTAGTCGAAGGGCCGGCCGTCGACGGTCGTGTTGCCGAGGAAGTACCTCTTGTTCCTCACCTTCGCCCAGGCCGAATAGATGCCGAGCGTGGCGATCGAGAGCAGCAGGTTGACGATCCAGATCCCGAAATACTCGCGGGCGGTGCCGGTAAACCGCACCGGGACAGCCTGGGTTGCAGAACTCAAGGAAACATTCCCGCCTGTCGTGCATTGCCTTCTAGATGCGCCAACCCCGGCGGGCTGTCAATTCGAGACCCTGGTGGGCGGGATCAGTGGAACAGCAGCGACGGGTACCAGAGGACCGCGACGATGCGGTCGAACATGACGTAGAGGAAGACCCAGGCCGCCGCCGCGTAGAGCAGCGCGATCCACCACGCATAGCGGCCCCAGACCAGCAAATAGAGGGCGACGAACACGGGAAGGGCGACCATCTGGCCGGAAACGACGGTGAGCGCGAAGACGCCGATCCACCAGAGATAGAGCTGGCCCGCACGGGGGAGTTCGCCGCGCACCGGGAAGACCTCGCCGCCCTCGGCGCGGAGCCGCCGGATCTCCCGCGCGCCCTGCCACAGGGCGAGGAGGGCGAGGCAGATCGCCGGGATCATGGTGATCATCGGGGTCCCGCCGACATCGGCCGGCCAGGCGAAGGTCGGCACCAGCCCGTATACGCAGACCGCGAGCAGCATCCCGACCACCACCATGGACACCGTCGGGTCGGTGCGCCCGAGATCGGCGACGATCCTGGTTCCGCTCTCCCGCCGCGCCCTCCGCCGCCGGATCGCGAAGACGATCGAAAGGACGATCAGCACGGCGATGATCAGGCAGATCGGCCGGGCGAGCCAGGACAGGCCGTCATGCGCCGAGTTGGTGATGAACAGGGCGTTCTCCATGATCGGTCCGATCACCAGGCCCAGCACCATCGGCGGCCGCGGCACGCCGCCATGCTTCATCGCATAGCCGACCAGGCCGAACACCAGCAGCGCGATCCAGTCGCCGATATTGGCGTTGGCGAGCCACGCGCCCATGAACACGAACAGCGTGATCGCCGGCACCACCAGGTGGCCCGGCAGGAAGGTCACCCGCGCGACCTGGCGGGCGAGCAGCATCAGCAGCAGCGCGCCCGCGACATTGGCGATCGCCAGCGTCCACATCAGCGAGAAGGTGATGTCGAGCTTCGAGGTCAGCATCTCGGGCCCGGGCGTCATGTCCTGGATCATCAGCGCGCCCAGCAGGATCGCCATCGAGGCGCTGCCCGGGATGCCGAAGGCGACGGTGGGGATCAGCGCGCCCCCCTTCATCGCGTTGTTGGCGGTCTCGGGCGCGATCACGCCGCGCACGTCGCCCTTGCCGAACCCCTCCTTGTCCCGCGAGCTCTGCACCACGTGGCCGTAGGCGACCCAGTCGACGATGGAGCCGCCGAGACCGGGCAGCATCCCGACATAGGCGCCGATCGCCGTCGAGCGCAGCACCAGCCACCAGTTGCGCCAGGCGTCGCGGATGCCCCTCCTCATCCCGCCCGCCATCCGGTCCTCCGGCACGCGCGAGATCGAGCTGTTGCGGATCGCGAGGTCGATCACCTCGGGGAGGGCGAACAGCCCGAGCACGACCGGGATCAGCGGCAGCCCCTCCAGCAGGTAGGTCGTGCCCAGCCAGTAGCGCGGCACCGCCCCGTTCTCGGCATAGCCGACATAGGACAGGCCGAGCCCGACCAGGCCGGCGATGAGGCCGCGCAGGATCGAATCCCCCGACAGCGAACCCACCATGGCGAGCCCGAGCAGGCCCAGCATGAAGAACTCGGCCTGGGTGAAGGAGAGGATCAGCGGCTTGACGATGGGGATCGACAGGCCGAGCACCACCGCGCCCAGCAGCCCGCCGACGGCGGACACGGTGAACGCCGCGCCGAAGGCGCGCGAGGCCTCGCCCTTCATCGCCATCGGGTAGCCGTCGAGGATGGTCGCCTGCGAGGCCGCGGTTCCGGGAATGCCCAGCAGCACCGAGGCGATGGTGTCGCTGGTGGTGGTCACCGCGAACATGCCGAGCAGGAAGGCGAGCGCCGGCACCGGCTCCATCGAGAAGGTGAAGGGAAGCAGGATCGCCATCCCCACCAGCCCCGACAGGCCGGGGACCGCGCCGAAATAGAGCCCGATGACGACGCCGAGGAAGAGATATCCGATGGCCGGCCAGGCGACCACCGATACCAGCCCGCTCAGCGCGGCATCGAACATCGGATTGCCCGGGCCGGACACCCGGGCGGCATCATGCCGCCCGGATGCGCCGGTGCCACGGGAACGCTTCGGCTATTTCCTGCCGATGAGGTTCTTGAAGAAGGCGACGATCTCGGGCGAGACCTTGCCCGCGGCGTCTACATGGCCCTGCGCCGCTTCCGCGAGGATGATGTTCGGCGGCGCCTTGATCACCTTGGTGTAGTCGGCGGCGAAGTCCTTGTCCGCGGCCAGGGCCTTCCACGCCGCGCGCAGCGCCTTGACCGCCTCGTCCGGCGTCCCCGCCGGGACGAAAGAGCCGCGCAGCATGCTCACCGACAGGTTGTTGATCAGCTGGAAGGCATCGTACTGCACGCCCGAGGGCTTCTTGCCCTTGAGCCTCTGATAGACGTCGTGATAGGTCGGGATGCCCTTGAGATGCGGATTGCGCACCTCCTTGCCGTCGGGGCCGACCGCCGAATAGTACCAGAGCGAGATCGCGTGTCCCGGCTGGATCAGGTTGGGCTCGACGTTCTTGCGGAAACCCGGCACCGAGCCGCAGGAGAACTGGGTCTCGTTCTGCATCACGCCCGCGACCACCTTGGCGAGGCCCTTGTAGCCGGTGACGTATTTGTAGTCCGCGCCCAGCAGGTCGAGCGCCATGCGGAACCGGAGGTCGTGCGACGACGTGACCCGCATGCCGGCGGCCTTGAATCCCTTGATCTTCAGCAGGTCGTCGACCTTGCTCACGCCCGCGTCCTTGCGGATGTAGCACACCTGCGGGTGGCCGATGCCGGCGAGCCAGACGAATTTGGAGAAGTCGACCCGCAGCCCGGGGTCCTGGAGCACCTGCGAGATCAGCGGCGGGGTGAAGATCGCGAGCGACTGCCCGTCCGGCTTGGCGACCTCGCCCATGTAGTTGGAGCCGGTGATGCCGCCCGCGCCCGGGACGTTCTTCACGATGATGCGGGGGTTGCCCGGGATGTGCTTGCTCAGATGCTTGGCGACCAGCCGCCCTTCGATGTCGGTCGGCCCGCCCGCCGAGTAGTTGATCAGGATGGTGATGCGCTTGCCCTTGTAGAACTGCGCCTCCGCCGTGCCGGCAAGGCCGACCAGGGCGGCAACCGCACCGGCCAGGGTTACGCTCAGCAGTCGTTTCATCTCGGTCTCTCCCCTCTTTGTTCGCGGTCTAGTCCCGCTGATCGGACAGCATCGTCCCCAGCTTGAACGGCTCGAAGGTGGGCTTGTAGCTCTTCTCGTCGAGGAACTGGCGCAGCCCGGTGTTGTAGGAATCCTCGGCGTCGGCCACCTTGATCGACTGGCCCTTGGCGGCGAGGTAGTCGTAGGCTTGGCCGAAATCCATCGTGCGGACCTGGCGCACCGCCTGCTTGGTGGCGCGCAGCACCGCCGGGCTCTTCTTCATCAGCTTCTCGGCGAGCTTGACGGTCTCCGCCTCGAGCGCGTCGTCCGGCACGGCGTAGTTGACCATGCCGATGCGCGCCGCCTCGTCGCCGTCGAACGGATCGCCGAGGCAGGCATAGTAGAGCGCGTGCCTGGGCAGCACCGCGTCCGACACCACCTTGGCGACCAGCGCGCCCGGCAGGATGCCCCAGTTGACCTCGGACAGCGAGAACGTCGCGCCCTTGCCGGCGATCGCGAAATCGGTCGCCAGAAGCTGCATGAACGCGCCGCCCACGCAGTAGCCGTGGATCATCGCGATGGTCGGCTTGTCGTAGTTGTAGAGGCGCTGCCAGCGCCAGCTATTGGCGTAGCGCTGCGCCTTCTTGCGCTCGAAGGGGTCGTTCTCGAGCTCGCGGAAGAATTTCTTCAGGTCCTGGCCGGCGCTGAAATTGCCGCCCGCCCCGGTGACCACGATGACCCGCGCATCGGGGTCGGTCTCCAGCCGGCCCAGCGCGTCGTCCATGTCGTAGTGGAGCTGCGGACTCATCGCGTTGCGCTTCTCGGGACGGTTCATGATCGCCCAAGCGACACCGTCCCGGATTTCGACCTTGACGCATTCGTAGCTGTAATCGGCCATGACCCCTCCTTCGGGCGTTCCGTCGTCGAGATTGGCGAAAGCTTATCGGAGCGCATCGGCCCGTCAAAGCGCCGCCCGGCTCACCCGCCATATTCGCGCAGCACGCGGCGGGCGAGCGCCATCTTGAGGATCTCGGTCGGGCCTTCGGTGATCACGAAGCTCCGCTGGTCGCGCCACATGCGCTCGATCGGCAGATCGGTGGTGAGCCCGATCCCGCCATGGATCTGGAGGCAGCGATCCGCCGCCTCGAAGGACTTGGTGTCGCCGAGATACTTGCACATATAGGCCTCGTAGCGGATGTCCTCGCCGCGATCGGCCTTCCAGGCGGCGTGGTGGACCATCAGCCGCAGCCGGTGGAGGTCGGCATAGATGTCGACCAGCATCCACTGCACCGCCTGGCGCTCGGCGAGCGGCTTGCCGAAGGTGACGCGCTGCCCGGCGTAGGAGGCGCCGAGCTCGAGGCAGCGCTCCATCACCCCGATGCCGCGCGCGCCGTGGCGGATGCGCCCGGCGCTGATCCAGTTCTGCGCGAATTTGAAGCCGTCGCCCTCCTCGCCGATGCGGTTCTCGGCCGGCACCCGCACGTCCTCGAAGGCGATCTCCCAGGGCCGGTCGTCCATCATGGTTTCCTGCGGCCTGAGCAGCGTCACCCCGGGCGTGTCCATGTCGACGAGGAACGCGGATATCCCGCCGCGCGAGCCCTTGGCGCGGTCGGTGGCGGCGAAGACCTGGGCGAAATCCGCCTCGTCGGCGCCGGTGATGAAGCGCTTCGTGCCGTTGATCACGTAGTGGTTGCCGTCGCGCACGGCGGTCGAGCGCATGGCGCCCGGGTCGCCCCCCGCGTCGGGCTCGGTCTGGGCGAAGCACGCCTTCTTCTCGCCGGCGACGACCGGCAGCAGGTAGCGCTGCTTCTGCGCCTCGTCGAGGAAGTAGAGGATCGGGCTCACCGCGGGTCCGAAGATGCTGGCGTTGCGCGAGGGCAGCGCGATGGTGCGGCCGAGCTCGGACCACACCACGGCGCGGGCCAGCAGGCCGAGCCCGAGCCCGCCATACTCCTCCGGCACGTCGTAGAGCCAGAGCCCGAGCGCCTTCGCCTTCTCCTCCAGCGCGGCGCGCACTCCGGGCTTGATCTTGCCGCCCTCGCAGGTCTCGCGCTCGATCGGGATCAGCTCGCGGTCGACGAAGCGCCGCACCGTCTCCTTGAGCATCGCGAGCTCGTCGGGCAGGTCGAAATTCATCGCCGCGCGGTCTCCCTGATATCCACCGCCCGCACCCCCTCGCCCTCGGCCAGCACGATCAGCGGGTTGATCTCGAAATCGGCGAGGCGGACGCGCACGCGGAAATACACCTCGCCCGCCGCCAGCATCGCCCCCACCAGCGCGTCGACGTCGCGCGGCTCCCGCCCGCGGAAGGCGCCCAGCAGCGCGCGTGCGCGGAGCGACTCCAGCATGTCGCGCGCTTCCGCCTCGTCGATCGGCAGCAGCCGGAAGGCGAGGTCGCGCAGCACCTCGACATGGATACCGCCGATCCCGGCGACGATCACCGGGCCGAACTGGGGGTCGTCCCGGAGGCCGAGGAAGAATTCGAGCCCGTCGACCATCTCCTGCACCAGGAAACCGTCGAGCCGCGCTCCGGGACGGGCGGCTTCGAGCCGCGCCGTCATCTCGTCGGCCGCCCGCGCGACGGCTTCCGCGTCGCCGAGCCCCAGCGCCACCCCGCCGATCTCCGTCTTGTGCAGGGCCGCGGGAGAGACGATCTTGAGGGCCACCGGATAGCCGATGTCCGCGGCGATCGACGCCGCCTCGGCGGCGGTCGCGGCGAGCCCGCCCTGCGGGGCCGGCACCCCGGCGGCGGCGAGCAGTTCGGCGACCGGTCCCGATGCCGGGGTCGTCGCGGGCCGGGCGGGAAGGCCGCGCCGCCGGCGTTCGGCAAAGCGCCCGAGCGCCTTGAGCGCGCGCACGGTCTCCGGCAGGCCCTGCAGGAAGGGAACGCCCGCCGCCGCCTGGAAGGCGCGCCCGGCGTCGGTCACGTTCTGGCCCATCCGCCCATGCGCCACCACCGACGCCGCGCCGCGCGCCGCGGCCGCGAACACGTCGGGATCGCCGCGCTCGCCGTCCTCTGCCGGCAGCTGGCCCTGCATCGACAGGATGTCGACCCCGGGGTCGTCGGCGATCGCCCGGCAGATCTCGCGGAAATCGTCCTGCCGTCCGGCCAGCCCGGCGCCGCCGTCGAGCGGGTTGCCGGGGGCGAGCCCGCGGTCGAGCAGAGGCGCGACGCTCGCCATGGTCCCGGCGCTCAGCTCGGCCACCGGCAGCCCGGTCTCGCTCGCATAGTCGAGGAACAGCCCGGTCGCCCCGCCCGAATAGCCCGCGAAGGCCACGCGAGGCCCGTTCGGCAGGCGCGCGGTGGAGAACATCAGCGCCGTCTCGATCAGGTCGTCGAGCCCGTGGCAGCGCAAAATGCCGTAGCGGTCGCAGACCGCGTTGAAGATGTCGTCGTCGCCCGCCACCGCCCCGGTGTGGCTCTCGGTCGCCGAGCGGCCGCGCTCGCTCGCCCCGGTCTTGACCGCGACAATGGGCTTTCCCGCATCGAGCGCCTTTTCGGCCGCCGCCATGAACGCCTCGGGCCGGCGGATCCCCTCCAGCATGCAGGCGATCACCCGTGTGCCCGGGTCGTCGACCAGGAAGGCGATGTAGTCCGCCGCGTCGAGGTCGAGTTCGTTGCCGCTGGACACCGCGTAGCTGAAGCCGAGGCCGCGCACCGCGCCCTGGCCGAGCCAGTACTGGAAGGTGCCGCCGGACTGGAAGACCACGCCGACCCCGCCCTTCGGCAGCCCGCGCACCCGCTCGGCCGGGTAGAACAAATTGGCTTCCGGGAGCGCCAGCGCGCCCATGCAGTTGGGCCCGCACACCCGGAGCCCGCGCGCGCAGAGCTCGGCCAGCGACCGCGAACGCTCGCCCCCCGCCGCGTCCCCGCCCTCGCCGAACCGGGCGGCGAAGACCAGCGCCGATCCGAGCCCGTTGGCCAGCCCGTCGGCCAGCGTGTCCGCGACGCTTTCCGCCGGGATCAGGGTCAGCGCGAGGTCGACCGGCTCCGGCAGGCTCGCGAAGGAAGGGTGCACCTCGCGGCCCCACAGCCGGTCGCGCCGCGGGTTGATCAGATAGACCGGAACCGGGAAGCCGGCATGCTCCAGGTTGGCGTAGATCGCCCGCGGCCAGCCCCCCGCGCCGCTTTCCGAAGCGCCGACGATGGCAATGGAACGCGGCCTGAAAAGCTGCTCGACCGATCTGAACACGTCGACTCCGCCGGGACCGCGACCGCTGGCCAGTATCGGCACCGCCTTCCGGGCGTCAACCGGCGGCGGCAAGGCGGGTTCGCGGACCGGCGCGGAAGGGTCTACACTGACCGGCGGAGGCGCGGATGAGGCTCCCTGTCCATGGGTTCGTTGCGGCGGCCGCCCTGGCGGCCGGGTGCATGCTGGGCCCGTCCGAAGCCCGGGCCGACGCCATCGACGGCATGTGGTGCAGGGACAGCCGGTCGATGCACATCGACGGTCCTTCCATCGTTACCCCGGGCGGCGCTTCGATGACCGGCGACTACGACCGGCACGGTTTCCGCTATGTCGTTCCGCCCGGCGAGGAGGGGACCGGCGAGACGGTCGTCATGGTCCTGCTCAGCGACCACGACCTCGACGTGACCCTCGGCGAAGGCGCCACCGAGCGCTGGCGGCGCTGCAAGCTGACCAGTTGACGGCGGTTCCAGGCGGATGGAGCGGCACATGGGCCAAATCGAGGCGGTGGACCTGCTCTGCGTGGGTTCGGGGCTGGCCGGGCTCTCGGCGGCGCTGGCGGCGGCGGGGCGCGGGCTCAAATCCTGCGTCGTCGAGAAATCGACCCGCCTCGGCGGCGGCAGCGCCATGTCGTCGGGCGGGGTATGGATCGGGGCGAACCGTCACCAGGCGGCGCACGGTCTGTCCGACAGCCCGGAGGAGACACGCGCCTATCTCGATTTCATCGCCGGCGGGGCGTCGGTTCCCGAAAACCTCGCGGCGCTTGCCGAGAGGTCCGACGAAGCTCTGGGAGCTTTCGAGGGTTTGGGCGTGTCGCTCCTGCTACGCCCCAAGGTTCCGGACCAGTTCTACCCCCGGGCACCGGGTTCGACGGCCGCCGGCCGGTCCTTCAACGCCGCGCCGATCGCGCGCGCCGAGCTCGGCGAGTGGTCCGACCTGCTCCAGGACAACCCCTATTTTCCGCCCGGCATGTCGAGCACGGACATGGTCGCCTGGGGCGGGCTGGGCAGCATGCAGGACTGGGACCCGAAGCTCTTGCGCGAGCGGGCCGAGAGCGGCCGACTCGGCACCGGTCAGGCCATCGTGGGCCAGTTTCTGGCCGGGCTGGGACGCGCGGGCGTCCCCATCCTGACGGAGTTCGAGGCCGGCTCGCTGATACGCGACAACGGCCGAGTGACGGGAATCCGCGGCCGGCACGCCGGCCGTCCCGCGGAGATCGCGGCGAGACGCGGCGTCGTGCTGGCGACCGGCGGCTATGAGAGCAACCCGGACCTGGTGGCGCGATTCGAAGGCGTGCCCGGCTGGCGCTCCATGTTCCCGGCCTCGATCACCGGCGACGGGATGACGATGGCCACCGAGATCGGTGCCGCCATCCACCGGGTGCCGGAAAACTTCTTCTTCTTTCTCGGCTACGACATTCCCGGCGCGGGGCCGGGCGGCGCGGCGCGCTTCCGGATGACCGGGTTCACCGAGCTCAGCTATCCGCACTCCATGGTGGTCAACCGGGCGGGACGCCGGTTCTTCGACGAATCGAGCTTCCAGAAGGGGGTGCGGGCGATCAAGGCGTTCGACCAGGCGAACCGCGATTTTCCCAACCTGCCCTGTTTCATGATCTTCGACCGCCGGTTCCAGGAACGCTATTCCTTCGCCGAACGGCCGCCCGGCGCGCCGCCGCCGGGCTGGCTGGCGCGCGCCGATTCGCTGGCCGGGCTCGCCGCCGAGCTCGGCATCGACGGTTCGGCGCTCGAAGAAACCGCCGCCAGCTTCAACCGCGGCGCCGCCGAGGGCCGCGACCCGGAATTCGGCCGCGGCGACTTCCTCTGGATCCAGGTGCTGTCGGGTGACAGCGCGCACCCGATCCACCCCAACCTGGCGCCGGTGTCCGAGCCGCCTTTCTACGGCGTCCGCCTGCATCCCAGCGGGTCGAGCTCCGCCGGCCTGCTGACCGACGCCGATGCCCGGGTGCTGCATGTGCGCGGCCATCCCATCGCCGGGCTGTATGCCTGTGGCAGCGCCGCGGCGCAGACCGATTTCGGGGTCGGCTACCAGGGCGGGCTGCTGCTGGTGCGCGGCATGACCTTCGGCTACCTCGCCGCGCGCCACGCCGCCTCGGCCCCCGGCGATTGACGCACGTTCCGGGCGGGACCGATAATCCCCGGGACACGGGAGGGCGATCGCCGGGATGAACGACACAGCCGAGCCCGACTTTTCGACCTGGCTGCGCATCCCCTCGGATTCGCTTGCGGCCGTCGCTGGCGTGCTCATCCTGGTGATGATGGTGCATGTGACCGCCGACGTGTTCGGCCGTCTCGCCTTCAGCGCGCCGATCGACGGCACGCTTGAGATCGTCGCCGGCTACTACATGGTGGCGGTGGTGTTCCTGCCGCTCGCCCATGTCAGCCGCGGCGAGGGCCATATCTTCATCGAACTGTTCACCCGCGGGCTGCCGGAGCGCGTGCGGTCCTGCCTCGACGCGGCCGCGGCCACGCTGACCCTGTTCTACGTCGCGCTGATGGCCTGGCAGACCGCGGTCGAGGCGATGATCCAGACCGAGGGCGGCGAGCTGTGGGAGACCGCCGACGATCTGATCGTCATCTGGCCGAGCCGCTGGCTGATCCCGATCGGCTGCGCGCTGATGGCGGTGCTGTTCGCCTGCCTGGTGCTGCGCCACGCCCGCGCGGGCCGCGCGCGGTGACCCCCCTCGAAATCGGCTTTTTCGGGATCGGCGCGGTTATCCTGCTGATCGCGCTCCGCGTCCCGATCGGCGCGGCGCTCGGCCTCGTTGCCTTTTTCGGGATCGTCAGCCTGCGCAACGTGGACGTGGCCTTCGCGGCGCTGCGGACGACGCCGTTCGAGTTCGCCGCCCACTGGTCGCTTTCCGCCATCCCGATGTTCCTGCTGATGGGGGCGGTCGCCTATTACTCGGGGATCAGCTCGGCGCTGTTCAACGCGGCCAGGCTCTGGCTGGGCGCGCTGCCGGGCGGGCTCGCCGTGGCGGCGACCTTCGCCTGCGCCGGTTTCGCCGCGGCGTCGGGCGCCTCCATCGCCACCGCGGCGGCGATGGGCCGCATCACCATCCCGGAAATGCTCGCCATCAAGTACGACAAGGGGCTGGCCGCCGGGGTGGTGGCGAGCGCGGGCACGCTGGGAACCCTGATCCCGCCGAGCATCCTGATGGTGCTCTACGGCATCTTTGCCGAGGTCTCGGTGAGCAAGCTGTTCATCGCCGGCATCCTGCCGGGCATCCTGACCGCGTTCGTCTACAGCGCCATGATCGTGGTGCGCTGCCGGCTCAACCCCGCGCTCGCGCCCAATATCGACTTCGAGGCGACATGGGGCGAGCGTTTCGCCGCGCTGAGGGAGATCTGGCCGCTGGCGGCCCTGGTCGCCGGCATCATCGGCGGGCTCTATGCCGGGGTGTTCACCGCCACCGAGGCCGGCGCTGCCGGCGCCTCGCTCGCCATCGTGATCGTCTGGCTGCAGGGCAAGCTCACCCTTGAGCGGCTGAAATTGAGCGTGCTGGAGGCGCTGAGCAGCACGGCGCGCATATTCTTCGTCGCGGTCGGCGCCGTCCTGCTGACCCGCTTCCTCGCTTTGACCGGGGTGCCGGGGTATCTCGCCGAGGTGGTCGGCGGCTGGGCTGGCGATCCGCTGCTGCTGGTGATCGCGGCCTCGCTGATCTACATCGTGCTCGGCATGTTTCTCGACCCGCTCGGGGTGATGCTGCTGACGCTGCCGCTCTTCCTGCCGATGTTCACCGCGCTCAACCTCGACCTGATCTGGTTCGGCATCCTGGTCATCAAGTATCTCGAGATCGGGATGATCACACCGCCGGTCGGGATGAACGTCTATGTCATCAAGAGCGTGGTCGGCGACAAGATCGAGCTCGAAACCATCTTCAAGGGCGTCGCGTGGTTCCTGGTCTGCGACATCGTCGTCATCGCCCTGATCGTCGCATTCCCGGACATTGCGCTGCTTCTGCCCGGCATGATGAGATAACCGCAACCGGCAAACGGGAGGAACGGAACATGAAACGGTTCGGATATGCGGCGCTTCTGGCCGCGGCCGGCGCGCTCGCGCTGGTCCAGCACGCTTCGGCGCGCGATCTGGTGTTCGGCAGCGCGCTGCCGCCGCAGCACAACGTCAACACGCACGGGCTCGCCCCCACCTTCGCCGCGCTCGCCAAGGCAACCGGCGGCAAGCTGAAGTGGAAGCTGCTGACGGGCGGCCAGCTCTTCGGGCTGCGTGCCTCGCTGACCGGTGTCGGCGGCGGCATGGCGGACGGCGCGATCATCATCCCGAGCTTCGTCCAGTCCAAGATCCCCCATGTCTACACCATCACCGACATGGCGCTGTTCGCCGAGGATCCGCTGGTGGCGGCGGCGGCATCGGCCGAGACGATCTTCCACGACTGTCCGGAATGCCTGGCCGATTTCAAGAAGCAGAAGACCGTGCCGCTCGGCTTCTACGGGCTCAACACCTACAAGCTCCTGTGCAACACCAAGGTGACCAACCTCGCCGAGGTCAAGGGGAAGCGCATGCGGACCTCCGGCGCCAACGGGCGCTGGGCCAGGGCGATGGGCGGGACGCCGGTGTCGATGTCGGGCTCCGACATGATCGAGGCGTTGCAGCGCGGCCAGATCGACTGCGCGATCGGCCCGCTGGCCTGGGTCAAGGCCTATTCGATCGGCGAGCACATCAAATACGTGCTCGACTTCCCGATGGGCAATTTCGCCGGCGCGGCGCATTTCGTGATGAACCGGGCGGCCTGGGACGGACTCCCGCTCGAACACAAGAAGGCGATCGTCGACGCCATGCCGCTGTCCGCCGCGATGACCACCATTGACGGCTACGCCAGGGACGAGCAGACCGGAATCGAGATGGTGCGTTCCGCGGGCGGCGTGTTCACCAAGGGCGGCAAGGAGTTTTCCGATCTCAGGGCGAGCTACCTCGATGGCGAGTTGGAGACCGTCATCGCCGGTGCCAAGAAGCGCCGGGTCAAGGACCCGCAGAAGATCATCGACGCCTTTCGCGCCAATGTCGCGAAGTGGGAGAAGCTGCTCGCCGGCAAGACCCGCGACACCGCGACCTTCCAGGCGCTGCTGAAGGAGCACGTCTACGACCGGATCGACCCGGCCAAGCTGTAGAAGGGCGTCCCGTGGGCGGGGCGGCGCAACGGCGGCCCCGTCTGGCGGCATGAGCGGAGGTGCCGCGCATATGTCGGCCCGGTTGGCGATGCACAACGCCAACCGGTTCAAGCTCGGGCTGTTCGGCGCCAACTGCTCGTCGGGGCGGGCGGTGACCGGGGTGCCCGAACGCTGGTCCGGCAACTGGTCCGACAACCTGGCGCTGGCGCGGATGGCGGACGAGGCCGGCATCGACTTCCTGCTGCCGATCGGCCGCTGGAAGGGCTATGGCGGGGAGACCGACTACCAGGGCGAGACGCTGGAATCGGTCACCTGGGCGACCGCGCTGCTGGCCCACACGCGGCGCCTCACCGTGTTCGCCACCGTGCATGCGCCGCTGCTCCACCCCGTCATCGCCGCCAAGTCCTTCGTCACCGCCGACCTGGTCGGGGAGGGGCGTTTCGGCGTCAACATCGTCTGCGGCTGGAACGAGGGCGAGTTCGCCATGTTCGGCGTCGCCCAGCGCGACCACGAGGCGCGCTACGCCTACGGCCAGGAATGGATCGACGCGATCCGCATGATGTGGGAGCGCGACGACGCGTTCGACTTCGACGGCGAATTCCTGAAACTCCGGGATGTACGCGCCGCGCCCGGGCCCTACGGCAACTCGCGGCCGCTGCTGATGAACGCGGGCGCTTCGCCGACCGGGCGGGAATTCGCGGTGCGCAACTGCGATGCCCTGTTCTCGACGCGACGCCGCGCGGCGACGATCGACGAGTTCGCCGAGGACATCCGCGCCGCCAGGCGCCTCGCCGCCGACCATGGCCGCGAGATCGACGTCTACTCGGTGGGCGTGGTGACCTGCCGGCCGACCATGCGGGAGGCCGAGGAGTACCACCGCCGCTGCGTCATCGACCACGCCGACTGGGCGGCGGTCGACAACATTCTGGCGATGCGGGGGATGTACCCGGGAGACTTTCCCGCCGCCGAGTTCGACGAGCTCAGGCGCCAGATCGCGCACGGGCTCGGCGGCATCCCGATCGTCGGCGATCCCGACCACGTCGCCGCCGAGATCGCCCGCTTCGCCGAGGCCGGGCTGCGCGGGATCGGCGTCTCCTTCGTCAACTACGCCGCCGAGCTCCCGTATTTCTGCGACGAGGTCCTGCCCCGGCTGGAGCGGATCGGGCTGCGCGAGAAGCGGCGGTAACCGGGCGTCCGTCGATGCCGGATTGTCGTACGCCATCCGCAGTGGAACCCCGACGCACTCGGTTCCCGGTGTTACCCACGGCGTGCGCCGCACGGTATCACGCCTGCCATAGACCCGCGCGCTGGTCGCCTGCGATTCGGCCCCGGCGCGCTTGGGCAAGCTCGTAAGCAGCCTGCATCCGCATCCAGTGCTCGGCGGTGCCCCAGCCGATATCCTCCAGCGCCAGCGCCATGTTCGCCGACACCCCCGCCTTGCCGTTCAGAAGGCGCGACAGCGTTCCGCGCTCGCAGCCGAGACGCGCCGCCGTCCCGGTCACGTTCCAGCCCGCATCGTCCATGCTCTCACGGATCAGTTCGCCGAGATGCGGCGGGTTCTGCATCGGGCCGACGCGGTCGCTCGCAATGTCGTTCATGGTCGGCACTTCCTCCAGTCAGTGATAGTCGATCAGGTCCACATCCACCGCCTCGCCGTCCTCGAAGCGGAACACCACGCGCCAGTTGCCGGAGACGCGAACGCTCCATTGGCCCGCCCGGTCGCCCTTCAGGGGATGCATCCGGAAGCCCGGCGCGTCGGCACTCCCCGGATGCGTCGCTTCTTGCAGGCGGAACAGGATGCGCCTGAGCCGTGGGACGAGGTTCGCCGGCAGCCGGGCGGCGTCGTCCCGCTCGTGCAGCGCCCGCAATCCCTTGTGCCCGATCTTCATGCCTCATTGTGGCGCGATGCGCTACACGCCGCAAGCGCCGACCGTCTCAAGGAGCGATGTGCACCGCCCGCTTCGCCGAGGCTGGGCTGCGCGGGATCGGCGTCTCCTTCGTCAACTACGCCGCCGAGCTCCCGTATTTCTGCGACGAGGTCCTGCCCCGGCTGGAGCGGATCGGGCTGCGCGAGAAGCGGCGGTAGCGGCCCCTAATCCGCGAGATGAGACGGCCACTCCGCCGGGGCCTCGGCGTCGACGACATTGGCCATCATCGCGGTCTTGCAGAAATGGCCGATCACGCCCACCAGGTCGGCGAGGCGGCGATAGCCCAGCACCTCTTCGGCGGCGGCGAACCCGTCCGCGCCCAGCGTGCCGGTCGCCAGCAGCTCGCGCGCCGCGTCGTGGACGACCTCGTCCTCGCGGTTCGCGAAGCCGGGCCGTTCGCGGGCGTTCACCGCGTCGACCACCGCGCGGTCGAGCCCGGCCTCGAGCGCCATCCGTGCCTGGGCCGCCCAAGGATAGGCGGCGTTCCAGCGCCGTGCGACGAGTAGCGCGACCAGGCGGAGCTGGGGCAGGGTGAGCGAGCAGCGGTTCTCGAAATACTCGGTCGCCGAGTTGTTGGTCTCCCACATCCCGGGCGCGTGGGCGTAGCCGACGGCGGGCCCGCGCCCGACCCGCCCGGTCGCCGCTACGGTCTCGTCGTAGACCCGCTTTCCCTCGTCATCCATCTCGTCGCGCGCGAGCGCGGGTATTCTGGTCATGCGTCGACTCCCGGGTTCAGACCGGCCGGCCGCCGGTATGCGAAGAGGTGATCTTGAGGCGATAGCCGTCGGGGAACGGGATGGTGAAGGAAGAGTGGACCGAGCCCGAGGCGATGTCCGACGGGTCGAGGCCCATCTCGCGGTAGCGCGCATGGGTCGCCCGGACGTCGTCGACCATCAGGTCGATCGGCGCCATCTGGCCCGGCGCGATCTCGCGGTCCCCGCCGCGGACGATCAGATGGGTGCCGCCGCGCAGCTCCAGCACGGCGTACGATTCCTGCCGCGTCACCCGGCGGACCCCCAGCCGCTCCAGCAGGTCGCACGCCGCGTCGAGGCTGTTGACGTCCAGCCTGACATGGCCGATCGCCACCCCGGGCCTGGGATCGTCCGGTTCCGTCATGCCGCCCTCCCGCGCTGCTTCGACGGGGTCGAGCGTGACTCGAAACGGCCGGCCAGGCAATCCGGCATGCGACCGGTGTCGTGCTACAACATCCGCCATGCGCATCCCGACCTATGACGACCTGCTGGCGGCGCATGAGCGGATCGCGCCGCATGTCCACCGCACCCCGGTGCTGACCTCGAACTCGCTCGACCGCCTGGCCGGGGCCGAGCTGTTCTTCAAATGCGAGAATTTCCAGCGCGCCGGCGCGTTCAAGGCGCGCGGCGCGTCGAACGCCGTGTTCGGCCTGTCCGACGCGGAGGCGGGGCGCGGGGTGGCGACCCACAGCTCGGGCAATCACGCGCAGGCGCTGGCCTATGCGGCGCGGCGGCGCGGCATTCCCTGCCATGTGGTGATGCCCGACGACGCGGTGGCCGCCAAGAAGCAGGCGGTGGCCGGCTATGGCGGCCGGATCGTCGAATGCGCGCCGTCCTACCCGGCGCGCGAGGCGGCGCTGGCCGGGGTGCTGGGAGAGACCGGCGCCGCGTTCGTCCACCCCTACGACGATCCGCGGGTGATCGCCGGCCAGGCCACCTGCGCGCGCGAACTGGCGGAGCAGACCGGCGGGCTCGATGCCGCGATCGCCCCCATCGGCGGCGGCGGCATGGTGTCCGGGACCTGCCTGGCGCTGTCCGCCCTCGCCCCCGACATGGCGGTTTACGCCGCCGAGCCCGAGCAGGCCGACGATGCCGCGCGCAGCCTCGCCGCCGGGCGGATCGTGGTGGACGAGGCGCCGCAGACGATCGCCGACGGGCTCAAGGCGCCGCTCGGCGAGCTCACCTGGCATTTCGTGTCGAACGGCGTCGCCGACATCCTGACCGTTTCGGAGACCGAGATCGTCGAGGCGATGAAGCTCATGTGGTCGCGGCTCAAGACGGTGGTCGAGCCGTCGAGCGCCGTGCCGCTCGCCGCGATCCTGAAGAACCGGCCGATCTTCGCCGGCAGGCGGATCGGCGTCGTGGTCACCGGCGGCAATGTCGATCCCGACCGGCTCCCCTGGGCGGGGGGCTGATGCCGTCCGGGCCGCCATCCGATATGATCGGAGCGCGAGCGGGGATGGGGGTGCGATCCATATGGCACAGCAGGATTGGGCGAGGGATCACGTCAGGCGGTACCGCGAGACCGGCGGCGCCGACGGGCATATCTGGAGGGGGCATGACGGGACGGGCAATTTCCCCTGCCTGCTGCTGACCACCACCGGGCGGAAGACCGGCGAGGCGCGGACCACGCCGCTGATCTACGGCCGCGACGGGCTCGATTTCGTCGTCATCGCCTCCCAGGGCGGGCGGCCCGACCATCCGTCCTGGTATTTCAACCTCGCGGCCGACCCGGCGGTGGAGATGCAGGTCGAAGCCGAGCGCTTCGCCGCCGCCGCGCGGACCGCGGCCGGGGAAGACCGCGACCGGCTGTGGCGGATGATGGCCGCGCTCTACCCGCCCTACGACGCCTATCGCGAGAAGGCCGCCGCGACCCGCGAGATCCCGGTCGTGGTGCTGTCCAGGGCGTAGGAGCGGGCGCGACGGCGCCCGAGAGCACCGTATCGCAATTCCGCCGCGCCGGCATATATTAGGGGCAGGCAGGACAATACCGCGCCAGGCGGTGGGGAGGTGCGATGACGACGCGGTCCATACTCGCTTTGCTGATCGAGCCGGAAACCGACCAGGCGGTGCTGCATGCGGCCGGCGCGATCGCCAGGGATTTTTCCGCCCATGTCGCGGTCACCCATGTCCGCGAGCGCCCGCGCGCAATCGCCGCGATGGGCTACGAGGGCATCCACGCCTATGTCAGCCACGACCTCGAGGCCGAGCATATCGAGCGCGCCAACGAGATCGAGTCCGCATCGCGCGCGCATTTCGACGCCTTCGTCGCCGAGACCGGCTTCGAGATCCGCACCCGGGCCGGGCACTCGGACCATCCCTCGGTGAGCTGGGAGGCGATCGACGAGTTCGGCCCCGACGTGGTCGCCAGGCGCGGCGGCGCCTATGACCTGATCGTCGTCGGCCGCCCCCTCGGCGGGCCGACCAATCTCGACCTGCTGAGCGTCGAATCGGCGATCTTCGCGACCGGGCGGCCGGTCCTGGTGACGCCGCCCGACCCGCCCGAGCATATCGGCGAGACGGTGCTGGTCGGCTGGAACCGGAGCGGCCCGGCGGCGCGGGCGTTCCACGCCGCCAAGGCGCTGCTGCTGGAGCGCTCGAAGAAGGTGCGGCTGCTCTCGGTCTCGACCGGGGCGAAGCAGGGCCCGCCCGCCGAGTCGATCAGCGAGAACCTCGCCTGGCACGGGATCGAGGCCGAGATCCGCGAGCTCTCGCCCGATTACCGCTCGATCGGCGAGGTGCTGCTGGCCGAGGCGAGCGCGATCGGCGCCGACCTCCTGGTGATGGGCGCGTTCTCGCGCAGCCGGCTGCGCCAGCTGATCCTCGGCGGGGTGACCCAGCACGTGCTGACCCGGGCCGAGATGCCGGTCTTCATGGCGCATTGAGCGGCGCCGGGCGGGCCCGCCCGAGCACAGGCTCGAAGCGCCGCGCGACCGCCATGGCGAGCCGGTCGGCGCCCCATTGCGCGACCACCTGGAGGCCCACGGGCAGGCGGTCGCGATCCAGCCCGCAGGGGATCGAGATCGCCGGCTGGCCCGACAGGTTGAACGGGTAGGTGTAGGGCGTCCAACTCACCCAGGGGAGCGGCGCATCCGCTTCGCCGCCCGGCGGCACCTCGTCCCCGGCGGCGAAGGCGGCGAGCGGCATGGTCGGCGTGACCAGCACGTCGCACGCCTCAAGCAGGGCGGCGAGCGCCGCGCTGAGCCGGCGCCGGTCGTCGATGGCGCGCAGCAGGTCGCCCGCCGAGCAGCCGCGCGCCAGCGCCGCGCAGCGCACCAGCCCCGGGTCCATCTCCGCCGCCCGCGCGGCGATAGTATCGGCGAACCCGAAGCCGCGCCCGGTCACCCACAGCGTCTCGAAGATGCCGCGCGGCAGGGCGATGTCGAGCGCGATGTCGGACCATGCGGCCGGCACCGCGGCCTTGAGCCGCGCCACCGCGTCGGCGAAGACCGCGGCCACGCCGTCTTCCGGCGCGACCCCGAACGGCGCGGCGGCGACCGCCACGCGCAGCCCTCCCGCGCGCAGCCGGGCGAGCGCTTCCCGCGAGGTCCGGTCGGATGCGCCGTAGGACAGCGGGTCGCGCGGGTCCGGGCCGGCGGTCGCCGCGACGGCCAGCGCGGCATCCTCGACCGAACGCGCCAGCGGCCCGACATGGGAGAGCGACCCGGTCACCGTCCCGGGCCAGACCGGGACCAGGCCGAGCGTGGGTTTCACGCCCACGGTCCCGCAGAACGCGGCCGGGATGCGGATCGACCCGCCGGCGTCCGAGCCGAGCGCGAGCGGCACCGCGCCCGCCGCCACGGTGGCCGCCGAGCCGGCGCTCGACCCGCCCGGGTTGCGCGCCGCGTTCCACGGGTTGCGGGTGATCCCGGTGAGCGGCGAGCTCCCGGTCCCCTTCCAGCCGAACTCCGGCATGGTGGTCTTGCCGACGATCACCGCACCCGCCGCCAGCACGCGTTCGATCATCGGCGCGTTCTCGGCGACCGCGGCATGGGATGACGTGCGCGAGCCGCGCGAGACCGGATGCCCGGCGACGTAGAAGTTGTCCTTGACCGCGATCGGCACCCCGTGCAGCGCCCCCCGGGGACGGCCCGCGCGGGCCTCGGCCTCGCGCTTCGCCGCGGCGCGGAGCGCGTCGCGGTCGAGCAGGCGCACATAGGCGTTGATCCGGGGCTCGGCCTCGCGCGCCAGGGCGAGCGCGTGCTCGGCGAGATGGACCGGGGAGACCGCGCCGTCCGCCACCAGAAGCGCCGCCCGCCTGGCCGTGAGGCGCCGGTAGCGGGCAGGCGTCAATTCGG
>MKWU01002582.1_pt1 | contig 26584 bp, 26 predicted proteins | sample 809101 | NCBI WGS metagenome assembly MKWU01 (sample SAMN05860141, study PRJNA318959) | sponge metagenome | host: Aplysina aerophoba | place: Slovenia: Piran, Adriatic Sea, Gulf of Piran | collected 2013-05-07 | reverse complement strand
GTTGCGGGGGCGCAGCCCCTGCACAAGGGAGGGCCGAAGGCCCGACCGCCAAAAATATACCAGTGAGGGGAGAAAGAACACCTTTGCTCGCCTCATTCAGGGGTGCGAATCAGTTTCGGCTGAGTAGTTGCGCCGAATTTATGGGATGCGCCCTGACTTTTCGTTCCCTTGACACCCTCCCGACGAGCGGTATAATTAATGATATATTTCTGTCAATCTGTTCCAATGTCTGTGACAACATTTACATTCAGAGGGTGTACGGAGTTGAAAAGAGTTCCTTCCTGCCACAACTTCTTGATTGTTGGAGAATCGACCAGTGGTATAAGGGCAATGCATTCAGCAAGCTGCGGGTCTGAGTGGCCCCAGATTTGGAATCCAATCAATGTCATAGGAGAAGGTCAAGACTAGCCCACATATCCTTAAGCCAAAGCATCAGGGTACAAAAGCGGCGAAACGCGAAGTAAGTGATCTTCAGGTCGGAATGCAAACTGTTCCTGCATAGAATAGGCGGCACAACTGTATGATGTGAGAGACGCGCGAGTTTCGTCCCTCTCCAAACAGTCCCAAACGCAGGAAGATGAACGAACCGCCCGAGCTCTGCCGATGGGTCTATTTTCGGACTCTCGCAGTGGGTAGGACTGCATTCGAACGGAATTCTGTGCTGCCGTCTTACAATGACACAGTCAAGATACTTCCTTGGTGGATGGCAACAAGACTGGCTTGGCAGTCCTTCACGCGCAACTGTTGCAGAAAAATTGCGTCCACAATGATCTGGCGTTTCTGGCTTTCTTTTGCTGTGCGAAAGCAGGAGAAAAGCAGGGTTATCTACGTTTCGAGGGAAGGTCTTGCTAAGAAAAATATACCTACTTCCAAAGCGGACGCAAACTCTTCGTTGGCTGGCGGCTCCACCTTACGGACATCCGCCGGCCCTCAAAGTCATTCTTGCCCGCAAGCCTTAGCCATGCAGGCAGCCACTCACCTGAATAGCGCGACGACTCTGTATTCGGCGACCTTAATACAAAAGCAAGGAGGCTTGTGCCATGAAACGAATCGACTTTGAATACTACTGGACAGAGCAGCAGCCGGTAAACGGCAAAATTTATGGCGTCAAGGAGATTTTGGAGGACGCCGATCTGGGGGGCATAGACCTGGTCGTGCTGATAGCCGGCCCTATCGAACGGCCCAACAATAGCGGTCTGGCCGAATTTGTGAAGAGTGAGCCGCGTCTCATCGGCTGCTGTCAGATCAACCCACTGTATGGTCAGGCTGCGGTAGACGAGTTGGAAACGGCGGCCACCCAGTGGGACATGCCCATCCTGAAACTCATGTCGGTTGCCTGCAACTATCCGATCTATGGGCAGGAGCCGCTGCCAGTGTTGGACAAAGCACGGGAACTCGGGCTTCTCGTGAACATCCATTCCGGCGCCCGCCTCAGCACGCCGGCTCAGGTTGGACTGGTGGCTGCCCGCTATCCGGATCTGTCCATCATCATGGAACACATGGGGTACCGTGACGGGGTGGGTGAGGCCATAGAGGTGGCCAAAGTTTTTCCCAACGTCCATCTCGGCACGAACACGGTTGCTGAACCTTTGATGATCCAGCAAGCAGTTCAGGAAATTGGCGCAGAACGGGTGTGTTTTGCTTCGAATGGCCCCGGGGTTCCGATGGATTTCGCCGTGGAGTCGATACGTCGGCTCAACCTTGGTGAAGAGGCCGAAGGCCTGGTACTTGGCGGCAACCTCGCCCGCCTGCTGGGTGTCGAGTAAGGAGAGGAGTACCGATGATTTTAGCTCGATACCAACAGATTTCGCCGCGCAAGGAGTTGAAGGACATCCTGACGCGCTCGGTAGATCACTTGGTGAGGATGCCCCAGGATAGGCTATTCCGCGATTTTCATGTCGATCCGGATGGGTGGGCGTATGGCGGCGACTTCGTGGGCCGCTGGCTCGACGGGATGGCGCATTATCATCGCATGCCTCAATTCAGGGGGTTGGACAGTGGGATAATGGAAGTGGTCGAACGGTTGATCGACTTCCAATCTTCAAACGGTTTCTTCGGCCGGAACTACATTCAGGCCGAGTACACCGGGACGTTGCAAATCGCGAATGCGCTTCTCCAAACTTACCGCACGCTTGGCAATCAATCCGCTTTGAAGGCCGCGACGCGGGCCGTGGAATTCTTTATGTCCCATGTCTCTCCGGTCCACGGAGCTGAAGCACGTCCCAAGCCGGACACGACCTATATTCCCCCCGAGCTGGGCCGTTCCCGGACACGCCCCGATACCTTGGTACCCATGAACCAGGGCTACCGCTGGTTCTTCTCACTAGATGTCTTTCCCCGTTACTATCACATGACAGAAGACCAACGCGCGTTAGACTATGCGCGGGCAGTCTTTGAGCAGGTTGAGGTTCTGAGGCCGTGCGACGACTTCGCCGGCATCACAGGCAACTTCCACGTTCTGATCCACGTCTATCGCGGCTTGTTGGCGCTGTGGGAATGCACAGGCGATGACGACATCCTGCAAAAAACGATCTCGTTCTGGCAGTGGATCCGTGACACCAAAGCGCACGTCTCCGGCGGCGTGCAAGAGTGGCTCATTGCCGGCGAACGGTTCGGCCAGCCATCCACGGAGGACCGAGACGAACTGTTCTTCAGCGGCGAGAAGGAAGGGCGAGACAAGATCGACGAAACATGCACCGTCTCGGACTGGATGATGCTCAGCTTTGAATTGTACCGGGCGACCGGCGAGAGTGGCTACCTGGATATGGCAGAGCACACCTTTTTCAACCACCAGCTGTTCGACTTCGCCGCCAACGGCGGCTGGTGTGGCCATCGCAGTTTGTGGGGCGACGCTGGTTGTGTCTGGGACTTCTGCTGTTCGCATCACGGCCCGCGCTGCCTGGTGGATGCGCTCCGTTATGCGCTGACAGCTGAGGACAACAGGGCAACGGTGAATCTGTATGTGCCGCTGGAGACGCAAGTCAGCACTTCCGACGGCACGGCCCACCTGATTATCGAACCGGCATCCGACATGAGCGCGGCACTGATCACCTGCGGTCCGGCAACCGAGGGCGAATTCACCCTGTGTCTCCGCTGCCCGCCCTGGAGCGAGCAGATCGCGGTCGAGTCTGGGCAGCGGCAAGACGATGGCAGCATGAAGATAGACCGCCGCTGGCAGCCAGGCATGGCGGTACACGTACAGTTCAAATCGCGTCGCGGCCTGGATATTCGCAGCCGCGGCGCCGGCATCACCATCGGCTCCCTGGGCAATCCTGTGGGCGCAGTCCGCTCGGGTCCCTGGGTGTATGCGCTGCGCGACGAGAGCTTGGGCGATTTCGGGCTTCGTCCCGTGTCGGTGGGGGTGGAGGGTGGGCAGGCGGACGGCGCGGCTCGTACCTTACTGAGCCTGCCTGCCAACGCGGACAGACTGATCGCCGTCCACTCCAACGCTGCCCTGTCACCTGGGTCTGCTGGACTTGCCTTCCAGATCTTCGTGGATGAAGAACTGGTTTACGAGAGCGGAACGTACAAGACAATGAGCTTCAGTAACTTTATCGAAGTTCCGTTGAACGGTGCCAGGACGGTTGCGTTGGAGATTCGGGCGCCTGGCAGCGACGTTCCGCTGGCGTTGGGGCGCTGGCGCGATGTGCGCATCATTACCAGCGACGGCAACATCACCTTTTTGGATCGCGCTATCGAGGAGGGCGGGGGAAGTGCGGCACTGCGGGACGTCTATTTCGACCGCGATGGGCCAGCAATCCAATCGCTTGCCGATGGCAGTGTGCAGGCCGTGGTCTATGATCGTGCTGGTCAGGACAGGACGGTCCAAATGGAGCCCCTGCCGGCGATGAGCAATGAATTGGAGGATCCGGACTACGATCAGACCGGTATTGGCGCAGCGCATCTGAAGCCGGCCCCCTTCCGCGTCTGGTTGCCGATCCGTTCCCAGCCTGTCGTGTAGCCGAGCCTTCAATGGCATGAAGAGAGGAGGTGAATAAGACAGAGGTAACTACTCAGCCGCAACTGATTCGCAACCCTGGACGAGGCGAGCAAAGGTGCTTTTTCTCCCCTCATTGTTGTATATTGGGCGGTCGGCCGCAAGCGGCCTCCCTTGTGCAGGGGCTGCGCCCCCGCAACGCCCCCCTCCAAAACCATCGCTCACCGACCGTGTGTGCTCATTCCAGCAGTGCCGCTCCACTAACGTGGCTGCCGCCAACCGAATACGCAATCATATAGCCTGAATGGCAGTGGGGATAAAGGGCTGGTCAAGACAGGCACTGTATATGGCTTGGTAGTTACGGACAGAGAAAGAAAAACGATAGACAGTGTAGCCCACAGGCAAGGCATATTCTGGTTCTGTTACTCGGTGAGGAGGAAGGTCAATGTGTATCGCAAAGGCCACTCATCGATATTCGACAAATGTCGCAGCGATCCTGACCCCAATCACCACGGCGCGGTCAGACTGTGCCACCAATCCACAAGTCGCCGCAGCACCCCGTGAGGTCCAGGTCGTCGAATAGAATGAGGCCGTCAAGGAAGTCGAGAATATCGAAACGCCTGCGCCAGGACTAGTGAAGGAATAGGCGGATGCATCGGCCGTCCTGGACCTTACCACCACATGGACGCGAAAATGGGCGCCGTCTTCCCCGCTAAATGCCGGCGGTGAGCACGAGACCTGGACCCATGTGCTTTACCAACTCTGCTTCAACCTGAACGAAGATCTCGGCCTGATGCCCGGCTACCGCCAAAGTTTCGAGGGCAATGAGAATCACACCAGCCAAACGGTCACGCTTGTTGACGATGCCATCTGGTCCGGTGGCACGCTTATCACGGCGCAACAGGTCGCTGACTGGTACAGATACATCACCAAACCAATAGCGGATCCCCGCAAGAGAGACTGCAAGAAGTGATTGGTTCGTTCAAAGGGGTCAAGTCGGCCCAGTATGGCGATGCGGAAGAAATTAGGGGAATCGTAGTGATTGAAGAGCATACGCTGCGCTTCGATCTGGAGCAACTCAACCGCCGCTTCCCTTACCATCTGGCGACCAGGTGGTCCGGCGTGCGCCAGAATCAGTTCGCGTCGTCATCCGGATGACCCGGACCGACACGCGTCCGCTCTGACGGTCGGGGCGCCGGCATCTGGACCAGCGATACGCCCGCCTCACGCAGAAAACGGCGGCTGTTCTCGTCGGGGTAGGGGCCGGCGTAAACCACGCGCTCGATTCCAGCATTTATGATCATCTTGGCGCAAGTGATGCATGGTTGATGCGTTACATAGATCTCGCTGCCGGCTGTACCAACGCCGTGCAAAGCTGCTTGAATGATGGCGTTTTGCTCGGCGTGCAGAGGACGTAAGCAGTGGCCGTCTATGATCAGATGCCCGACGTCATCGCAATGGGGCAGACCGGTGGGGGCGCCGTTGTAGCCGGTCGTCAAAATGCGCTTGTCGCGGACGATAACCGCGCCAACACGTGCTCGATCGCAGGTACTGCGCGCTGCCACTGTGAAGGCGATTTGAAGGAAATATTCATCCCAGGATGGGCGAGGCGTTTGTGGTGAGGTCATGCGCGGCGTTGTACTCGTTAGCCCTGTGCCCGATCAATCCAGACGGCGGGTCGTTCCCATGGGGATATTTACGTGTCCATTGGGGGCCGGACTGGGGGGAGACTGGAGAGGCTGGGCCGGCTGCGGCTGCTGGTTCCGGGGCGGCTCCTCTTTTTTGGCCTGCCTGTCATGTAGAAGGTCCGCCAGAATGCGGTGTGTATCTTCTTCCGTAGGCGAAGCCAGTATTACCGTCTCTTGAATCGTGCGTTCGCGGCTGAATCGCCCGCGCTTGGGAATGTGAATTTCGTGTTCGACTGCCAGGCAAGTCTGTGTCGTAGGCCCGAATCTGACAGTTCCATAGCGAATATTGCGGACCGCTTTCGGGAAGAAGAAGACATACCACATCCCAACATCCTTTTCCGGCCACTCTGCCATCAGAAAGCGTTTGGGTTGCACCAGACAGATTACAGCATGTTCCCGGGTCGCGAATGTGCGGAAATATCCCTGTAACCAGGTAAATCGTTCGCTCTTTTCCTCGACAGTGAAATAGCCGCTGGCGTGGATGGGAACGCTGTCCGACGGCTCCATTGGCTGCGGCGTGACCGCCGGCGTCGGCGCCTCGAGAAATTGTACATAATCCCGGCTGTGCCAGTGCCGTCGCAGCCAGATGAAGGCTGTAAGGAGAGCTAGGCAAAGTCCTGCCGTAATGAAGCGGCCTGGAATCAACCCGATTGCGCCCAAAGCGCCGACAACCAGAATCAGGCCGTCTATCCAGCGCACAATCGGCGCACCGGCAAGCATCATGCGGTCGAGGTGATAGATAAGACGGGACACGGTTCGGTCAGGGCCTGCGGTCAGTTGAAAAGGGCCGGTGGATATTGTGAGAAGACCCCGCCCTGTGGGGCGAGGCCAGGCAAATTCATCGATCTGCTTTCATAGTCGCGGGCATGATGCGCCTCTCAGGCAGGAGCCGGCAAAGTTCCCCCGCTCAAGTCCAACCCCTGGTCGCGGCTATCTTCCTCACGGGGGCGCTCGCTGCCGTCCTGTTCGGAGGTAGGCGTGCCGCTGGTCTGTCTCTCTTCCACACCGTCTACCGACTGGAACGGATCTTCGCCCCGCATAATCGCCTGGAACTCCGAGGCATGCAACGTCTCATGCTCGAGCAGAGCCGCGGCCACGGCGTCGAGGCGGTCCTCATAGGACGTCAGAATCTCATGGCAGCGGCGATGGGCCTCGTCTACCAGCGTGCGCACCTCTTGGTCGATCTCCTGCGCCACCCGGTCGCTGTAATTGCGTGTTTCAGCGATGCCCCGGCCGAGAAAAACCATCTCCTCGCGTTGCCCGTATTGGACGGGGCCCAGGGCGTCGCTCATACCCCACTGGGTAATCATCATCCGGGCCATGTTTGTCACTCGCTCCAGATCGTTGCTGGCCCCGGTGGTAATATCTTCAAAGCGGATTTCCTCTGCTACTCGACCGCCCAAAAGTGCTGCCAGTTCATCACGGAACTTGTCTCTTGTGCTCAGGTTCGATTCTTCTTCCGGTAGAGGCATGGTGTAGCCGCCGGCCATGCCCCGCGGAACGATGGTGACCTTATGCACCGGGTCGTGCATGGGCAGGACGTGCATCGCCACTGCGTGACCCGCTTCATGATAGGCGATAATCTCCTTTTCTTTAGGAGACATGACGCGGCTGCGGCGTTCTGGGCCGGCAATGACCCGCTCGATGGCTTCCTGGAACTCGGCGAGGCCGATCGAGCGGCGATTGCGGCGGGCTGCCAGAATCGCAGCTTCATTCACCAGGTTTTCTATATCAGCGCCGACGAAACCGGGCGTCTGTTTGGCAACGACTTCCAGATCGATGTCGGTCGCCAGCGGTTTGCCCTTCACATGGACATCCAGTATCTGCCGCCGACCCTTCACATCCGGCGAATCCATCATCACCCGACGGTCAAAACGGCCGGGCCGCAGCAGCGCGGGATCCAGGATGTCCGGCCTGTTGGTGGCAGCGATGATGATGATATTGACATCCGTGTCGAAGCCGTCCATCTCGACCAGAATCTGGTTGAGAGTCTGCTCGCGTTCATCGTGAGAGCCGCCCAGTCCCGCGCCGCGATGGCGGCCGACCGCGTCGATCTCGTCGATGAAAATAATGCACGGGGAGTTCTTCTTGGCCTGTTCGAACAGGTCTCGCACACGGCTGGCCCCGACACCAACAAACATTTCTACAAACTCGGAACCGCTGATATTGAAGAAAGGCACACCCGCTTCACCGGAAACCGCCTTCGCCATCAATGTCTTGCCCGTGCCAGGCGGCCCCACCAGCAGGACGCCTTTGGGGATGCGTGCGCCCAATGAAGCGAACTTCTGCGGCTCTTTCAGGAATTCAACCACCTCTTCCAAGTCCTGGCGGGCCTCTTCATTGCCGGCCACGTCGCTGAAGTTGACCGTCGGTTTATCGCCGGTGAACATACGCGCCTTGCTCTTGCTGAAGCTGAAGGCCTGGTTGCCCGCGCCCTGGGCTTGACGCAAAATGAATATGAAAAAGACTGCGATCAGAAGAATCGGCAATAAGGCCAGCAATATGCTGCCGTACACCTCCCACCCACTTGGCGCTTCAATCTCTACATTGACGGCAGACAGTTGGTCTTCGGTTACACCGAGATTCTCAAGTGTCTCGATCAGGCCGACGCCCGTCTCTTTGCGGGAACCAATTGCACTGCCGCCGGAATAGGCGAGCACCTCGTCGCCGTCCACATGTAGTTCCTGCACATTACCGCTGCGGACGAGAGAAGCGACTTCAGCGATCGATACGGTCGCAGAGATGCCGTTGCCCTGATTGCTCAGGACGATATAGAGAAACGCGCCGAGAGCTACGACCAAAAGGAAGTAGATCATGCCGTTGCGAATTCGTTTGGAGTCCATAGGTCCTCTTGAGTTCGACGGGGGTAGGAACGGTCGTCGCGAGCGAATTTCTGAATCTGCTCCAGAAAATTGGACCCTTCGCTTCCCGCTGAAATCTTAGCATAAGGAAAACACAGCGTCAAATAGATGCGTAAACCGGCTTTTCCCCTTTCGCCCGCAAAAATGCGCAACCAGGTAGTAACTCGATTCTAGTGCAGCAGCGTCGGTTGGGCAGTAATGCCGCTTCCACCTCTCAGGCAGGCTGGAGCGTGAAGAGCGTGATTTCCGGTCGGCAATTCAAACGAAAAGGCAGGGGCCAGACGCCAAGACCGCGGTTCGTATAGAGCTGGTAGCTCCCAACATGATAATGGCCGATCGGGTATTGGGTTGCCATGTGCGGCAGAAGAGGGGCATGCGTCGCCAGCCCAACGCCGTCAGGCCGCGTCGTTGGAAGCCGAACCTGCCCGCCGTGGCTGTGTCCGCTCAGTTGCAGCGACACCGGCGCTTTCTCCCTCTGGATGGTATTAATGTAGTCAGGTTCGTGACAGAGCAACACGTTCGTATAGCCCGACGGCGCACCGGCCAGCGCTAGCCGCGGGCGGGGGTCGCCGGACCAGGCGTCATCTACCCCGGCGATTATGAGGCCCGGCGCCGCTTCTACGTTCTGATTGACCAGAAGGACTACCGGCGTCTCCGCCAGCGCCGCCTCCACCGCCTCGCGATCGGTCCACAGATCGTGGTTGCCATACACCGCATATGTGGGCGGCTCGAGCAGTCGCAGCGGCTCGATCAAGCCGGCCGCATAGCGGGCTTCGTGGCCGACGAAGTCGCCGGTAAGCGTCACCAGGTCCGGCTGCAAACTGTTGACGCGCCGGACCGCGGCAAGCAGTTCGCTGGCGGAGGTGAAGCGGCTCAGATGAATATCGGAAATCTGGGCGATGCGCTGGCCCGCAAGCCGTTCGGCCAGCCCCGGCAGTTGGAGCGTAACCTCCTCCACTTCCACCAATGACGGCTCCAGCAGCCCGTATCCGAAACCGGACGCGCTGGTCACAACCGCCGCGGCGGCCCACTGCAGGAACCGGCGCCTGGTTAACGTGAGTTTCGACATAACTTGCGATGGTATCTACTAAGCCACATTACTTGACCAGCCAGTCTTCCTTGGAACTGTTCAGGCACTTGGTTACGCAACTGGTGTACAGCCGCCGCCATGCTCGCCAGCCGACACGATGCGAAGAAGGCACACGGTGGGTGAGGAATGTTTTTGTAGGGGGGCGTTGCTGGGGCGCAGCCCCTGCACAAGGGAGGGCCGAAGGCCCGACCGCCCAAATGACAACCATGAGGAGAGAGCAAACACCTTGACTCGCCTCATTCGGATTCGCGAATTAATTGTGGCTGAGTAGTTACTTGCGATGTTAATTCTATCGGACGACGGCCTTCGGGGTTTATCCTTTTATGCCGGAAACGACAATTCCTTGTATGTAATAGCGTTGCGCCACGAAGAACAGCAGTAGGGGCGGAATCATTGCCACGACCGAAGCAGCCATCATCAGGTTCCAAAGCGGCCGGGCCGAGGGGCTGGCGTTGTTCCTGAAGAAATGCAAGCCAATGGCGACGGTATACTTGTCCATCGAGCTGATATAAATAAGCGGCCCCATGAAATCGTTCCAACTTGCCATGAACGAGAAGATGGCCACGGCGCCAAGGGCCGGTTTGATCATCGGCAGAATGATGCGCCAGTATACGCCCATCCAGCTGCAACCGTCGATGCGGGCGGCATCGTCGTAGTCCGGGGGGATGCTGTTGATGAATTGACGCAACAGGAAGATAAAGAATGCGCCGCCACCGAACCACACGGGCAGGACCAGAGGCCAGTAGGTATCCAGTGTATTCAGCCACTTGAAGATGAAGTAAAGAGGAATCATGGTTACGTGGCCTGGAACCATCATTGTCGCAAGCATGATGACGAACAAATAGTTGCGTCCCGGAAAGCGCAAGCGTGCGAAGCCGTAGGCCGCCAGCGACGCCGTCAGCAGCCTTCCGACCATCACCCACGCCGTGACATAGGCGGTGTTCCACACAAAGCCAAGGAAGCTCCAACCCTGTCCGGCGCGTGACCCCTCTGATGCTTCACGATTACCGGTCAAGACTATGGCATAGTTCTGCCAAAGCGGCTCTTCTGGAATCCACGTTGGCGGCATCAGGAAAATCTCCCAATCGGGCTTGAGCGAGGCGGAGACCATCCAGAAAAAAGGAATCAATACCGCGAATCCGCCAAGAATGAGCGTCAGGTGAATCAGCAGCTTGGAGGTGGCGCGCACCCTTTTTGCGATCGTGTTCTGACGCCGCGCGTCAGCGAGAGCGGGCGCAGGTCGGTCAAGAGTCGACTCTGTCATTGTGCCGGTCTCCTCACTATCTGATCTGACCCTCATAGTGGACCCAACGGCCCGAACTTCGGAAGGCGACCAGAGTCAACAGCAGAATAATCACGGCCAACATCCAGGCCAATGCAGACGCGTATCCCATTTTCAGGAACTGAAATGCGTTCAGATAGATGCCAAGCACAAAGAAATAGGTGGCGTTGGCCGGGCCGCCCTGTGTCATGATGAAGGCGCTGGTAAAGACCTGAAACGAACCGATTATGCCCATGATCAGATTGAAAAAGATTACCGGTGAAATCATCGGCAGGGTGACGAACCAGAGCTTGGGCAAAGCACCGGCGCCGTCGATCATGGCGGCGTCGTAAAGTTCAGAAGGCACGCCCTGCAAAGCGGCCAGATAGAGTACCATGCCGCCGCCGACGCCCCAGACGCTCATGATGATAAAGGCCGGCAGCGCCCACTGGCGATCGAACAGCCAGGCCGGTCCCGGGATCCCAACCAATGCCAAAATGCGGTTGATGACGCCGGCCTCGGGATTGAGGAGCAGTAGCCACATCATCGCCACCGCCGCCCCGGATACTACTGCTGGTGTATAGAATACAGTGCGGTAAAAGGAGAGGCCGCGTACATCCTGGTTGAGAAACAGGGCCAGCCCAAGACCCAGGACGAGCCCTAAACTGACGGCGCCCACTGAGTAGATCGCCGTGACCTTCACGCTGTGCCAAACAAGAGGATCATTGAACAGCATCTTGTCCCAGTTTTTGAATCCCACCCATTGGGGCGTAGTAAGCACATCAAATTTGGTAAAGCTGAGGTAAAAGGAGGTGATGAGAGGCCCAAACTCGAAAAGCAGAAAACCCAGCAGCCACGGCGCGATCGTCAGATAACCGGCCAACGCTTCACGGCGCGCCAAGCGGCCCATGCGGACGCGTTTTGTAGAGACCGCGCCAACTTGACTTTCCACGCTGATAGTATTCATTTGTCAGACCCTTCCTTCACACCGTCGCTAACGGGTCGCAATCACATAACCGGCCTGTCTCTGCAGACAGAACAGTCCCGACCTTAATCCAGGTCGATACGGTACAACGGCTCTAATCCGGCTGCAATCCTGTCTACGTTGTCCGACGCGCATTGGGCTCGCTTGCGCGAGGTTCCGTCAGTTACACCGGCCGTATGGGGGGTTGCGATGACGTTAGGCAGGCTGAAGAAAGGCGAGCTGATATCCGGCGGCTCCTGGCTGTAGGCATCAATGCCGGCGCCTCCCAATTTGCCTGCAAGCAGCGCCTGCGTCAGCGCTTCCTCATCGATCAATGCGCCGCGGGCAACGTTAATGATATAGGCGGTCGGTTTCATCAGGCCCAACATGCGCGCGTCAATGATGTGGCGGGTGTCACTGTTGAGGTGCAGGTGCAGAGAAAGGATGTCCGATTCGGCAACGACTTTTTCGAGGTCATCGGGCGTGCCCACAAAAGAGAGGCCGAACTCCTGCCGTTCCGCCGCGCTGACCTCCCGTATGTCGATGGCCGCGATTTTCATGCCGAACGGCTGGGCGCGGCGCGCCAACTCGATGCCGCTTGCCCCGAAACCGATGATGCCCAGTTGCAGCTCCTCCAATTCATACCCCATCGGCTCGTATAGTTCACCCTCGTCCAGCCGCGCCCTCGCCTCCGGATAGCGGCGGGTCAGCATCAGAATGAACATCATCGCGGTCTCGGCCAGGGCCACCGCGCTGAAGGCGCCCGGACAGTTGGCCACCGGAATGTCCTTGGATTTCCAGTAGTCCAGGTCGAAGTGATCGAAGCCCGTACCCAGGATCTGCCACAGACGCGCGTCTGTGGCAGCGTCCACCATTTCGCGCGTGCCGGCCGAGCCGCCATGGTCGATGACTGCGTCTATTCCTTTGAACTGGGGCGCCAGCGGTTTATCGTAATCCAATACCTCCACGTCGTGGTTACGGCTGACAGTCTTTACCACGTCCATCCCCCATGGATTGAACATCGAGACTTTGACCGGATGGGGCAGAAAGAGGACGTTCAATCGCTTCGTCATAGGGTCACCTGGTTATGGAGGCAGGCCGTAGGGCTTGCTTTGGCTGGATTCTATCTGGTCTGTGTATCAAAGCGTCGTAAAGCCGCCGTCGGCCACAAGCACCGAGCCGGTTACAAATGAGGCATCGTCGCTGGCCAGAAATAGCGCAGCCGGGGCGATTTCGCTGGGCGCGGCGAAACGTTTCAATAAATTGGCCTCCCGGTAAGGGGCCAGCTTTTCTTCGGGTATCGTCTCTGTCAGCGGCGTATTCATCGAGCCGGGACAGACGGCATTGACGCGGATATTGTCGGCTGCGTGGTCAACGGCCATCGAGCGCACAAGGCCGATGACTCCATGCTTGCTGGCGTTGTATGATGCCTGCAGCCCGTTGCCCACCAGGCCCGAAAGCGATGAGATGCAAATAATGTTGCCGCCGCCCTGTTGCCGCATCTGCGCAACTGCGTATTTCGAACAGAGAAACATGCTCTTCAGGTTGGTGTCGACGACGAAATCCCATTCATCTTCACTGGTATCAACCACATCCTTGTTTATCTGTACGCCCACGTTGTTGACCAGCACATCCAGCCGACTGAATGCCTCCACCGTTGCGCGCGTCAGGCGCTCCGCATCCTGCCGCAGCCGCACATCCATTTCAACAAGCAATGCCTCGCCGCCTTGCGCCTGGATCAGGTCGACCGTTTCCTGGCCCTTCTCTCGGTTGATCTCCCCGACCACGACCCTAGCGCCCTCCGTCGCGAACAACATAGCGACCGCTTGTCCCAGGCCCATGCCCGCGCCTGTGATCGCAGCTACCTTGCCCCGCAGACGATCTGTCATCCGGATTGCACCTTGGTCAATACGGCAGAAGGCCGCCGCTCACGTTGTATGTCTGGCCGGTCATGTAGCTGGCGTCGTCCGAGGCCAGGAAAGCAACCACGTTGGCGACGTCTTCCGGCTGCTGAATGCGGCCGACAGGGATGCCGGCGACCGCTTCCGCTTTGACTGAACCGACCTCCACACCGCGGCGCGCGGCGGTTTCGCGGTCGATCAGATCCCACATAGGCGTATCGACGATGCCGGCGCAAACGCAGTTCACAAGAATCCCGTGCTCGGAAAGCTCCAACCCCATCTGCTTGGTCAGCGCAACAACGGCATGTTTGCTGGCGGCGTAGGCCCCCAAAGGGATACCTTTGCCCGGCGCGATTTTTCCCGCCCCCGATGCGTTGTTGATGATACGCCCGCCGCCGCCTTGCTCAATCATCTGGTACGCCCCGGCTTGCGAGCACAATAGCACGCTCTTGGCGTTTACGTTCATCAAGGCATCCCACGTCTCCTCGTCCGTCTCCAGCAAAGGCGCAACCGCGCCGATGCCGGCGTTGTTCACAAGGATACGCAGCTTCCCCAACTGCTCGCAGGTTTTGCCCACCATCCGCTCCACCTCTTCCTTGCAGGTCACGTCCACTTGGTGTGCCAGCGCCTGGCCGCCCAGCTCCCGAACTTCGGCAGCCACCAGCGCGGCCGTTTCGCCATCCAAGTCGGCAACCGTCACCAGGCAGCCTTCCCGCGCCAAACGCAAGGCTATGGCCCGCCCGATGCCTCGCCCGGCCCCGGTGACAATCGCAACCTGCCCTTCAAGATCATAGCGCGGCATGGGCTACCTCCTGCAGTGTTTTCCTAACACCATCCGCCTCAATGCTCGCCATCTTTTGTCTCGTACGGTACCTGCATCAGTTCCAGAATGTAGCCGTCCGGGTCCTCAAAGAAGACAACGTGGACAACAGCCCAACCGAGATCGAAACTGACCGGCTCAGACACAAACGTGACGCCTTCCGCCTTCAGTTCCTGATAGGCCTGTGCCATGTCCGGAACGCCGAAACAGATATGAGAGTGCCCCACATCTCCCAGCTTGCCATTCGATACCTTGCCCTGCGGCTGCACGTACTCCTGCAAGTCGAGCAGCATCCCCGGCGTTTCCGGCGCCTGCAGCCGCACAACCTGCATGACTACATCATCTTTACCTGCCATTTTCGAGATCGTCTCACCTTCCAGCCGGTGCGTTTCGATCTGCTCCATTCCCAGCAGGTCACGGTAAAACGCCAGCGAACGCTCCATGTCGCTGACCGTAACCGATATATGATCCAACACGTTTATTGAGCTGATCACAGTTCGCTTCCTCCGGTTTCAGTGTGTATCCAGTATTTCCAATTCCGCCAGCCGTTGAATCCAGCGTTGGTGGCGGGCGTCGTCGATCGAGCGCCAGTGTGGACCGTACATAGTGCGGCCGGCCTGCGCAAAGGCCTTGTGGTTTCCCCGCATCTGTTCCTGGATGGCGGCCGCGGCCTCCGGCGTATCCGGGTCTTCATAATAGACAACGACACCCTGGCGGCGGTGGTTGTCTCCACCAAAAGCCGCGTGCCAGAGAGCGACATTGAATACCAGGACATCACCCGGCTGCGATTCAAATGTGTAGCATGGCACGTCCGCCTGGGCAATGTTATATGCCGTCTCAGGATCGCGGCTGATCTGGCTGTGGAATGGATCGCGGTGGGAGCCGGGAATGACGCGCAGGGCGCCGGTGTTCCCGTCCAGCGGATCCGGATAGATGCAAAACTTGACGGCCGTGTAGTCCAGAGACCCGGTATCGGGGTGCCAGAGGGTGTCATCGACGTGGTAGTTTCCGTCCACCGCAATTGCCAGCACATCCTTGCCCAGCAACTGTTCGGCCACAGGGGCAAAGCGATGATCGTGGGCCAATCCAGCGATGAAAGGGGACTGCTCCTCCATCAGCGAGGCGTAATGGCGGCTCTTGCCGTCGTGCTTACCTCCCTCAATCCAGGAGTCCAGTCCAGCATTGAACTCACGCCTGTACAACGCCATCTCCTCCGCAGAAAGCAATTGGCGGAATACCAGGAATCCGAAATCGTGGAACAGGTTTAACTGCTGTATTGATAGTTTCATGCTAGCTCGTTTGGTGAGGAAGTGGTCGTATCCGCCTTGCTGAACAGGTGTAAAGAGAAGGAGTCGGAGTCGCGCCGGCCACTGGCTTTTTGGGCTTCCCGAAAGGTCAAGAATTGCCCGCAGGTGCGATTGAGGACAAGCTGCCTAAGCTCGCTGGAGTATAGCATTCCAATTCGCGGCCGGTCAAGCATAAATTTCGCTACTGAATGCTGCAGCGACGGCACGGCAACCGGCGCCTTTCCCCATATGAAATAGCTGGCGCGCGCTCCGTACGACGACCGCTTTCCCCTCGCCCCGTACTCGACTGGTGGTCTAGTGCTCGTACTCCTCCATCAGTTCAACCAGATTGCCGTCCGGGTCATAGCAGAAGCAGACGCTGACGGAGCCCTCGGTCAGTTCAAAGTTTACCGGTCCCGAGATGAAGTCTACACCGGCTTTCCTCAACACGTCTACCGTTTCCGGCAGGTCCTCAACGGTCAGAGCGAAGTGACAGGATCCCACCGAACCCATAGGGGTAACGTGCTTGTTCCCCTCCGGTGCAAAGAATTCGAGCAAGTCGATCAATATTTGGGGCGTGTCCGCGGCGGCCAGCCGGGTTGACTGCGCCCGGGAACCCTGCATTCCCCCGGCCATGTCACACTTTTCCCCTTCCAACTGGTGCTGCTCAACTTGCCGCAGTCCCAATTTCCCGACATAAAACTCCAAGGCCCTCTCGGTGTCGCTGACCGTAATTGCAACATGATCGAATGCCTTGACTTTCATGGCTGTATTCTCCTTGTAGACGATGCCGGCGAAGAACCCATCTCCAGAGTATTCAGACTGTGATAGCGGTATTTGGACGATCCTGGCGTGTCATTCGGCATTCCCGCCGACGCGCCGCAAATACCTGGCCGCACCTTCCCTTAGCTGCCTGCCGGAAGGCTGAATCGCGGTAGCGCCGCCATCCACCATCAGCACCGCCGCGGTGATATAGGAAGCCTCATCGCTGGCCAGGAACAGGATGGCATTCGCCACCTCTTCCGGCTCGGCGAAACGGGAAAACATTGTCATGGCGGCGTAGGGCGCGACGTTTTCGGCCGGCGTGCGCGCCATCATCGGCGTGTTCATCCCCGTTGGGCAGACGACGTTGGCGCGAATGCCTTCTTCGCCGCAGTCCTGCGCCAGGCAGCGGGCCAAGCCGATCAGGCCGTGCTTTGAAGTGTTATAATCGGCCTGCAGTTCGTTCCCCACCACACCGGACATTGAAGATACAAAGACGACGCTGCCCCCGCCCTGCCGGCGCATCGGCGGAATCACGTACTTCGAGCAAAGGAACGGGCCCCGCAGATTCACGCCCATTACCCGGTCCCACTCCTCTGCATCTATATCGGCAATATGTTTGCCGCTGCCAAACGTGGCGGCATTGTTCACCAGGATGTCAACGCGGCCATATTCGGCCAGCGTGGACGCCACCATCCGTTCCGCTTCCTCCGCGCTGCTCACGTCGACGACAACCGCCAGCGCCTCGCCGCTAGCGGCGGTGATTTCCTCGACAGTATCGTGGGCCGTATCCCTGTAAATGTCGGCGACGACAACCTTGGCGCCCTCCGCCGCAAAACGTAGCGCCGTCGACCGTCCCAGCCCCTGGCCGGCGCCGGTGACAATCGCGACTTTGTCTTGCAATCGACCCATTCGTCTGTACCTCCAGGCGTGGGATCGTCTAGCTCTCAGGGCTAACTGCCGTTCCTGCCGGGCACGTGCAGCGAGTCGCCCACCAGCAATATGCGGATGTCAAACTCCGGTTGCTGCTGGTGGTAAAGTTCAAACAGCTTACCGATATCGCCGGTGTGATTGCGCCAAAACTCCCAATGAAAGGGTAGAAGAGTCTTCGGGCCGAGCTTCTTCGCTACCTCTATCAGCTCCTCCACCTCCATGTACCATGTGCGGCCAAAGGCCAGCAGTGCGAGGTCAAGGTCGTGCTCGGCCCCGATCTCGGCGATGGCCGGGCCGTCCCAGGTGTCGCCCGAGACAAAGAGCTTCGTCCCGCCCGACGAAAAGACGAAAGTCACGGCGTGCGGCTCGTTCGGATCGTAGGAAGGATAGACCTGCATCTCAACGTCGCGGAACTGGATCGAGTCGCCTGGGGCTACCTCGCGGATGCGGTCGCTGTCGATGCCGAACTCGCGCATGAGCTTTGCCGAAGAGCTGGGCGCCATACAGAAGGCGTCCGTGTTGTCTATGATGGGCACCAGCGTGCCGTCATGACAGTGGTCCACATGATCGTGGGTTGAGATCAGGATGTCGGCAACCCGCACTTCATCAGGTTTGATCGGGATCGCCGTTGCCCTGTAGGCATCCGGCACCGCGTCGTCCGGTGTTCCGTAAGAGTAGGGATCAATCCAGATCATCGTTTCCGGCGTTCGGTAGACAAAGCTCGGCCCCCCTAACGCCCAGAACAGGATGCCGTCGTCGACCGTTTTCCCTTCAATCTCGTCCAGAAATGTCTTGGGCCAATAGGCTACATCTCGCATATCCAATCCTTTTGCTGATTGCGCCGTGCGGCAAATGCATTTGCCGCCTCGAAGGGTTGTCTCGAATGCCAGCCCTCCTTCGGCAAGACTTTGCTACTGATCAGGCGGCGCTCCAATTGAAGTCGTGCGGCACCTGTGCGCCGGTGCCAGTTTCGTTCAGTTCGAGGAGGTTGCCATCCGGGTCGTAGAAGAAGAGGACGTGCCAATCGCCTTCGCCGGTGAATCGCACCGGCGGCGAGACTATCTCTACGCCGGCTGCCTTCAGCCGTTCATAAGTGGCCGGCACATCTTCGACGCCAAAACAGAAGTGCGCGCTGGGCACATGGTGTATCGGCACACGACCGGTTGGGCTTTCGGGGTTTATCCATTGGATCAGGTCGAATGTAAAGCCCTGTTCCGAAGTGCGCGCGTGGCCGTTGACGCCGCCGGGCGGGCGCAGACGATACTCGCGCATGTGTACATTCGACATTGCGGTCATCTCATCGATCGGGCCGCCATCGTGCTCTTCCGGCGAGACGACCTCCATGCCGAGAATGTCCCGATAGAAATGCAGGGATTTCTCCAGATCACTGACCATAATGGCAATATGATCGATCGTTATGCTGCTCACTCTATGTCTCCTCCGCGAGTGGGTGTCCTGGTTCCTCCCCGCTTGTTTGGCAGTCGAGGAAAATGTCTATGACGAAAAAAGGGGAGGCAAGGCGCCTCCCCTGCTTAATCAACCTTCTTCGCTACCGGTAGACTTTATTCCTCGGCCTGAATGGCGTTGATCTGCTCCACCATGTTGTCGGTGGCCTGTTCGATTGTGCTGTCGCCCAGGAGCATCAGTTCCAGTTCTGAAGTGAAGGCGCGCTGCACTTCGGTCGGCTTCGAGCCCCAGTGTTCCGGCACAAAGGTGTCGCCAAATGTGAACGGTTTGGTCATGAATTCAAGCTGGACCGGATCATCCACGAATTTGGCCGCATTTTCAGCGAACTTGTAAGGAATGGGGATCTTCTTGATCATCGCCGTGATGGCGTCTTCGTCCCATACATAGAAGGAGATGAAATCCCAAGCCTGATCAACATAGGGCGTGTTGGATGGGATTGAAAATGGGTGGGACTGCCCTGTGCTCACCCGACTGCCGCCGGGCATCATCGGCCACAGTGCCATCGTCGCATTCAGGGCGTAGTCCTGGGTATTCGCGCCCCAGGAGTCCCAGTCTGAGAGGACGGCTGCTACCATCGCAATCTTGTCGCTGGCGAAGATTCGCTCGCCCAGCAGCTGCTGCTCGCTCGGTGTGGGCGAGACGCCCGATTCCAACAGCCAATCCACCGAATAGGTAAAGGCCTCGCGCGCTTCATCCGAATTCAACAGACATTGGGTCTCGTCTTCGTTGAACAGCGAGCCACCGTTTGACATAATCAGGTCCAGATAGATCATATTTGGCGGCACAGCTGCGCCCCAGATGTCCGGCGGGCTGGCGATGGCCTTGACCGCGGCGTCCATCTCGTCCATAGTCCAGTCGTCATAACGCGGCAACTCGACGCCGGCCTCCTCAAACAGTTTGATGTTGTAGGCAAGGCCGCGCGGCACCGCGCCGTGCGACGGCACGCCGTAGGCGTTGCCCTGGTAGCCGGCCCACACCCACGGGCTGCCGACAAGCCCGTCCACATCGACACCGTCCCTTTCGATCAAATCATCAACTTGGGTGAAGACCGAACGCTGCACAAGCAAGGGGAAGAAAGGCGCCTGCACCCACAGAATTTCCGGGGCGGTGCCGCCTGCAAATTGGGTCAACATCTTCTCGGCGTAACCTGACCAAGGGCTGACCGCCATCTCGACCTGGGTTTCGTTCGCACCGTTGTATAGATCGAGGACCTCACCGAATATGTCGCCCCAGGCCATAAATCGGAGGGTTACGGCCTCCTCCATGGCAGAGTCATCAGCCATCGACTCTCCCTCTGCCGCGGGCGCGCCGGGCGCGGCGCAGGCTGCCAGCAGCGCCCCGCCGGTTGCCACTGTCATGCCTTTCAGAAAGGCGCGTCTGCTTGGTTGCGTCGTGTCATTCAACATCGTTGACATGGTACTCCCTCCTGGTATTGGGGTAAACGTAACCGATTATGTGAAGTGAATGATACGCTTGAAAGGCCTGCTATGTATAGAAATTGGGCCATACTTGATGGGCTGCATCAGCGTGTGTGGAGCATGGTCAGCGCATTCAGGCGTTCCGACCAGGATGTGCCCATCGTATCACAACTGACTCCTTGTGAAAAACTGCAAAAAAGTACCATTTTCTCCCGACACTAATCTCAAACCCAACTTGCATCGTAGCGACGCCGCCAGTTTCAAAGCGCCTTCCCAAGTGAGGCACTCAAGATGTCACCGACTCCTTGCCCTTCTCTCGCGGCTCGTGGGCGGTCTGACCTTCGGCCCTCCCTTGTGCGGGGGAGTCCCCTTGCAACGCCCCCTGAAAACGCGCGCTCCATCTATAGGCCTTTACCGCGGCTAAGCGGCGGCCAAACAGTGCTTTCATCTGCCGACGTAACACAATATTCTAGAGGGTGGAAGGGATGAACCGTCGAGCAAGACAGGTATGGCTTGAACCAAAATTCAGAAGTCGTTCTGGATTGGAGCCGCCGCGGTCGGTGCCCACCTCGGTGCCTTCGAACCGCGGCACTCGGGATTGGACATGAAGGCTAGCATGCGAGGGGAAGGTGAGGCCTTCTGGTCGTGCGGGAATTGTGTCCGGGTTAAGAAAATGGGGGAGGGCTGAATGTCAGGAAGTTCTTTCCAGCCACTGTTCGGCCCTGTCGAGAACCAGTCGCGCGAGGGCGCTGTCCGTCCTTACATGCCTGTCGGTGAGCACAAGGGTAGGGATGACATCGAGCCTCTCAAAGAAGTCCTGCCAGGCGCGAAACTTACTTTCCGACCACCATAGGCGCTGGTCGGGGAATGTCCAGACGCCGCGCCTGGGCTCGGGAGGGATTGAGCCGGATGCCCCGTAGCTGAGCATGTAATTGCCGAGGAGACGGCGGTACATTTCGGCGTTGACCAGTTCGTCCAGTTTGCTGCCGTCGTGTCCCAAATCCAGGTCGATCCACAAAATTTCGCCCTGTCCTGAAGAGAGCGCGTACATCCCGGCCACCCATTCCGATGTTCCTTCGCCGGTGAAGAGTACACCGGGAAACGCGGCCTGCAGTTCTTCGAAAAGGAGCCCGACGCCGCGCATGTGATCGTGGTGGAGATCGTTGATGGGGAAAGCCGACTGGTCGAGGTGGAAGGCGTCTATCGCATAGTCATTAACAAGACGGCCAATACAGTCGATCATAAACCGTCTGAACTCCGGCGCATCGGGCGAGATATAGGCAAAGGTCGGCTCGATATTTTCATCCTTATCGTAGTCGACCTCCCAGGAGACTGGCCGTCCGAAGAGATCATGGATCTGGTGCTGCTTGAATTGAGGATAGAGAGGGTGGTCCAACGCCATACCCCAAACGTTCATGTGCGCCAGCACCTTGAATCCGAGGTCGTGGGCTGCCTTCATAAAGCGGGCGAATCCCTCTGCTCCCCCCAGTTCCTCGCCGGGCAAGTTGTCGGGCACATGGTAGTCGACGCGTCCTTCATGGCCGAGTATCTTGATCAGTGTGCGTTCCGGCGGGAAGATCTGGGCGAGTTCATGCAGTCGCGCCTCCATCTCAGCAAAGTTATGGCACAATTTGCCGTCTGAAGTAACGCCATGCAAGATGGCCATGAAGGCAACCCGGCGCAGCCAGTCGGGTACATCGGGCCTTCGGTCGAACGGCGTCAAGTCGTAGGCCTTCTCCATCCACTCGATGTAAGGATCGACGGCATCCTCCCAAGACTCAACGCGATCGATGTGCCAGGTTGGCGAGCTGTGCTCGTTACTGAGTTCGAAGGCGTTCTCTTCCGACATGAGATGGACTTCGAGGCTGTCTTCGAAGCGGTATGCCCAGAACCGCTTGAAGCGGGGAGGATGTTCATTCGATCGTATACAGACGGTTTCTTCCCCGCTCTCAATCAGAATGAACTGCGCGGCCATGCCAGGTATTGGGCCGACCGGAAAGACGATGCCGGTTTCTCCGCCGCGTCCCCTCACCGGGTAGGCGCCATGCGGAAATACGAAGCACTGCCCCGCAGATTCGCCGATCTCCCATCGCAAGCCAGGAGGCGTGACGACCTTACCGTAAGGAAGAGACTCGACAAACACCTTTATTCCCTTAATTAATTCCGAGTGTTTAGCATGAGCCTGCCAGCTGACGCTCTGCGAACTCCCAGAGAATGAGACCTCAAACTGAGCAGGGACGCGCCCGCTGTCATCTCCGTAACTTACCTCCTGCGCACGGTAGAAGAGGCGCTCTCCTTCCCGCACAGGGTCGGAGAACTCGGCAGTGTAGGCGTTGCTGGTCGTCAGGACCTGGAACAAAAAAGTATAGCCTTCAAAGCTGATGCGGCTGGCCACGACGGTTCTCCTTCGGTAACGGTGGTCTAGTCACAATGGGAAAAGCGAAGGTGCGGCCTATTGCCGCACCTTCGGTCTACTTTAGAATTGACTGAAGTGCGTCGGGCGCCTAGCTGGCTGCGTACGACTTGTCCAGGCAGGCCTGGGCCTCAGCGGCAGCCTCCTGAACCAGAGCCTCCAGGGGTCGCTCTTCATTCTCGATGTAACGGGTCCAGATGCCTTCAAACTGCGGGTGGACACAGTCCCAGTGGAATTCCGTGCGCAGGTAGTTGGGCACGGCGGTGGGCAGCTGGGCCTGCTCCCAGAATTTGCTAAGGATAGGATCCTGGTCCCATCCCAGATTCAGCCAGGTCTGCGGAGTCGGCGGCGTCCAGGCCCCCACTTCGGCGGCTATCTGGCTGCCTTCCACACCGCTGATATATTTCATCAACTCCCAACTGGCCTCTTTTTCCTGTGAACCGGTCCACATGTAGTACTGTACCGAGTCCCCCCACGCGAATGACTCGCCGCCTTCACGAATAGGAACGGATACCATGTCCCACTCGAATGGGACCTCTTTCAGGTCCACCAGATTCCAACCTGAGGCCTGGAACATGCCTACCTTGCCAGAACCAAAGGCAAATGGGCCAAGCGCTTCCGACTGGGCCCCGGACGGCGCAACTTGATGCTCCACCTGCAAATCCAGAACCCACTGGATGGCCTCGATCGACGTTGGCGTGTCCAGCAGACCTTGCACCTGTCGCCCATTCTCGCTCACAATCTCAAATCCCATATTCCAACAGAACGCCTGGTCCCACAACAGTGTGCCAGGACCGGAAATGAGCGTACCCCAGGTTCCTAACTCTTCATCGGTGAGGGCGATACAGGCGGCCAGATAGTCGTCTATCGTCCAACCCTCCTCTGGTAGCGGCACCCCCATCTCCCCGAAGAGACTGGCATTGTAGCCAACCATTCCCCAGACGCCGTCACGCGGCGTACTGTACATGCGTCCCTCATAGGTCGCCCGCTCAATGCAGATCGGGAACCACATCTCCTCCGCTTGGATTGCGTCGCCTTCAAGCATCGGCGTGATGTCTTCCGTAAACCCGCGGCGGGCGAAGTCGGTGGCGTAATAGAAGACCCAAACGTCCGGCCCCGTGTCACCGGCGATCATGGACAAAATCTTTTCAGCGAAGCCCCCCTCCGGAACATCCTGTACTTCGACTTGGATGTCAGGATTCTGTTCCGTAAATGCGGCCGCCATATCGATGTAGGCCGGCTGCCAGTCGAGAACGTCCGGGTTCCACCACGAGATGGTCGTTGCGGCAGCATCCGGAGCTTCCTCGTCTCCCGCCGCGCCTGGTGCAACGGTCGCGCAGGCTGCCAGCAGGCTGCCCGCCCCAGCCAGCGCTCCCAATCGCAGAAAATCTCGACGACTCTGTTGCGCGCTTACTTTCATGCTTCCCTCCCTGTGTGGAATGTGTGAGTAACGACCCAATGTTTCGGAATGATTCAACCCTTCAAGCCAACCGAGGCGATGCCGCCGATCAGCTTGTTCTGGGCAAGGAAATAGACGATTAGAGTGGGTAGGACCGCCAGCATTGAAGCCGCCATCAGCACGTTATAGTCTGTGCGATTTCGCCCTCGCAGCAGGTTCAGACCCAGCGCGATTGTATACTTCGAGTTCTCGTTCAGATAGATTAACGGCCCCAGGAAGTCGTTCCATACCCCAATGAATGTGAATACGAGAACGATCACCAAGGGCGGAATACACAGAGGCAGAAGAATGAAAAACAGTACTTGAAATGTATTGCAGCCGTCCATACGCGCGGCGTCGTCCAGGTCAAACGGGATCGACATCAGGTACTGGCGCATTAGAAAGATGAAGAATGCGCTGCCAGTGAAGGCCGGCACCGTGAGCGGCAGAAAGGTGTTTAACCAACCAAAGAGTTTGAATAGAATAAAGGTGGGAATCAGGGTCACCTGGTAGGGAATCATGAGCGTGGCAATCAACAGGATGAATAGCACATCACGTCCCGGGAAGCGCAGGCGCGCAAAGCCGAAGGCAACCAGACTGGTCGAGAACACCTGCCCTAATACATTCCAGAAGACGATAATCATTGTGTTCTGGAAAAAGAGCAGCACTGGCGCTATTTCAAAAATGCGGGGAAAGTGTTCCCAGACTACGGGATTCGGAATCCACTCGGGAGGAAACAGCCAGGTCTGGGCCCGGCTCTTGAGCGAAGTCGAGAGCATCCACAACATCGGGATCAAGAAGACGAGCGAAAACAGTACCATGAAGAAATGGGCCGCGACACTGACAAGCCGGTCGCGCACACGGCGATTCCAACGCAACTGACCGAGCCAGCCGCCCCTGTATGTCGTGGACGAAGGTGTATTCATGGGACGTCCCCTGCTCCTGGCATTATGCATCTTCCTTGCGCCGTTCGGCTTCGTAATAGACCCAATGCGGTGAACTGCGGAAAACCAGCAGCGTAACGCCCAGGATTATCAGCGTAAGTATCCACGCCAATGCCGAACCATAGCCCATTCGCAAGGTGCCAAAAGCTTTGTTGTAAATGTACAGCATGTAAAAGAACGTTGATTGGAGCGGCCCGCCCTGCGTCGCAATGTAAGACTGGGTAAAGACCTGAAATGTCGCGATCAGATTGAGAACCAACTGGAAGAAAAGTGTCGGCGTCAACAGTGGCAGCGTGATGCGCCAGAAACGGCGCCAGACATTCGCGCCGTCAATCTCCGCCGCCTCATAGAGGTGGGGGGAATGTTCTGCAGACCGGCAAGGTAGATGACTGCGCCTCCGCCTACCCCCCACAGACCAAGCAGCATCAGTCCAGGCAATGCCCAGCGTGGACTGTGAAACCAGGTCGGCCCGTCAATCCCGACCAACGAAAGAAGATGGTTGATGACGCCGAACTCGGGATTGAATATCCATATCCAGAGCATCGTTACCGCCACTATCGGCAGCACCGCTGGGATGTAGAAGAGTGTACGATAGAAGTTCATGCCGCGCAGGCGCAAATTCAGCAGCAGCGAGAGCGCCAGCCCCAGCACCAGGTGCAATGGCAGCGTGACCACGGCATAGGTCAGGGTAACCTTGAGAGCCTGAAGAAAGTCCTTGTCATCGGTGAAAATCTCAACATAGTTCTGAAATCCCACCCAGCGGGGGGGACTGCCTATATCCCAATACATCATGCTGAGAACGAGCGACGCCAGAATCGGGCCGGCGACGAACATGACGAATCCAACGAGCCAGGGAGAAATGCAAATGTAGCCCTCAACGGCCTCGCGACGGGCCCGCGGGCTCATGCCGCGCCAAAGGTTGAAAGGGTTGGTAGGCTGGTCCGTGCGAGCAAGATTTCTGGTCACGTAACAGTTCTTTACGATTTTTTGGGAAGGACTGAGACCGGCGTCCCAGTTTCAGGGGAGGATGGGAAGCTTGGGGGCAATCTTACATAACTGCGTGGGAATTGCAAAAACTCGAAGTGGTATGCGCGCGAACCTCTGCCGGACATGGGAGATCCGGCCCGGGGTGCCGCCGCTGTGCACTTACTAGGCAGATCAGATTAACTCTATCTTGCAAACAGTGTTTGCGTAGGAGCGAACCATTGGTCGCCTCTAAGCGCCAACTGTGTTGACCTTGCAAACACATTTGGCGTCAAGCGCGGCTTGTAGTAGGGCCTTATGCTAGTTAGTGTTTGAAAAAAGTCCCCTGGTGAGATAACTTTGGAAGTCTCGAACAACCAAGGTAGCTCACCAGGAGGACCAAGCGAATGATAGCCCACTTTGACGACTTCTGTCTAT
>MKWU01002581.1_pt1 | contig 26587 bp, 18 predicted proteins | sample 809101 | NCBI WGS metagenome assembly MKWU01 (sample SAMN05860141, study PRJNA318959) | sponge metagenome | host: Aplysina aerophoba | place: Slovenia: Piran, Adriatic Sea, Gulf of Piran | collected 2013-05-07 | reverse complement strand
TCCGGGACGGCGGATCAACAATATCTGGGCCGCGCCGATGTCGCCCACCGACAAGCGCTATGTGGTCCAGACCGCTACGAAGGCGATTCAGCGCTGCATCCTGATGACCACCGACCCGGGCGATCTGGTCTTCGACCCGACCTGTGGCAGCGGCACGACGACTTATGTCGCCGAGCAGTGGGGCCGTCGCTGGATCACCTGCGACACCTCCCGCGTCGCGACAGCCTTGGCCAAACAACGCCTCATGACGGCGAATTTCGACTATTACGAACTGGCCCATCCCGATGAAGGAGTTGGGGCGGGCCTCCGATACCGCAGCGTCGCCACCGTATCTGCGAGGACGTTGGGTTACGACGAGCCGCCCGCCGAAGTCATGCTTTATGACCAGCCTCGAATCGACCGTAGCAAGGCCCGCGTCACTGGTCCTTTTACGGTCGAGGCCGTTCCTGCGCCGGCTGTAAATCCACTGGATGAAGTCGATCAAGCCGATGAACAACCAGCGGATGAATCCGTGACGCGCACGGGGCAGACCTTGCGCCAAGGCGACTGGCGCGACGAGCTTCTCAAGACCGGCATTCGCGGCAAGGGCGGGCAACGTATTGGGTTCGCCCGGCTGGAGCCGTTGCCCGGTGTCCGATGGCTGCACGCCGAGGGAGAGACGCGGCCCGGAGATGCCGTAGCGGAACGTGTAGCGGTCTCGTTCGGACCGGACCACGCGCCGCTGGAGCAGCGCCAAGTGGCTCTCGCCATCGAAGAGGCGCAAAGCCTCGTTCCCAAGCCCAAGATCATCGTCTTCGCGGCCTTCCAGTTCGACCCCGAGGCATCGAAGGACATCGACGAGACCCACTGGCCGGGCGTCGTACTGCTCAAGGCGCAGATGAACGCCGACTTGCTTACCGACGACCTCAAGAAGAGGCGCGCGAGCAACGAGAGCTTCTGGCTGATCGGACAGCCGGACGTGGAAGTCGAGCAGATCGAGAAAGGCGAAGCCCAAGGCAAGTTCCGTGTCTCGGTGCAGGGTTTCGACTACTACAACACCAGGAGCGGCAACGTGGAATCGGGCGGCGCGGAAAAGATCGCCATGTGGATGCTCGATCCGGACTATGACGGGCGCAGCCTGTTTCCCAGGCAGGTGTTCTTCCCCATGGCAAGCAAGAAGGACGGCTGGGCCAAGCTCGCCCGCAACCTCAAGGCGGCGGTCGACGAAGACCTGATCGAAGCCTATCGCGGCACCGTCTCCCTGCCGTTCGAAGCCGGCGAGCACCGGCGCGTCGCCGTCAAGATCGTCGATGATCGGGGGATCGAGAGCCTGAAGATCGTGGAGATGGAGTGATGGCGCGACCAACAAAAGCCAAGGCTCTGGAACGGCTGCGGAAAGTATTGGATGCAATACACGAACTAGAGAACCTAAGGCACGACTCGCCTGAGTTTGAGAAGTGGCGAAGAGACACCCAGGTTGCTATCACAAACACGTTTGGGAACGAGTCGAGACACATTGGAGACTTTACTAATATCCATTTCTCTCCGATAGTACCCTTATCTGATTCAGAATACCAAGCAATCTATTTGAGAGGCCTAAAATCAGCGGGGGTAGTACTCATATCCATGATTGAGGAGATCGAGGAGTATTGGGAAGATGAAAATCAGACGCCAAAACCTTCTGAGACACGCGAGAACGAACAGCTAAGCACGAATGAAGTCTTTATTGTCCATGGCAGGGATGAAGGCGCCAAGAACGAGGTAGCCAGATTCATCGAAAAGCTGGATCTGGTTCCGGTGATATTACACGAGCAGGCGAACCAGGGCCGCACCATCATCGAGAAGTTCGAGGAACATGCGCAAGTCGGGTTCACCGTGGCCCTGCTGACGCCGGACGACGTGGGTGCTCTTCAGGACGATAAAAATAATCGCAAGCCACGGGCCAGGCAGAACGTGATTTTCGAGTTCGGGTACTTCATTGGCAAACTTGGCCGGAAACGAGTCTGCGCCTTGGTGCAGGACGACGTGGAAAAGCCTTCGGACTACGATGGCGTGCTCTATATCCCATTTGACGATTCGGGCGGTTGGAAGATGGGGATTATCAAGGAGTTGAAGACCGCCGGATTCAAAATCGACGCAAACCGGGCATTTCAGACATGAACGCGCATATCGACATTGCCCCTGACAAGATCGCCGCCTTCAGTAAACGCTGGTTGATCACCGAGCTTGCGCTGTTCGGTTCCGTGTTGCGGGACGACTTCGGACCGGCCAGCGACATTGATTTACTGGTGCGCTTCGATTCGCAAGCGCGCCACACGCTCCTGGATATCGCACGAATGGAGAACGAGTTAAGCCGAATGCTCGGCCGGGATGTGGATCTGGTCGAACACACGGCGGTTGAAAAGAGCCGAAACTACATCCGCCGCAAGGCTATTCTCGAATCCGCCGAGACGATCTATGCGGCCTGACGACGCCTGTCTGCTCGACATGCTGCTGGCGGCGCGAGAAGCAGCGGAATTCGCCGCCGGGCGGACCTTCCCGGAGTTCGAGCGAGACCGCATGACGCAGCTCGCGATTCTGAAAGCGGTGGAAATCGTCGGCGAGGCTGCATCCCGTGTCAGCGCCGATACGCAAGAGGCGCATCCCGAGATTCCCTGGCCCGAGATCATCGGCTTGCGGCATCGTCTCGTGCACGCATACTTCGAAGTGAACTTGAAGCGCGTGTGGGAGACCGTGCAGCGAGACATTCCTTATCTGGTCGCCCAACTCGAACCGCTAACGCCGCCGGAGACGGCGTAATGGCCCGAGCAACCATCGACCGGCTGATCGTCAACTCGCCCTACGAGGAGCCGGCGAAGCATTGGCGCTACGACCGGCAGACGCGATTGTTCGATCTTGCGGACGGCCGTCGTCCGGCGGGATACGTGGTGGCGTCGAGCGACTCCAAGGCATTCGACGACCCCGGCGTGTTTGTCGAGATTCCGCTGGTGAACCGGATTCGTCCGCGCGTGAGGGCGTGGCGCGAGGCCGGGTATCAGGGCGTTACGGGAATCACGAAGCGGCTGCTGGAGCACTGGACGAACCCCGAGGAGTTCGACAGCCGGCGGTTTTTCTTCTGCCAGCTCGAGGCCGCCGAGACGCTGATCTGGCTCGCCGAGGCGCCGGCGGCGGACAAGGTCGGCGTGGACATTCCGTCCGACGGGGGGACGTTCCAGCGGCTGTGCGCGAAGATGGCGACCGGTTCGGGCAAGACCATCGTCATGGCGATGGTCATCGCCTGGCATGTCCTGAACAAGGCCGCCCATCCCCAGGATGCGAGGTTCGCCAAGAACATCCTGGTGATCGCACCGGGTCTCACGGTCAAGAGCCGGTTGGCCGTGCTGGAATCGTCTCATCCGGAGAACTATTACAAAGACTTCCACATCGTTCCTTCGGCCCTGCTCGACAAGCTGCGCCGAGGCAAAGTCGTGGTCCGCAACTGGCACGCGCTCAATTGGGAGACCGAGGAGAAGATCGCCGGAAAGCGAGGCGTGGACAAGCGCGGGGCCAAGAGCGACGAAGCCTATGTCCGTGAAGTGCTCGGGGACATGGCGAACGCCCGGAATCTCCTGGTCATCAACGACGAGGCGCATCACGCCTGGCGCGTTCCCGCCGGCTCGAAGGTCAGAGGCATTGCCAAGGCTGAAGTCGAGGAAGCGACCAAGTGGGTCGGCGGCCTCGACCGGATCCACAGGTCGCGGAGCATTCTCGCCTGCTACGACTTCTCCGCCACGCCGTTCGCGCCGTCCGGCAAACGGAGTTCCGAGGAAGCGCTGTTCGGCTGGATCGTGAGCGACTTTGGCCTGAACGACGCCATCGAGTCCGGCCTGGTCAAGACCCCGCGCGTCGTGGTTCGCGACGACGCCGTGCCCGACGCCAAGACCTATAAATCCCGCCTCTACCACATCTACAACGACGCCGAGGTCAAGGACGACCTGAACCGGCGGGCCAAGCCCGAGGAGCCGCTGCCTGACCTGGTCATGAACGGTTATTACCTGCTCGGCTACGATTGGCGCGAAACCGCCAGGGATTGGGCGAAGCGGAAGGACAACACCCCGCCGGTCATGATCACCGTAGCCAACCGCACCGAGACGGCGGCCCGGATCAAGTATGCGTTCGACCACAGGAAGGTGCGTATCACCGAACTATGCAACCCGGAGCGGACTCTGCACATCGATTCGAAGGTCCTGGGCGAGGCCGAGGCCGCCGAGGAGCCGATCGCGGAGGTCGGCGGCGAGAGCGGAGAAAACGCCGACGGCAGCCGCAAACGCAAGCTGACCAAAAAACAGCAGGCCGAGTTGCTACGCCGGCAAGTGGACACCGTGGGCCGACCCGGAAGGGAAGGGGCGCAGATCCAGAAAGTGATTTCCGTCGGAATGCTGTCGGAGGGCTGGGACGCGAAGACGGTAACCCACATCATGGGCCTGCGCGCATTCACCAGCCAGCTTCTCTGCGAGCAGGTCGTCGGGCGCGGCCTACGGCGCACGTCTTACGACGTGAACCCGGACACGGGCTTATTCACGGCGGAGCACGTCAACATTTTCGGCGTGCCCTTCACTTTTCTGCCTCATGAAGGCGGAGGGGATACTCCCCCGCCACCGCCAAAGCCCAAGACCGCCATCGAGCCGGTAGCGGCCAAAGCGGCTTTCGAAATCTCCTGGCCGAACGTAATCCGCATCGATCACAACTACCGCCCGCGCCTGTCGCTGGATTGGGGCAAGGCGGCGGTCCTGGAACTCGACGCGAGCGCGACCGCAAAAATCGCCGAAATCGCTCCGATCGTCGAGGGCAAGCCGGACGTGACGAAGCTCAAAACCATCGACCTGGAGAAGCTGGCGCGGGACAACCGCACACAAAAGATCATCTTCGAGACCGCGCGGGACGTTTATGACCAGATGCAGGAGAGCTGGCGGGGCGGCAGGGCGTTCCTGCTGGCCCAGCTTGTGCGGCTGGTCGAGCAATTCATCCGTTCGGACAGAATCAGCATCACCCCCGCCCTGTTCCTTCGTGACGATCTCATGCGGCGCCTCATCATCACGCTCAACATGACCAAGGTGGTCCAGCATATCTGGGAGGCGATCCGCTTCGAGAACACCGAGAGCCTGGAGCCGGTGTTCGACCGGGACCGGCCCATCCGTTCAACCGGCGACATGATGACGTGGTACACCGGAAAGCCCTGCGAGCGCACGGCGCGCAGCCACATCAATTTCTGCGTCTATGACAGCACCTGGGAAGCGTCGGAGTCCTTTGCGCTCGACCACAGCCCCAAGGTGGCCGCCTGGGTGAAAAACGACCACCTCGGCTTCGAAGTGTTCTACATCCATCGCGGAGTGGTGCGGAAGTACCGCCCCGATTTCCTCATCCGGCTCAAATCGGGCGACATGCTGGTATTGGAAACCAAGGGAGAGGACAGCGATCAGAACCGAACCAAGCGCCGGTTCCTCGACGAGTGGGTCAACGCCGTCAACGCGCACGGCGGCTTTGGGCGCTGGTACTGGGACGTATCGCTGTCTCCCGGAGACATCCAGGATATTCTCGCGAAGCATTCGCGCGCGACCGCTGCTTGAAAGAAGAGCGTCGGAGACGGGGTGGTTGCGGAACGCGGCGTTCGCTTGCCGACACAAGTCTATTGCCCTGTATCACGATGCCGGTCAAAATCATAGAAGATGAATCGGGCGGGCCGGCAGGCCACTTGACGCGATGGCATATCCGCCAGGCATGACTTGGCGGGTATTCAGAAAATGAATCCATGAAAACCACCCGCTACTTCGACCACAGTCGGAGTCGACCTGATCGACGGGAGATTCGGGATGAATGGATTCTCGCCGCTATCCGCGATCCGGTGGAGGAGAAAATCCAGTCGGACGGAAGAATCAGAAAGTGGGTCTGGGTTGAGGAAAAGAGAGCTTTTCTGCGCGTCATTCTGCTGGCAGATGGGGAAACGGTTCACAATGCATTCTTCGATCGGAGGTATCCGAGAAAGGAAAGAGGATGAAGATCAATTACTTTGAAGATACCGACACCGCACTGATTGAGTTCACCTCGGAGCTGGTCGCCGAGACCCGAGAGGTGTCTGAGAACATCTACCTGGACCTGGACGAGAAGGGAAACCTGGTCTCGATGACGATTGAGCATGCCGCGGAGAGCGCCAACATCCGGGATTTCGCCTTCGAGCATCAACCAAAAGTGAACGCATAACCCGTCAAGCGAGCATTAACCTGCATTTCTCACCACCCGACGGTCGAAGCACGCGATACGACCGCCATGACTTCGTTGCGCTTGCTTGCCGTGCTCAACGTACGGTTCAAGTACGCCTGCGCGCGCCAAGCGGCGCGCGCCTCGTCTTGACGGCCCTCTCACGGACTTCGCCTCGCCGCGTGGTGAGAAATGCAGGCTAACCGCATCGAACGTGGAGCCTGACGGCCTCGGCCGCCGTTCCGGCCCTGCGGACTACAACAGCGGAACGATGATCGCGTAGGCCATCATGAACGCCATGACGGCGGACGTCACCCACAGCCCGAGCGTGAGCCAGCCTTTGGGCAGGATCGTCTTGGGCAGGTGCTTGTAGCGCAGGTAGATCGTCGAGAACCCGACGACCGGCAGCAACAGGGCTTCCGCCGTGCCGCCGAGCTTGACCATGATCACGGGCTCGCCCACGAAGAGGTAGCAGACCGCCGGAAGCAGCAGATAGATCACGACGAAGACATGAGTGACCCTCAACCGGCGGCGATAGTCGTGCCTGTCATAGAGCCCCAGCATCCCCACCACGTCCGCAAGCATTCTCGGGTGGGCCGCCGCGGCGGCGAAGACGCTCGAATAGAGAATGATCACCGCCCCCAGCAGAAACAGCGGCTGCGTCCAATCTCCGAGGGTTTGGGTATACATCGTCGAAAGCGACCGGATCATCTCCGAACCCTCGGGCACGATCCCCGCTCCGAACAGGACTCCCGCGCCGAGCAGATAGAACGCTATCGTGCTCACGGTGTAGAGCGCCATCGAGCTGATGATGTCGACGCCCATCACCCGAACCCATCCCCGCGCCCGATCACGCCAAACCGTCGAACCGTCCCTGGGACCGGCGAAGCGCGCGTAGCCCTTCTCGATGCACCAGTAGGGGTACATGAACAGCTCGACGGAGCCCGCGCCCGTGATGCCGAACGCCGCTACCGCCGTCAACAGCCCCCCGCTGGGTCTCTGAAACGTGAAGCCTTCGAGCACGCGCCCCCACGAGAAATACTCCGGCTGCGTGACGAGCATCGCTCCCGCAAGCACGGTCATCAGCGTGAAGTAGGAAACGAGAACCATGGAGACCTTCTCAATGAGGCCGTATTCGCCAACGAGAAGGATCATCACGCTCACAGCGGCGATCAGCCACGTCCAAACGTTGATCGGGACGGCCGGAACGAGCATGTTCAGCACTTCTCCGATCGCGCCCAGCATGGCTCCGATCGTAAGCACCGTCCCGGCGATCATGAGCACCCAGAGCCACACGACCCAGGAGACGCCCAAGCGAGGTCCGGGAATCCGATCGAAGGCCTCGAGAGTGGTCTCTCCGGTTCCGATCGCGTAACGCCCGAGCTCGTTCTGAATGATGTTCTTGATCACACAGCTCACGACGATCAGCCACAGCAGCGTGTAGCCGTTCTCCGCTCCGAGGACGGTGGTGGCGATCAACTCGCCGGATCCGACGATCGATCCGGCCAGGATGATGCCGGGACCGAGCTTGCGAATCAGGTTCGCTAGCGAGCGAGGCGGGTTCTCGACATCCGCTGATGTCAGCGCATAGGGATCTCGGACTTGCTGCGCGGTCATGGGGGCCATCACATCTTAGCCCGCGTATCTCACCATCTGACGGCCGCAGCACGCGATAAAGGGCCGTGATTCGTGTCTCATGTTTCGTGAAAAACCGGTTAGCCGGGCTGGGGGTTGCTCAACCAGGGAACGCCGGACGGGCAGGGAAAGGCGGCAAGGCGGCAACTGGTAAAGAGCCGTGTTTCGGGAAAGGCCGTGTCTCGTGATTCGTGAAAAACCATGGGCGGGGCCTAGTTCGCTCCAGAAGAAATGCCGGAGGGCCGGTGAACGGAAAAGGCCATGTTTCGCGACCCGAGGCGTGAAGGAGGCTATCTGGCCGCTACGCCTGCGCGCGCCTCGCGGCGGCGCTTAGAGCCGCGGCCTCGCAGGGCGGCGCTACCGCGGCCGTCAGCGGCGGACCACCCTTGGCGACGCTACCCGGCCGTGGAAACAACGGCGCGGCGGAGCGGAGGGGTGTGGAAATGACGGCCGGATGGAAAGCGTGGAAAACCCTCTTGCCCCGGCGAGCACACCGGCCGGTCCATGCCAGGGTTTTCCACCCCTCCCACCGTCCTTGGAAATCGCTGCCGCGATTCCCATATTCCCACAGCCACGACGACGATTCTCTCTTGACGTAGAAGGGGACATTTCTATTGGGCGTTGACACGTTCCGACACAGCCCTTGACACTTGACGGCCCTTGCAGTAGAATAGAATAAAAAGCGAACAAAAAACGTAGACAAGGAGATTCCGATGCAGGCAAACATTCGAGTAGGACCGGCCGGCTGGTCGTACAAGGATTGGAACGGCGTCGTCTACCCCCGGTTGCGTCTCGCCGGATTTCACGAAGCGTCGTATCTCGCCAGCTACTTCCCAGTGATTGAAATCAACACCTCGTTCTACCGCCCGCTGCGCCCGGAGCTGGCGCGGTTGTGGGTCCGCAAGGTCGAGCATCGCCGCGATTTCCAGTTCACGGCCAAGCTGTACCGCGGCTTTACCCACGAGCACACGATCCTGCGCGGCGAGGTGAAGCAGTTCAGTGACGGCATCGCCCCTCTGGCCGAGACGGGGCGACTTGGTTGTCTGCTATTGCAGTTCCCCTGGACGTTTCGACTCACCAAGGAAAACTGCGATTACCTTGTTCGGTTGAAACGGGCTTTCGGACATTTCCCCCTCGTCGCCGAGTTCCGGCATTCGAGTTGGAACTGCCAAGCCTCGCTCGATCTGCTGATCGATCAGCGGATCGGCTTCTGCAACATCGACCAACCCCAAATGGATCACTGCCTGCCCCCAACGGCCCACGTCACTTCGCCAGTCGGCTACGTGCGGTTCAACGGCCGCAGCGGCATACGGAGGGTCGATGCGCGCTCCAACTATCTCTATTCCCGCAAGCAGTTGGCGAAGTGGAAAACGCGCATCGACCAAATCGCCGGACAGGCCCGCAGAACCTACGTCGTCACCAGCAATCACTTTCAGGGCAAGGCAGTCGTCAACGCGCTCGATCTGATCGAGATGACGAACAAAGAGCCGGTGGAAGCTCCGCTAGAACTCCTGGCCCACTACCCCGATCTGCATGCCATCGCAAAGACCGAGCCGGTCCAGCGGTCGCTCTTCATGCCGGTCTCGCGTTCGCGGCACGCCGCGGCTTCGGGCGCCGGGCCGGTGCTGGTAACTCAATAGCCGGCGGACCGTACAGGCCGTGTTGCCGGCGCGGGCGGCTCGTTAGGGCAGTTGTCAGTTTTCAGTAAAACTTTTCCTCCGCCCGCGTGCGGATCAACCAAGCGGGAAACACCCGGGCGGGAGTCGAGGACTCTTGATCAGCAGGATGTTTCAGGTCAGTAAGCCAAAATTCTTTCCGCTGCCGCGCGAATGGTTTCCACCGAAGGCAGCACTTCCAGCTCGAGGTTGGCAGCCGAGGGAATGAAGCAATCTTTGGCTCCGACGCGGCCCACGGGAGCATCGAGCGAGTCGAAGCATTCATCCGCCACCTTGGCGGCCACTTCGGCGCCAAAGCCCATCGTCAGAGTGTCCTCGTGGGCAATGAGCACGCGGCTGGATTTCCGGATGCTCTCGAAAACGCACTCCTGATCCCAGGGGATGAGTGTTCTCAAGTCGATCACCTCTACGGATGTCGGCCCTTCCTCTGCAAACTGCTCGGCAACGCGCTTGGACAGATGAGCAGCCGTTCCCCAGGAGACGATCGTCAGATCGGAGCCCTCGTTGATCACGCGCGCCTTGCCGAACGGCACCAGGTAATCGCCGACGGGCTCCGGCGTACGGGCATCCATCCGGCGATACAGCCCTTTGTGCTCCAGGAAGAGGACCGGGTCTTCGGCACGCGCGGCCGTCTTGATGAGTCCCTTGGCATCGGCGGCGGTGGCGGGATAGACGATATACCAGCCCGGGATGTGGGCAAAGAAGGACTCGATATTCGCCGAATGCCAGGGGCCGCCCTTGATGTATCCGCCGACGGCGACCCGCACGACCATCGCGGAGTCCCAGACTCCGTCGCTGCGCCATCGGATGCTTGCGATCTCGTTGCGCAATTGCATGAAACCGGGCCAGATGTAATCAGCGAACTGGATCTCGACGATCGGCTTGTAGCCGCCGGTGGCCATGCCTCCTGCGATGCCGACGATGCTCGCTTCCGCCAGAGCCGCATTGACGACCCGCCCCGGAAAGGCTTCGCCCAAGCCGCGCGTCACGCCGAAAACGCCTCCCTTGGGGTCTCCGATGTCCTCGCCCCACATCACGATCTTCGGGTTGCGCTCCATCTCTTCCCGCAAGCCTCTGTTGATGGCTTGCACCATGCTGACCTTATGGTCGGACGCGAAGCCGGGGTCGGGTTCTTCGGCAACAGGCGAGTTTTCAGAGAAGACATGCTCGAGTACGTCGTAATGCCGGGGAAACGGATGGCTGTCGGCATCCTCGGCCGCCTGATCCACCTTTTCCTTGATCCCGCGCCGCAGTGATTCGATCTCGGATTCGGTCATCAACTGGTGGCGAATGATGTAGTTTTCGGTCAACAGGACCGGATCGCGCTCCAGAATCTCCTCCAACTCATCCTCGGAGCGGTACTTCTTCTGGTCGTCGGAGGAGGAGTGGGATTCCAGGCGAACGACGCTGCACTCGATCAAGGCCGGCCCCTTGCCGTCGCGAATGTTCCGGATGACTTCGGGCAGGATCTGGTACATCGGCTCGAACCAGGTGCCGTCGAGCGGATGGGCCCGCATCCCGAAGCCCTCGGCGATACGATGAACTTTCGACGAGGTCTGGCTGGCCTGGGGCACGCTGATGGCGTAGCCGTTGTTCTGCACGACGAAGAGCACCGGCAGCGTTTCGCGCTGCGCCCAGTTCAATGCCTCGAAGAACTCTCCTTCGCTCGTTGCCCCCTCGCCGGACGATACGTAGACAAGCTGGCCCTTACCGTTCTTTTTACAGGCTTTGGCCATGCCGACGGCGGGGAGATATTGGGAACCGGTACAAGCGGTCTGAGACACCAGTTTCAGTTCACGGGATGACCATTGCTCCGGCATGTTGACGCCGCCGGAGTTCGGATCTCCGTCGCGGCTGAGCATCCCCAGGAAGAGATCCTTGAGATCCATGCCGAGGGAAACGGCGACTCCCTTTTCCCGGTAATAGGTATAGAACCAATCGTGCCCGGGCTTGAGGAGCATCGGGATTCCGGCTTGGACCTTCTCGTGCCCGCGAGTGGGAGCGTTGAACGTGCATTTGCCCTGCTTGACGAAGACCTTCATGCGCTCTTCGACGTAGTAGATGTGAAGCATCTTGTCGTAGAGTTCGCGGATCACCTCGTCGGGGACGATCCGTTCTTCGACTGGAGGCGGGGTCTTGACTGATCGTTTGGGCATGGTGTTTTCTGATCCGAGGGTCGTGCTGAAGAGTCGTCCGTCGGGGAATCCAGCAACCCTGGATCACACGTGAGGCGGGCAGACAGTCGGGTTTTTCGACTCCGTGCGGCACGGGCCGGCTTTTTCTGCGTCAAGCCGTGTCCGAAGAAGGACAACCGGTCGGTTTCAGAGCCACGGCAAACCGCGGCAAGAGCTTCTTAGGGCCTTTTTTCTTACCATACTGCATCTTGCCGGTCGATGACGGCGACGCCGCGGTTCTGGAAACACGGTTGTAACCAACACACCCGGGACCGCTCCGATTGGAGTTCCGGGCGAGAAACAGACAAGGAGCCATACGGCGAGGCTGAGCGGCCGCATCGGTGTGATATCGTAAATGTCGATTAGCCTGCATGTCTCAGCACCCGACGGCCGCAGCACGCGATACGACCGCCAGGACTTCGCTTTTCCTTCGCAACGCTTGCTTGCCGTGCTCAACGTACGGTTCAAGTACGCCTGCGCGCGCCAAGCGGCGCGCGCCTCGTCCCGACGGCCCTCTCACACACTTCGCCTCGCCACGTGGTGAGACATGCAGGCTGGTTTTTCCTCCGCTTGTGTGCGGATCATTCAAGCTGGAAACATCCGCGGCCGGTGTCAACGCCGCTTGGCCAGGGGGATGTTTCAGGTCAGCCCCCCGTGAGCCGAACCTGGACGAAAGCGCAGTTGAGGAACGGCTCGGAAATCGATCGATCGCAGGTGTGTCAGGTCACGAAATCATCGAAAGCACAGTGGAATCCCTTGACGGCGAAGAGCGGGTGCTGTTGATGGAGAGGATCGAGGCGGCATGAGTTCCCCGGCTGTCAGGACAACGATGCCGCCGGAACCGATTTCGAGTGCGGCACGGCGCGGCTTGCTGGGAATCGAAACGCTCGAGCGCGACGAGATTCAATGGCTGCTCGATCGCGGGCATTACCACAAGCGCAAGCCGGGGGAAAGCGCCAAGAAGCTCGACACTCTCCGCGGCAAGTCGATTGTAAACCTCTTTTTCGAGCCCTCTACACGGACGCGGGCCAGTTTCGAGATCGCCGCGAAACGCCTCGGCGCAGACACCATTTCGATCTCCGGCGAGGGATCGAGCTTGTCGAAGGGCGAATCACTCGTCGACACGCTCAATACTCTTTCCGCGATGCTGCCCGACACCATCGTGATGCGCCATTCGGCATCGGGAGCGCCGCAGTTTCTCTCACGGTTTCTGTCGACACCGATCATCAACGCCGGCGACGGACAGCACGAGCACCCCACGCAGGCGCTGCTGGATGCACTGACGATTCTCGATTACCGTCCTACGTTGGAGGGGCTGCGGGTCGCGATTATCGGCGACGTGGGCCACAGCCGCGTAGCCCGTTCGAACGTGTACCTGCTTTCCAAGTTCGGAGCGGATATCGTATTGTGCGGACCGGCCACGATGCTCCCTCAGCCGCTGGCGGAACTGGCGCCCGGAATTCTGTTGACCAACGACATCGTGGAAGCGATCACGGACGCCGACGTCATCATGATGCTCCGCGTGCAGCTCGAGCGGCAGAACGTCTTGAACTTCCCCAAGAACGAGTACTTTCAGTTCTACGGTCTCGAATGGGAACATTTCCAGCGCGCCAAGCCGGATGCCATCGTGATGCATCCTGGTCCGATCAACCGGGGACGCGAGATCTCGTCCGAGGTTGCCGATTCGCCGCGGTCGGTCATCCTGAACCAGGTGGAGAACGGCGTCGCGATTCGGATGGCTGTCCTCGAGAAGGTGTGTGGAGATTGTTGAGGCCGAGCAACCGATGAGCCGCCTGCTGATCAAGGATGGCCACTTGATCGAACCTTCTTCGGGGATCGACGAGCGGCGCGACGTCCTGATCGAAGACGGCCGCGTGGCGGCGATCGAGCCTCGCGTCGAAGCAGCGGATGCGGACGTCGTCGATGCCGGCGGCTGCTTTGTGGCGCCGGGCTTTCTCGATATCCACGTTCACTTGCGCGAGCCGGGAATCGAGCATGCGGAAACGATCGAGACGGGCGCCAAGGCGGCCGCCGCGGGCGGTTTCACGTCGGTCTGCTGCATGCCGAACACGATTCCCGTCAACGACAGCCCCACCGTGACGAGTTTCATCGTCGAGCGGGCCCGACATACCGCCATCGTCAACGTGTTCCCGATCGGGGCCATCACGAAAGGCAGCAAGGGCGAACAGCTAGCGGAGATCGGAGCGATGAAGAAGGCGGGCATCGTGGCCATCTCCGACGACGGCCGTCCGGTGATGAACTCGCGCGTCATGCGCCGCGCGATGGAATACGCAGCTTCGTTCGGCCTGACCGTCATCGATCACTGCGAAGACCTCAACCTCAGCATGGGCGGCGATATCCATGAAGGCGCCCAGTCCGTCCGATTGGGCCTGCGAGGGATCCCAGCCTGCTCTGAGGACGTGATGGTCGCGCGGGACATCATCCTCAGCGAAGTGACAGGAGGCGCGGTTCACATCGCCCATATTTCGACGCGCAATGCGATCGAGATGGTGCGTCAGGCACGACGTCTCGGCATCCGTGTGACCAGCGAAGTCACCCCCCATCACTTCGCGCTCACCGACTCCGACATCGCCGGCTATGACGGCAACTACAAGATGAAGCCCCCCCTGAGGGGCCACATTGACAAGCAGGCGGTGCTCGAAGGAATCATTGACGGCGTGATCGATGCGATCGCGACGGACCATGCGCCGCACACGGGCAACATGAAGATGCAGGAGTTCGAGCGCTGCCCGTTCGGCGTGGCCGGCCTCGAGACGGCGATCGCGCTGACTCTCGAAGAGCTGGTGCATCCGGGCACGATCGGCCTCAAACACATGGTGGAGCTGTTCACGACCGGTCCGGCGCGTGTGATCGGTCTCGATCGCGGCAAGCTGTTCGTGGGCGGACCCGGCGACGTGACCTTGTTCAGCACGAGCCGTGAATGGGTCTTCGACGTGAATGAGTCGCAGTCGAAGAGCAAGAACTCCCCCTTCCACGGCCGCATGTTCCGAGGCGGCCCGGTAGCGACCATCGTCGCGGGCAAAACTGTTTGGCAAGCACCGGTGGCTGTTGCCGCCTAGGTTTTTTATTCCGGGCTGACGTTGACATTCGAGTCAAGATCTCACGGCGATCGGTTGCCTTGCTCGCCGGTCTGAGGCGAAGCCTGGCCAGACCTCGTTTGGGCAGACGACAGCAGCCGTCCCAAGCTTTGTTTTCACGGAGCAGTTACACTAGGGCGATGCGGTGTCCTTAGGAGCGCCGCAAGCATGGCTATGCAAACCTCTCAAATCCGAATTTTCGTTCTGATCGCTCTCGTCCTGATGCTTCTCGCTGGTTCGAGGACGTTCTCGGAGTTGGTGATCGAATACCAGTGGTGGAGCGAGGTCGAGCAACTCTCGACGTGGTACACCATGCTGCTCTACCAGATCCTGCCCGTCGTCGTGGGGTCGATCGTCGCCTGGCTGTCGTTGCTTTGGGCACACAGCAAAGGCTTGCGCTTCGCTGGTGTTCGCGAAGCGCAAAGCAGCCTCTACCGGCGAATCGTGATGGTGGCGCTGCTGGTGGTAGCGGTCGTCTTCATCGGCACCGGCGTCGACTCACAGAGAGTCATGGCGTTCGTCGGCTCACTGATCGCCGACGCCGGCGCGCAGACGTGGGCGGACCCTGTCTTCAACGAGGAACTGCCGTTTTATCTTTTCCAGCTCCCCTTTTATACGCAACTACTGCGCTTCGTATTGGTCGTCGCGGTGTTCTCGAGCATCGTGTTCTGGGGGTCGGGGCGCGGGTGGCAGCTCTTCGACAAACTCAAGCAGTTTCGCGCTGGTGGAGGTTCGATGGAAGAATTCGATCCCGGACCCAGTCCGCTGCTGCTGCCAGGAGCCACCCGGACGAGCTTCGCGAAAATTCTTGCGGGCATCGGTTTGACGTCCATGGCGCTGTGGTTCTACCTCGGACGCTACAGCCTTCTCATGAACCAGCATACGGTCTTGACCGGCATGGACTACGTCGACGAAAACGTGACGCTGCCTTTGCGCTGGGTGGTGATCGCCGCGGCGCTGGTGAGCATTCCGTTGGTTGCAAGGACGAAGTTGCGGCTGGCTGTAGGCTTGCTCGCCGGTTCTCTCATCGCCAATATGGTGCTTCCCGTAGTGGTTCGCAGGGTGTGGGTGCAACCGAACGAGCTGGAGCTCGAAAAACCGTATATCGGGCGGCACATCGAGGCGACGATCCAGGCTTTCGGGCTGTCCAGCCGGGCCACGGAACAGTCGTTTCAGTCGTCGCAGGTTGAAGAAATCGATGTCTCAGCACACGGCACATTGGTGGACAACATCCGGCTGTGGGACGTGCGCGCGTTCAAAGACACCATCACGCAGATCCAGGCCTTGCGCCCCTATTACCAGTTTTTTGACGTCGACATCGATCGCTACATCATCAACGGCAAGATCAAGCAGGTCCTGTTGTCGCCCCGCGAAATCGACGTGACGCAGTTGCCAGGCGAAGCTCGTAACAGTTGGGTGAGCCGCAACCTGATCTACACCCACGGTTACGGGGTCGTCATGTCGGAAGTCAATCGAACGACCGACGACGGATTGCCGGTTCTGCTGATCCAAGACGCGCCGCCAGTGGTGAACACTGATGCTCTGACCCTGAGCCGGCCCGAGATCTACTACGGCGAGTTCACGGATTCTTCGGTCTTCGTATCGACAGATGAGAAGGAGTTCGACTATCCGTCGGGTGTCGAGAACATCTACTCCGCCTACGAGGGGACCGGCGGGTTCCCGATCAGCTCGCTGCTGTTGCGCCTGGCGGCCTCAATCGCCACAGGAGAGTACAACATCGTCTTGACCGGCCAGATGAATGAAAACAGCCGCATGATGATGTACCGCGATGTGCGGGCTCGATTGGAGCACATCGCTCCGTTCATCCATTGGGAGCCGGATCCTTACCTGGTGATCACCGATGAAGGCCGGCTGGTGTGGATCGTCGACGGCTACACCTCATCGAACACGCATCCTTACTCGGCTCACGTCAACGTCTCGGCTTTCGGAGACAACACCAACTACGTCCGTAATGCGGTGAAAGCGACGATCGACGCCTATAACGGCGAGACGAAGATCTACGAGTTCGAGAGTGCGGACCCCATCCTGCAGATCTATCGCGCCCTGTTTCCCGCCCTGTTCCATGACGAGGCCGAGATGCCGGCCTCGCTGCGCCAGCACGTACGGTACCCCGAGTTGATGTTCCAGGTGCAGGCTGAGATCTATCGCACGTTCCATATGCGGGACCCCGAAGTCTTCTACAGCAAAGAGGACGTTTGGGATGTCGCGCAGAGCCTCGCCGGTGATACGAACACGCCCGCTCCCATGCGCCCGACCTATATCGTGGCTACGGTCCCGGGAGAGTCGCAGCCGGAGTTCTTGTTGATGCTGCCGTTTACGCCACGGAGCCGACCCAATCTGATCGGGTGGATGGCAGCCCGCTGCGACGGCGAGAAGCTCGGCGAATTGATCTTTTTCCAACTGTCGAAACAGGAGCTGGTATTCGGGCCGAGCCAGATCGAGGCGCGTATCGATCAGGACCAGAACATTGCCAAGGATCTGACCCTGTGGGGCCAGCAGGGCTCGCGAGTCCTGCGAGGCGACATGATCGCTCTGCCGGTTGACGACAATTTTCTCTATGTCGAGTCGATTTACATTCAGGCAGACTCGGCCCGTATGCCGCAGTTACGGAAGGTCGTACTCGCGATCGGGAACCGTCTGATCTACGAAGACACTTTTGAAGAAGCTCTCTCGAAGCTGGGCGGAGGCATATCGATGGCGGACTTCCGAGAACAGTCGACCGCCAGCGAGGAGCCTTCTTCGGCCAGGTCTCAGCGGTCCCCCGCGGCGGCCGATGCGAGCCGTTTTCGAGCGCTTGCTTCACGGCTTCAGCAACTCCGGCGCCAAGCCGAGGGTCTGGTTGAGGAGCTGACGGCGGTGGAGGAGGAACTGCGGCGTTAGTTTCCAGCAGGTTACAGGTCAGTTTTTGCTCCGCCCGTGTGCGGATCATTCAAGCGGGAAACATCCGGATCGGTGTCGGCGCCGATTGATCAGGAGGATGTTTCAGGTCAGGAGAACCGTTTGGCTTGAACGTGTCGGAGAGCCGCGGTGGCCGTGGGGGCATCGATGCGGCCGCTGGCTCGGTAGTACTCGATCAGCGCCGAGACCCTGTAGAGACAGTGCACCGGATAGCCGCGCTCCGAGAGGATTCGATTGCCCCCTTGCTCACGGTCGACCACGACCAGGATGCGCTTCACCTCGAGGCCGTCTTTCTTCAATTCATCGATCGCCCATACCTTCGTGCGTCCCGACGCCATCACGTCATCGATCAACGTGATCTCACGGGTGTCGTCGCACGTACCCATGTAGGCGCTCATACCCCACTCACCCCCAGGATAGGTGGCGGGCTTTTTGCGCAACTGACCGTAGGCAACGGGCAGAGCCGTCTGTTGTGATTGCAAAGCCAGGGAAAGGGCGATCGGTGTCGCGGTATCCGGAATTCCGATGACTTGTTGACGCGCGATGGCCGGTCCGGAGTCAGTGTGCAGGATGCGCACCAGTTCGCCGTGAAGCGCCGCGCCAAGCAGCCCTAACAAGTCAAGATCGTCATACAGCTTGTGACGCAGGTCGATGAAGATCGGCGTCCGCAGTGCGTATTCACGCCTCACGCGCTCTCCGATCAGAATGAGCCCTTTGTTCCAAAGAGCATCGAGCAAAGGGTCTGCGGGTACGCCGGCGGAGGACATCGACTCAGTTCATTCGCAATACAATGCTAACTCCGGCCACTGCCGTGTACGTGCTTCTCCATGCCCTCCCAGTGTGGGTCGCGCAGTGCCCGCTTGAGGATCTTGCCTGTCGCTCCCTTGGGAAGCTCCGCCTCGAACGCAACCGTCCGCGGCACCTTGAAACCAGCCAAGTGCTTGCGGACGTGGTCACGTATTTCGTCCTCCGTGGCCGCCGCGCCGGGCTTGAGCACGACATAGGCTTTCGGCGCCTCGCCCCACTTCTCATCCGGCACCGCGACGACTGCCGTTTCGTACACGGCCGGGTGAGCGACGATGACCTTCTCGATTTCAAGGGATGAGATGTTTTCTCCGCCGCTAATGATCACGTCTTTTTGGCGGTCGACGATCAGGAAGTAGTTATGCTCGTCCCAGACGGCGATGTCTCCCGTGTGGAGCCAGTTGTCGCGGACGGTCTCGGCAGTCGCTTCGGGCTCGTTCCAGTAGCCGTCCATGACGAGGTCACCGCGGAAGAGAATTTCGCCCATCGTCCGCATGTCTTTCGGGACATCGCTTCCGGCAGGGTCGGCCACACGGGTCTCGACGCCGGGGAAAGAGAACCCGGTCATGGCCTGCCGGCGGATGCGTTCCTCCTCCGAGACGGCGCCGAGCGTGTCCTTGAGGTGGGCGATCATGGCGACCGGCGAGGTTTCGGTGAGCCCGTACCCAGCAAGCACCTTGCACTGCAGTTTCTCTTCCGTCTCCGCTATGAGCGATGGCGAGGACGCCGCGCCGCCGATCATGATCTCTTCGAGGCTGGAAAGATCATAGCGGTCGAGTTCGGGACAGTTCACAAGCGCCGTAGCCATCGTCGGGACGGCGCACAGACCGGTGACTTTCTCCCGCTCGATGAGAGCCAACACATGGGCCGGCTCGAAACGCTTGACCATGACGTGGCGACCCCCCGTGAGGGTGACGGTGTGCGCTTTGCCCCATCCGTTGGCGTGGAACAGGGGTATGGTATGGAGTTCGACCTGCTGGTCCGCCGGCCGCTTTTCTCCGCGGCGGTAGATGCCGATCAGCGCGGTGAGCGCGTGCAAAAAAAGCGTGCGGTGGCTGAGCATTACGCCCTTGGGACGTCCCGTGCTGCCGCTCGTGTAAAACAGTTCGGCGATCGCGTTCTCGTCGTAAGTCGTGAAATCGATCGACTCGGGCGAGGCGGCGGCCAGCAACTCCTCGTAGGTTTGCGAGTGAACCCAGGAAAGCGGGTTCGGCGGAGCGTACAGCGGGACCCAGCGTATCCCGGGACGGTTTTTGCGCAGTTCATCAACGAGGGGCAGGAACTCCGGATCGAAAATCGCTACTTTCGCCCCGGAGTGCTCCAGAATGTACGCTTGCTCTTCGACGGCAAGACGGACATTCAGCGAGAGCAGGATCGCTCGCGCCATCGGGATGCCGTAATAGGCTTCCAGCAGCGGGTGACAGTTGAAGCTCAGCGTCGCCACGCGGTCGCCGGCCTCGACGCCCAGGCTCTGAACAGCGGCGCTGAGCCGCGCCGCGCGGTCGAGGAACTGCCGGTAGGTGAAGCGCTTGTCTCCGTCGACGACCCCGACCTTGCCGCCGTATTCGTCAGCCGCCCAAAGCAGAAAGCGGATCGGTGTCAACGGCAGGTGCATCCCGGAAGTCTCCTCGTTTGGCGGATACGCCGAAGGCGATGGACTAACCTGCATTTCTCACCACCTGACGGCCGAAGCGCACGATAAGGCTGCCATGACTTCGTTGCACTTGCTTGCCGTGCTCGACGTACTGTCAAGTACGCCTGCGCGCGCCAAGCAGCTCGCGCCTCGTCCTGACGGCCCTCTCACGCACTTCGCCTCGCCACTTGGTGAGCAATGCAGGTTAACAGTTTACCTTTGCGCCACGACGATGTCCGTGGTCCAGGTTGGCGATGAGATCGGACTACTGCCCGGCAGTTTCCCTTCCGTTCGTTCTTCCGTAGAATGGCAGAGCACCACAACTGACGGGAACGGGTCCATGCTGATCATCGACTGCCACGCTCACATCACTTCGCCGGACGAGGAGCGCTATCCTCCGCGGCCGAACAACCCTTTGCGGGTTCCGGAGGGCACGGGCTCGCTCGATGAGCTCCGCCGCACCAGTCTCGCCAACGGCGTTTCCGCGGTCCGGGCGGTCCACACCGTGTCGTTCTACGACTATGACAACCGTTACCTGTGTGACGCGGCGAAGCTCAATCCGAGTTGGATGGCGGGCGTCTGCACGCTGGAACCCGACGACCCGCACAGCCCCGGTCTGTTGGAGGAGTTTGTTCGCGAGTATGGCGTCAAAACGTTGCGCAGCACGCCCGGGAACCAACGAACGACGTTCGATCATGACGGCGTTCGCAAGCTGTGGCGAACCTGCGCGGATGTCGGCGCGAGCGTGGACATTTTCCTGATGCGGCTCGAGTGGGTCGAATCGGCTGAGAAGCTGCTCAAGGAGTTTCCCGACATCACGGTGGGCTTCTGTCACTGCATGGATCTCAAGCCCGGTCCCCAATACGACGCCGTGCTCCGCGAAGTACTGCGGCTCTCGAAGTACAAGAACCTGTACGCCAAGGTGGATTTCATCAGCACCGGGACCGAGCAGGGCTATCCCGGCAGCGACCTGCACGCGGCAGCGCTCAAAATCATCGATACGTACGGACCGGAGCGCTGTGTTTGGGGCAGTAATTTCCCGAACTCGCTGTGGACGCCGAAGCTCACTTACTCCGAGCACTTGCGCATCTTCACCGAGGCCTTGCCATTGAGCGACGAAGCGAAAGCCCAGGTGCTCGGCGAGACCGCTCGACGGCTGTGGTTCCCGCAGTTATAGCCGGAGGCATGGAGACAGCGTTTTTCAGTCTTCGGCCAGGTTTTGTGCGGTTGGGATTCGCGAGGAAAAGCTCGGAGCCACCGGCCTCGGCCGCAGCCATCAGGGTCCGGCCGGGCTCTACTACATCGGCGGTTGGGAGGCGGAAGCGGCCGGACATGGCAAGCGAAAGTGCGGCATTTCTTGATGAGGCCGAGTCGGGTTTCCGGAAGAAGGCTCGAGGTTTACCCACCGATCGGCCAAGCTGACGGAGATCGACAAGAGATCGGCGCTCTGTCAGGGTGCGTGCTACCCTGGACTTTCTTCGTGCACGGGCAACCCGGAAGAACCCTGAATGTCCAAGATCAGCAATCTGGAAGGGCTCGAAGTTCTCGACTCACGAGGGAATCCGACGGTTCAGGTCACGGCGACCCTGGAAAGCGGCGCTCGCGGATCGGCCCGCGTGCCTTCGGGCGCGTCGACCGGAATGAATGAGGCCGTCGAACTCCGTGACAATGACCAGACGCGCTTCGGAGGCAAGGGTGTCCGGAAGGCTGTCGGCCACGTCGGAAACGAGTTGCTCGACGCAGTCCGCGGCTTTGACGCCGATGATCAGCAACGGCTCGACGAAGAGCTGATAGCCGCCGACGGCACCGTCAACAAAGGCCGCATCGGCGCGAACGCGATTCTCGGGGTCTCACTGGCGGTCGCGAGGGCGATGGCCAACGAAAAGCAGATCCCGCTCTACCGTCATCTCACTGACGCTGAAACCTATACCCTGCCGGTACCGATGGTCAATGTCCTCAACGGCGGCGAACACGCGGACAACAATGTCGACATCCAGGAATTCATGCTCGTGCCGCTCGGCTTCTACAAGTACAGCGACGCGCTGCGTGCCGTCACCGAGACATTCCACTCGCTGCAGGCGATCCTCACGAAGAAAGGCTATTCCACCGCTGTGGGCGACGAGGGCGGTTTCGCGCCGCGACTCGAATCGAATGAGGAGCCGATGCAGTTGTTGGTCCGCGCGATCGAGCGGGCCGGCTACAAGCCTGGCAGGCACATCTCCATCGCGATCGATGCGGCGTCGAGCGAGTTCTACGAGCAAGGGACGTATGTCTTCTCGCAGTCGGACGGCAGCCGCAAGTCATCAAACGACATGAGCAAGATGTGGGCCTCGTGGGCGGAGACGTATCCGCTGATCTCGGTCGAGGACGCGTTCTCCGAAGAGGACCACGGTGGCTGGCGGAAAGCCACGCCGAAGCTCGGCAGCAAGTTGCAGCTCGTAGGCGATGACTTGTTCGTTACGAACCCGGCCATCTTCAAGCAGGGCATAGCCGAAGGCTTGGGGAACTCGATTCTGATCAAGCTCAACCAAATCGGGACGCTGACCGAAACTCTGCAGTGCATCGGGATCGCCAAGACCAACGAATACACGTACATCATTTCTCACCGCTCGGGGGAGACGTCCGACACCACCATCGCGGATCTGGCCGTGGCCACCGGGAGCGGCCAGATCAAGACCGGTTCGACCTGCCGCGGAGAGCGGACCGCCAAGTACAATCGCCTGTTGGAGATCGAAGCCGAACTCGGCGACAGAGCCGTCTACGCGGGCCGCAAGACATTCCAACTCTGGCTGTAGAGGAAGGGTAGCTTTGAACGATTGCGCTACCCCCGTTGTCGTGGTGTTGGCCGCGGAGCGCTCTGCGTGGACGCACCGAGAAAACGTCCTCTAGACTAACGGTAGCTCGCAGCAGTATTCTCTTCTCCTGCAACCATGTACCGAGTCGGCACGCTCGTTCTGATAGCGGCTGCATTGTGCACTCACGCTGCCGCCGACCTTGCAGCGCAGCAGAACAAAGGCGACCAGCTTCTGACCGACATCCGCCTGTTCACCGTGCTGACGGCGATCAACATCTCCGGGTACGACAACGGTTTGGGCTCACCGTCCGACAGCGTCGTCCGGCGGGTCGTGCGGGACGACCTGAAAGACTTCCGCGGGCATAGCCGCACGCAGATCCGGAACTTCTATCAGCAGTTTCTGCGCGATGACCCCGTCAGCAACCTGACGCAGTACGTCACCTTCGCGTTGACCTGCAACGGCCCCCCTTCGTTTGAGGTCAGGGCGAATCTGCCAACCGATCTGCCGCCGAGTGTCCGGCGGCTCCGCTCGCTGAGCCCGATCCTGTCCGAGTTCTACCGCGAGGCCGGCATCGAAGAGCTTTGGGACCGCTATCAGCCGGCCTATGACAACGAGATCGCCCGCTATCAACAGCCCCTGATTGAAATGCTGCTGCGGACCGGCGCTTACCTGCGGTTCTCCCCGACGAGCCAGCAAATGCGCAGTTTCAAGATCTACTTCTCACTCATGGGAGCGCCGAATCAGGTAACGTCGAGAAGCTACGGCGGGGAGATTCAAGTGGTGCTGCAGGCCTCGAACAAGTTGCGCCTCGACGAGATCCGACAGGCATTCCTGATGCACCTGCTGGATCCGATGTCGATCCGACACGCCGAGGAAATCGCCAAGAAGGAAGTGCTCTCCCGCTTTGCTCTATTCGCTCCGGCCCTGAGTGAGATCTACAAATCGAACTTTCAGCTCCTGGTATCGAAATCGCTGGCCAATGCGGTGGACGTGAGGTTGTCCGGTGCATCGGATGCGGACAAGCAGGCTCGCGCCGAGCAATTCCTCAAGGAGGGTTTTATTCTCACGCCCTGCTTTTATGAGCAACTGGCGGAGTACGAAGCACAACCGGAAACCTTTTCGAGCTACTACCGAGAACTGATACAGAATATCGACCCCAAGGCCGAGGCGCGGCGCCTGCAGAACACGAAGTTCGTGCAGGCGCAGCCGAAACCGGCGTCCCAGCCGGCTCGCCCGCAGCTCAGCAAACTGGACCGGCTGCTGAACGAAGCTGAGGGATATTTCCGGTTGGAAGACATGGAACAAGCCCGCTCGAAGTTCGAAGAGGCGTTGGCTGAAGCCGGAGGACGGAATGCACAGGCCGAATACGGTTTGGCCCGTGTAGCGGCCTTCGAAGGCGAGCCGGACTTGGCCCGCGAACATTTCCAGAAGGCGATTGCCCTGGCGGATGATACCCATATACGGGCCATGTCGCACGTCTACATCGCCCGCATCGAAGATTTGATGGGAAACCGCGAGCAGGCCGTCGAGCACTATCAGTTGGCGCTCGATGTCGGCGACCCGTCGCCGCGCATCCGGGAGTTGGCCGAAGGCGGACTCGAAGACGCGTTCGGTGTCGATCGTGAAGAAGACGAAGAGCAGGAGAACCAGCAGCCGTGAGCCGGCGCAGCGCTCAATCCGCTCCCGCAAAGCGGTTAGAATAGAGACAGTTCGGATACGGCCCCTCCGCAAGGGCCGTCGACAAGGAGATTCGAATGATTCGTGCAGGTGTATGTTTGCTATTGACCGCGATGCTGGCGTTTCCTGCGCTGGCTCAGGACGTACCGCGACCGAAGTCGCAGAAGGAAGCCGATGATATCAACGCCTGCATGGGCGCACCCGATATGGAGTCTCGCGTCGACTCGTGTGAGATTTTCCTCGAAAACCATCCCAAGAGCGCGTTCAGGGAGTATGCGCTTTGGGCAGCCTGTACCCCAGCCCCTCAGATCCCAGATCGCAGCATCAACTATTGCCAGAAGCTGCTTGTCGAGTACAAAGACACCGAATATAAGGAAAACGCACTCTTTTTCACGACACTCGGTTATCAGCGGCTAAACGACTTCGAGAATATGTTGACGTACGGCGAACTCGTACTGGAAGAGAACCCTGATAACATGGGCACCCTGTTGGCGCTTTCCTACGTTCTGCCGATCCGAACGCGACAGCACGACCTTGACAAAGAGGAAAAGCTGTCGCAGGCCGAATCGTACGCAAAGAGGGCGCTCGACATCATTCCGCGCGCGGAGAATCCCAATCCGGATTTGATGACCGATGACGACTGGTTGCTCGAAAAGAAGGACCTGATGGCCAATGCTCATAACTCGCTGGGGGCCGTTGCCGCGAAGCGCGAGGATTGGACGGCGATGGAGCAGTCTTACCGGCAGGCCCTGCAATTGGCGAACAAACAGACCGGCGAGGTGTTCTATCAAGTTGCCAAGGCATTGAAGGAACAGGGCAAGAATGACGAAGCCCTTGGCATGCTCGACCAGTCCATTGCCCGGGGCGGGTTCAAGCTGCCGAACGGCCGCGACGCGGCGGCGATCCTGAAAGCGGAGATCACATTGAGCAAGGCGCCTCCGGCCGAGAGTGCGGGTACGGCGCCAGGTGCTGCCGCTCCAGTCACACCGGCGGTACAGCCTTAGCCGCTTTCGTGAGAGCCAGCCTCGGTTCGCACCCCAACCGGGTGGATATCGTGCGCCGTTCTGTCGTGTTTCGCGAAGAGACAACCAATCTTTCGAGCAAGTCCATTCGATGCCGCATTCGAGCGCGTCTATGAGCGGACGGGAGGAACCTGTCTTGGCGGCGGCGAAACCAGCGGCTTTGACCGAGTTGGAGAGCCGGATCGGCTACTCCTTCTCTGATCGCTCCTGCCTCGAAGAAGCGCTTACGCACCGTTCGTATTGGCAGGAATCCGCGGCCCGGGACGATGGCTCTTACAACGAACGGTTCGAGTTTCTGGGCGACGCCGTACTGGGGTTTCTCGTAAGCGACGAACTGATGAATCGATTCCCGGACTACACGGAAGGACAGCTCACGCAACTCAAATCCATCCTTGTCAACGGGACGCACCTCGAGGCAGCGGCAAGGCGCATCGAACTCGGAGCGTTCTTGTGGCTGGGGCAGTGCGAGGAACGCACCGGAGGCCGCGACAAGAAGACACTCTTGGCCGATGGGTTCGAAGCTTTGATCGCTGCCGTCTATCTGGATGGGGGCATTCCCGCCGCCAGGCGGCTCGTAACAAGCCTGATGCTCGCGGACGACGCCATTGAAAAGGCGCGGCTGGAGGACAAGACCGCTCACAAGTCGGCCTTGCAGGAATGGCTTCAGAAGCACAATCTGCCTCATCCCGAGTATGAAATCGTTTCCACCAGCGGGCCTGATCACCGACGATGGTTCCAGGTCGGACTGAAAGTCGGCAGCCTCTTCCAGACCACCGCAGGGGGCTGGACAAAGAAAGCGGCCGAACAGGATGCGGCGCGGCAAGCCGTGAAGTTCTTCCACGACCGTGGCGGCGAAATCAGAGAGAGCTGCGCCGGTCCCGCCACCGACGAGGCATGATGCGGCCGGCGCTCCGAAGTTCAAGCAGAAAGCTCGTTTCGAG
>MKWU01002579.1_pt1 | contig 26603 bp, 19 predicted proteins | sample 809101 | NCBI WGS metagenome assembly MKWU01 (sample SAMN05860141, study PRJNA318959) | sponge metagenome | host: Aplysina aerophoba | place: Slovenia: Piran, Adriatic Sea, Gulf of Piran | collected 2013-05-07 | reverse complement strand
TTAAGGATACACTTTTCCATCAGTTCTCTAGCATCTCTAGCAAGAGGTATTGATGTTAGGGCTTTTTGTATTCTGATGTTTTTAGGCTGTTGATGGAAATATGGCGGGTATGAAAGTTTTTATCGTCAGTGATGGGAGTCATGCACGACCATGGCTACCATCTTTGATACGATCCCAGGAAAACAGCTAGCTCTTCCTATTTAAACAGCATCTTAGGCATGTTTTTTCTTAAGAAGACCCAGTTGGTCAATTAACGACACCTCGGGCATAACATACTCAAAGAGACCTTACAAGATATAACTATTTTTACTCAAAAATAATCGACTTGTAGTGTATGCTTTTAAGAATATTTCACAAAAAAGCCTGTTATTTTAATATGTTACGTTTTGTTTTAAGTTTGAAATGTCGAAGTCAGGAGCTTGCGATGGGCTGTGCAAGCTTGCGATGGGCTGTGTAAGCTTAGATCTAGCAGAATGTTGTATGGTGGATAGATAATAACGACAGCATCTCAGTAAGGCTCTTTTATATTCTTTGCAATGAAACTTTTTGCAATCTTAGTCTTAGAAAAAAGCAATCAGTAAGGATAAGCACAAGACTTGGCACAGAAGTTGCTTCTATATGCGTACCTACTTCTGGGTACTTAGCTTTAAAAGCAAGGACAGAAGAAGATGCCGAAGCCTGCCACATGGTTAGACCTTTGTACTAACACTTAACGTTCTGCCAAAATTTTTCCTTTCTGTTTACTATTTCATTATCCTACCTTTACACTTCGGCTAAAAAAGACCAGGGTTAACACTCTGGTCTTTTTCTTTTGTTTAAAAATATTTTCTTGAATCTAAAAAAAAGACCCCCCATATATGGGGAGTCTTTTGTGTTTATTTGTGGTTATATGTATATGGGATTGTGTGATTTGTGATCTATAGATCACAAATCAAGCCCTAAGTCCCACTTCATCTCGTGATCTTGTGGCTCTTCTACTATATCTATTTTCCTTAAGCCTCTCTTTGCGTTTTCTAAGTTGACTCTCAAGCTTAACAGCAACCGCATTTACAGCAGAAAACATGTCAGAGGCTGAAGCTGAAACAAAGCATTCATTACCATCACCTTCTACGTAAACATGACAGCCAAACTCTTTCTTTTTTGCGTAAAAAGATACCTTTGCTTCTATGGGTTTAGAGAGGAACTTATCCACTTTATCACCTATCTTTTTTTGCGTGTAACGCTGAAGATAAGGGGAAACGTCCATGTGCTTAAAGGAAAAATTATAAAGCATTGTGTACTCCTATGTAGTTAGCTGTTTGACTACGTGATCTTTTGTGATGTCTATTCATTTCCTCCGTTGATTTGAAAAGTTATTTTTAGGTTTAGTGTTAGTTCAGTTTAACTTAGTTCTCTAGTGTTTCTTAGTTTTGTTATAAGTTCCTTTATTATTCTTCAATACTTTAAGGACTCCGGGTGCTGGATAGGTACTGATTTATGTCATAATTTGTATGAGCTATCATTTTTACCTTTCGCTTCTGTCATACCTGTCATATAAAAATATCGGTCCATTTTTTTTGAGATCAAACAAAGACTGAACTTTTTTGTCTATTTTAACCAAATATTTATTATTTGAGCTTGTTGAGACCTGTTTATCTCCTGTCCTTTGTTTCTTTGTTCTCTGGTTTTTCTTTACTATTCTTTACTTTATTCTGGCAAGCTTTATGTTGATAAAGCATGACAACATCTCTCAAAAAAGATGGCTTATGAAACAAAAGCTCATCAACCCCATTATATCACAATATAGGACAAAGAGATATATCAATATTTTGGCTAAATAGCGGGGATTTTTGCAAAGATCTGTTTTGCTGTGGGTATTAAGTTTTGGTTTAAGAGGTATTCCAGACACTATCCATGTGTCAGTACATAAAACACCATAGTAGATCGTGGTGGCTTATGGATATATTGAGTATGTAGCGTGCCATACGCAACACAACAAAGGGAAGTGACCAAGATGACATCAAAGGGAGCTTGTTTAAATAGCTTTAATTAGCTGTACATACTTCTACATCAAGAAAAGAATCATCAACTTCTTCTTCTTCAGAAGGTACAAAACCAGCCGCGACACACATTCCATTCTGGGCTCGTCCCTCACCACACTCGGTATACCTTCTAGCATCAGCGGTTGAAGGGTCAATACATTGTCCATTTGTATTAAGCACTTGTCCTGCAGTACATGTGTTTGTTCTGGGCTCTGGTATTAGTATACATTCTCCTTCAGCGCTTGGTGCTTTGCCTGCAGTGCATCCGGATGCTGTAGTATTTGCTTCACATTCTCCAGCAGTGTTACGTGTTTGTCCTGTAAGGCATGGGGTGGATGCTGTGCTTTCTGCTACACATTCTCCATCAGTGTTACGTGTATGTCCTGTAGCACATGGTGGTGTTGTGAAAGCTGTAGCATCTGCTGCACATACGCCGTTAGCGTTACGTATTTGTCCTGTAGGACATTCTTGTGTTTGAGGATCGGAGCTTACTTCACCTTCATCAGGATGAGATGCCACAGGAATACCTTTAGGGGTATCAGCATCAGGAGTGGGTTGAGGGTTCGTTTCTGGTTCTGGTGTAGGGTTGGGTGTAGGGTTGGGTGTAGGGTTGAGAGATGGGTCTACAGGTGTAGGGTTTGGGGTATGATGAGCTATGTCATGAGTACTGTCAGTGTGAGTGTTTGGACTGGGGGGTCCTACTGGTTCTTGAACTTTTTTTTCAATTTCAGCTAATAGATCAAACTCTAACACATTACCTGTACCGCTACGTGATGTGATTTTTCTGTTTTTTACAGTAAATACAGCCACAGGTTGTCCGCCTAACAAAAGAAAGGAGCCAGTATGGAAGGGATCTGTGGGATGAAATCTTTCTCTTTGAAATGATACCAAAAGCCCAAAAAGATTATGATCGAGATAGGTGTCTTTTGTTAAGGCTTTAGGTACTGTTCTTGAAAAATACAGGTTTCCACTTCGAGAAGCTATATTGCCTGCTATGACGAGTTGATCATGAGGCACAAACGTTTTACCACCAGCCTCTAGAGGCGTGAAGTTAGCTTTTTGGATCTTACTTCTAAAAAAACGGTTCATGTTGCCAGCCACTTCACTGATTTTTCCTCCTACATTCTTATCTCCCACAAGAGATAATGAGCGCCATAGGCCTTGTAAGTTGCTAAAATGTTTTATCTCTTTATCGCTAGGTTTAGCCAGTTGGCTCACGGTGCTTTGTTCTAACCGAGTATTCAACAGTACAAGATCTTTTTCTGACTTAATGGCCATCATTTCAGCATATCTTCTGGTTTTAGCTTTTGCTGTATTGGGAACGTAATAGGGAATAAAATGTAGGGGGGGGGCGATATCATCTGCAAAATGATCACCAGCTATTTTTCTTTGATTATCATTGAGTGCTACATCAGCATCAAACTGCATCAGATCGGTAAAGAGAAAACACGAAAGAAAATTTTTAGTAGAAATCTTATTTTGCATCAAACGATAAAATCGCTCAGATGGTCTGGTTGTTATGGCACCAGATAGATCTCCCCATGAGCATAAATTGTGCTGAATATTATCTAGCACTAACTCATCATCATCATTGAGATCTAAACGGCTACTTTCAGGCTCTCTACTTTTAAAGTAAGCCTTATAGTCCACATCTAAAGCACGAAAGATCTGAATCTGTAATCTCTCATAAGCAAGAAGACGTGTATTTCCCTCACCACCTTGATTAAACTTTGATATAAATGCACTGCGAGACCTACCTAAGCGATCCAAATATGATGATTGGATAGGAAGCTTCACATAAAGTTTGTCGGCAGCTTCTACACCTGCAAAATGACCTGTATAGACCAACAAGAAAGCTTTGGAATCAGCTTGTGGTCTTAAACAACTGCGTGTGGTACTGATGGTTACGCCTTGCCAAGCATTGAGGCTAAAGCTTAGTCGTGTGGTTACAGGATTGTGAGGCATGATCAGAGCATCACATTCAGAAATCATCTGACCATTGCTGTTTTCAAGACGTACAAGCCCACCGTAAAAATAGGAGCTATTTTCTTGAGCCACGGTGGCATTTAAAGATTTACCAACGGAATCTAAACAGCTGTTTCTATCTACATTAGGAGTTCGACATGAAGACAGAATACCTATGACAAACACAACGGATGTCCAAGATAAACTTACTCTACTAAAAAGCATCTTTAGAATCTTATCACTCATACCGCCTCGCCATCATCAAAAAAGACCAAGAATCTCTGCACCATGTTGTGCTGTCTTACGTGATTTGAACTTTCGTATTCCCGTATTCCCTATGACTTATTCATCGCCACACGCTAGTATCTCTATTCACTCAATTCCTATAGAGCTTAGAGAAGCCACGGGGATATCGGCACGTTGCCCATATTCTCAAGCATCATATCTGTAAGTTTCAAGACGTGCTGAGTGAGTACATGCAGCTGGCATAGACATGCAAGACAGATGCCATCAATGATGATAGATGTAAAGGATATGGGATGCGAGTCACACACTCGGTATCAAATACGGAGTTTTTGACCAATTAAAACCAGAGAGCCTTTGATGCGGTTTTTTCTTTGAAGCACACGAACACTGGTGTGATATCTCTTGGCAATGGAGTAAAGGGTATCGCCTTTTTTGACCACATAGATTTTACCCGAAGGTGTTGATTCTTTGGATACTTTGAGCTTTTGTCCCACATAAATCAATGAGCCCTTTACACCATTAAGATTCCGTAAATCATTTACCGTTAATCCGTAACGTCTTGAGATACTTTCAAGACTTTGACCGCGTCTGACTAAGTGATATCCCTTGGAAGTACCCGATGATCGAGAACTGGCCACATGTTGTTTCTTTAACGATAACTTCTTATAAGAATGGGCTAAACGCTGACTATGATTTTTGCTAGATACCCATACCTTGTAAGCTTTACCTGGTGGGGTGATGTGACGTTTAAGATGAGGGTTCAGACTCCTTAAAGATGTCTCAGATACTCCAGCAACTGCAGCCACATGTCGTAATCGCACACCACCCGGTACTGAGGCTGCCACAGGAATGCCATAGTCGTTTTTAGCTTTAAATGTAAAACGATAACGCTCAAGATTTTGGCCAATCTTTATAGCAGCCATGATTTTAGGGACGTAATTGCGTGTTTCGCGAGGAAGTAATTTACGACTGGATAATTCCCAGTAATCACGAGTATGACCTCGCATAATAGCTGAAAGAACGCGGTTCTCTCCTGCGTTATAAGCAGCTGCAGCTAGTTCCCAGCTCTGATAAACACGATACAAGCTAGCAAGAAAACGCGCTGCAGCTCGTGTGGAACGTACCGGATCCTTACGCTCATCGATGTAATAATTCACAGCCAAACCATAACGTTTGCCTGTGCTGCGAATAAACTGCCAAATACCCACAGCACTTGCTGTGGAACGAGCTGTGGGACGAAAACCCGACTCAACTAAGGCTAAATAAAATAATTCGGTTGGTAAACCTTCTTCTTTTAACACCTGACTAACAAGGGTTTTGAAATTGGCTCCTCTATCGAGGTAACGCTGAAAAAGAGAACGATTCTTTAAGAAATACTTAAACCACTTATCGACCTCAGGATGATCCACCACCTCAATGGGAGCAATGGCAGAAGCTTTTTCATCCTTAACAGCTTGAGATAGGTCCTCAGATAAAGACTCTTCCATAGCTTGGGCTAAAGACTCTGCTAGAGCACTTTTTTCTGGAACACACATATAACCATCAGCTACAACCACTTCGCCATCTTCAGAAAACTGAGGAGGCACAAAGGTGACGGTATCATCTTTGGAATCTTTAGATGCTATCTGAGATACTTTGGTTTGAGAAGGAAGGGTATGAGCGACACTTTGAGATGATATATTCTGGCTCATCGCAGAATTGTGGTTGCTATCTGTACTCACTCCACCTGTTGTAGCTGATTCATTGGTGGCACTGTTTGCATGGTTCTTATTGTCAGCTACATTGTCAGCTACATTTCTATCTATGCTATTAGCTACATTTCCAGCTGCTGTGGCTGCATTGGTGGCACTGTTAGAACTGTCCATAATAATCGTACTTTGCCACACCGGTACATTAGATCGATGATGACACGATGCTGTTATAAGAACTAACACAGCTAGCCAACATCTCACCATAATCCTGCGCCCTAAGATTCTCTGCATAGAGTTGCTCCAAACCATACGTATCACTGTTGTTTCTGTTTTTCCGTTGTGTTAGTCAACGGTTTTACTCAATTCATTACATCCATTCACTACAGGATTGCTTGTTTATTATGATGTTGTTTTTGTTATATATGCTTCATATATGTTTGTTGTGTTCTTCAGTCAGTGTCGAGATAAATGAACAAAGATTTCCACATGAGGAGTGTGAGGATAGAAATCAAACAACCGACACTCCATCACTGAAAATCCATAGGATGTTAATTCAAAAATATCAGATGATAACGTTAAAGGATAGCAACTTACGTAATAGATATCACCTAGTGCTATCTGAGTTAGCTCAGATAGCACCTCTTTAGCCCCACTACGTGGTGGATTGAGAATCACCAAGTCATAACGTTCTTGTTGTTTGAGGCGTCTTTTCATATCCTTACAAGCTTGTCCTCTACGATACTCCATGGATGTTAAAGCATCACTGCCTAAAGCCTGTTTGCTAGCTTCTAAAGCCCTAAGAGCATCAGCACTGGCTTCCACACCGCTGATGCTTTTCACGTGCCCATACAAAGCTAGAGATAGATTGCCCATTCCACAATAGATATCCAGTACTGATCGAGGAGATAAACACAGAGCTTTACGATACAGATAGTCTCTTAGTTTGCGGTTAGAATCTCTGTTGGATTGTAAAAAACCTCCACCAGTGCCATAAAAGTTGGTGTTATAAGCTTGATCCCATAGCCATGGTTTGTTCTCTTTGATCCCTTCTTGTCCCTTTTTTAATGCAAAGTTTAACTCAAGAACATGTTCTTTGAGCTTGCGCGTAAAACAGCTTATATCTGCTCCCTTAGGAGTGATGGCACATACTGTGATAGCAAGAGATAACATGTTTGGAGAGCTGCAAGCTTGCAGAGGAAATTCTTGAATATCAAGAATACACCGTATCCCTTTCAGATCTGGATGGTGGAAGTTATTGAGAAGAGCGAGTAAGTCATGAAAGGACTTACTCGAGATAGGACAGGTTTTGATAGCAACTAAATCATGGGAAGCTGGTGCAAAAAAACCATAACTTAACCGACCATGATCATCAAAACGACAACGTAGCTTCCAACGGGAGCGATATCCATAGTGTTTATCTGAAGGGGTGATATCAAAGCTTAAATCCTTAAACCAACTCATCTGAGCACAGTGTTTTGCTAGTGCTTGACGGACCATATCTTGTTTCCAAAGCAGCTGTTGAGTATAAGGAATATCCATCCACGCACAGCCTCCACATCGCAAAAACACAGCACACTTTGCTGATGCTTTGCGATAAGGACTTTTTTTGACGAAATCTTTTATCACTCCTTGATCATAAGATGAGGTTTGTTTATAGGTTCGTATCATGACTTCATCACCAGGAACAGCACCACGTACAAAACAGATCTTTCCTTCTTCTAAAGTATCGGTGTGTTTTTTACCAATACCTTGTCCACTGGCCGAGAGAGCGTATATATGGATACTGTCTTGATATAAGGAGTCATGAGATGGTGCGTGCGCCATAAAAACCCTGCTTATTAAAACCTCAATACTTTCACTCAAGTTAACCAAAAGTTCATACGATGATGCACCTGCAACAGCAGATCATGGCTTTTATAATCATAATCATAATGGACATCATCCATGGCAGAACAAGCCGCAAATCCAGATTCTGTGCATTCTCATCCAGGTAAGTCCTCTAAGGTGGATGTTAAAATGTGTCAAAAGCTCATATCCACAGAGCTTCAACAACTCAATATACTCTGTCTTAATCCTGATATGGAGAGTCATAGCAACGAAACTCTCTATGCCAGTCTCTTTCCTCTTACTTGTGATCATTGCCAAAAACATTACCCTGATCGTAAATATTTTCTGGAACACACCACATCTTTAAAACAAGGATCTTTATTCTTTGATGAAAAAGGTCTGAGAGAAAGTCGTGCTTGTAGCTGTGGGAAAGTGATCAGCTTATGGGAAAAAGGAGTGGATAGACGTAATGGCAGTTATCTTGGTGTGTTGAAACGTATCCTATTTGAAAACTGCCTAGCTAAACTGGAAGCCATGAATCCGCAAAACAATCCCGAAGATCTGAAAGTCATGTTACGTCATTTTTTTAAATCCCCCCATTAAGTTTCATCTTAACCATTTTTGCAGTGATGGATCATCACTGACATAGGCATCCACTCGTCTCTTGGAAGCAGGATCTGGTTTTAATTCTCTAGGCATATGGTGTTTGCTACGTGCATCAATAAATAAAGGGCCATCAAAGATCAAATGACGGCGTAGGTAACGTTCGTTTTTGCCATGGATATCATCAGCTGGATGAGATCGTGTGAAGGTTTCCCATAAAAAACGGCGAAAGTTTTTACCTAACTCCCTAGCATCATCACTCACCACTACCATCGCCACTTCATGCCAAAGCTTGGGATCTAAAGAGTTGATGGCTTGATAAAGGACGGTTTTAGTATCTTCTTGAGTATCTTCTTGTGTGTTAACAGAATCTGGAGGAGTCTCTAAGGTGATAGCTAATAGTCCTGGTATGACTATACAGTGATCTCTGACAGCGCTGAGACGTTGTGGAATGCTTGCAGATAAACGACGCTTTTTTTCTCCTGCACACACCACCATCAATTTCGAGCCTGCATTTAAGGTTCCAGAAGAATAGTCTAAGGTATCAATGGGAGTGGATGTGAGGAGATGCAGATCACGCTGCCAGTCTACACGCTCTAAGACATGAGTGAAAAAGGCTGGTATATCCTGACAAGAAAGATGTTCATCATCTTCGCAAGCTGCAATAAAAAGATATTTAGCCAAAGAACACTGATTAAAGCCAAGAATAGAAAAACCTTGGGTAATGACTTCCATGGGAACACGTTTTTTATAAGGAACGTAACGCTCACTGCCAATAGCAAGTAGTAAAGGATGCACTCCTGCATCATCAACAGCATGCACTTCTTTAACCCCTGGCAAATGCACACTTATCATTGGTTTGGTGAGTTGATGAATCAACGCACCAAATACACTGTCTTCTTGGGGAGGACGTCCCACTACGGTAATGGGCATAATGGCATCACGACGGCAAAAAACATGCTCTACTTTGAGAAAAGGAAAGTCATGACGTAGTGAATAATAACCCAGATGATCACCAAAAGGACCTTCAGGTTTTAAGCGCTCTAAGTTCACTTCGCCTAATATACAAAAATCAGCATCACTTAAAATAGGATACCCTCGCCAGCGGCTCCATCGTAGCCCTCTGCCAGCTAGCATACCAGCTATAATCACCTCAGAGAGTCCTTCTGGCATGGGCATTACAGCAGCTATGGTGTGGCTAGGAGGTCCTCCCACAAAGATGCTTACTTTCCAAGGCTTTTTCAAAGCCTTGGCTTTAGTGTGATGGATGCCAATGCCGCGATGGAGCTGGTAATGCAAACCCACCTCTTTGTCCATATCATACTCTCCTCCAGATAGCTGAATACGATACATGCCAAGATTGGATTTGAGCAAAGATCGATCACCAGGCATCAGCGATAACACCTGAGGTAAGGTGAGGAAGGCTCCTCCATCTTCAGGCCAACTGACACATTGTGGCAGTTGGCTAATGGAGGTTTCTTTCCATAACACAGGACTACGCCGTAAAGATCGTTTAGGAAGCCCACAAAAAGCTGTCATAGCCAAAGATGGCAAAGACCATAAGTTTTTGTAATCTTTGAAAAAAGTGCGAGGATCAGCACGCAGTTCGATGGCTTTACGCAGAGGCGGTAATGTTTTTTGAAAGATGTAATGAGCTCGATCTTTGGTTCCAAAGATATTTGATGCCACTGGAAATGATGAGCCTTTCACATGTTCAAATAACAACGCAGGACCTTGCACATCGTGGATACGACGGGTCAGTTCGGCTATATCAAGATAAGGATCTATCTCTTTTTTAAGACGGATCAACTCACCACGCTTATCTAAGTCATTCAAGCATTCTCTTGTGGACCGATACACCACTCTGCTTACTCCTTACGATGATCATGAATCAAGATATGTAGATTCATGATCCATTAACCTAACAATTTCTTTTAACAATCCGAAATATACTCACTATCTTGATACCTGCATAGATATAGAACCAGTTCTATATCTTTCTGTGAGTAGATAAAGGAATAACACAAAACATGTTTGTAAAGCCATCTATCAAAGCTATATATCATCAAAACAGTGGTTTTTCTCTTGTAGAAATTATGATGACCGTTTTGATAGCTCCTTTTGTTCTCTTTGGAATACAATCATTGGTTGTTAACTCACAAAAAGAGTTATCTCAACTTCAAGAAGAGATTGGTAGTGGAGAAGGCTATAAATTCTTTGCACTACGCTGGAGTAGTATCACACGCAGGGCCACTCTAGCTTCACATTTTCAAAAAATACCTGTCAATTTTGCAGGCACCGGAAGTTGTACCACATTGGTACTAGAGAAGGACGAAGACAGCAAAGTAATAACGGAAAAGGGTGGTGGTCCTTGTTTTTTTAAACTCAAAAAATCTCCAAAAAAAGAACAGCCTCTTTGTGAAGTAGCAGGAACAAAAGTTAAGGAAATTTTTAAAGTTGGTCAGTCTCATATCAATCTTCTCAAAGATGAGGCGATAGAATCAGAGGGTAAGGAGGTAGGAGATCTCAAGTATAAAGTCTTTCCTTCTATTCGTCGTGGAACAAATAAACCCTCAGATGATAAATATTATGTAGGGTGGAAGGTTACAAAAGACAAACCTTTTTTGCTTCTTAGCAAGCCTAAGGGGATTGATTTTACATTTTCCATTCCTTTAGGACTTAAACTTGACGATGGTAACTACAACCCTAAATGGCCTTTATCTTGTGACATGAACCAACCACCATTATATAATAAAAGTGAGTATATCCTTTTAGGGCGTACAGCGCTTAAGCCTAAAGATCACCAATCCAAGAACGACCAAGATAAAATTGATAAAGATATAAACTTTATGAAAAATAAATTGATGGCTTTCTATGTTAGAAAATATCCACAAATTTATACTCTAAAGTTAATTAAAAACATTCAACATTGTGGTAAGGGCAGCGATGCTTTAGTACTTAGTAGTAAAGGTGAATTTGTGGATAATTGTAAGAGAATATTAAAAATAATTAATGATAATGGGAATGTTCTACGTATTTCGCAGATGCATAAGAAATATTATCGAGATCAAGACAATCTCTATTATGTTGAGATTCAGGATAAAGATAACACACAAAATACATTTAAAAAAATTAGTACATCTGAAGACGCATGGAAAATTAAACCTTACGCAGGTGGTAAATCTTTTCCTGTTTGGAGTTTTTCAGCTGAATACACTCCTCTTAATAGCGCAAAAGATCCATGTATTAAAGATGTTTTGAGTAATGGCAATGTCTATGATACTCATCGGCTGTTTGAGGACGAGAACTACGATAGTGAAATCATTGGTATGCCAGCAGTGTTGAACATAATAAAAATTAAAAAAATAGGGGCAAGTAATTCCAAAAATGGTAAAAGGCAACTTTATAATGTGTTCCTGTCTAATCCTGACCCTACTGACCCTAATGCTACTGATTCGAAGAAGAATCTTTTAATTAACAATTTACGATTTAGTTATGCACAGAATGATCCTACTGATACATCAATAACAATTCCAGAAGGGCGGCAACGAGCTGTTGAAAGTGTCATTATCGCGCGCGAAATAGGAACTAGAAATCTCTCTGTATTTTTAGTGGACCTTGATAAGAATACAATAATGGCTGGTAAGCCAGGTAATTGTGATAAACCTCCTGCATCGATTTCACACTCTACCCCCACCGAAGAGGATAATTAGTTGGATAACCTGAAAAAGGTGGTTCGTAACAATAAAACTATTCATTATCAACATACATGATATATTATGATTAAACAAATATCACATCAAAATACATTTTGCAAGATCGATGGTAGTGAAGCCGGTTTTGCTATGTTTTTTCTCATTTCAATAGCATCTGCTACACTTCTTTCATTTTATTATTTTAATGATACTACTAGTCTTAATATGTCTGGTAATAAGCAAGAGATTATAGCTAAACAATTTTTTGAAATGATATCAGCAAAAATACGTAGTTCTATTCATAAAGGCGAGTTAAATATAGGCGACTGTGATAAACTCAAAAGTCCTATTGTTGGTGATTTTAATAGAGTTTTCCATCTTGTAAAAGAACCAAGTAAAATTAATAATAATATTGTTACATTTAAAAAATTATCTCAAACACCTCCAAATGATAAGTTTTGTCCATTTGTTGCAAGCGATCTATTGCCCGAAAAAATTAAGCGATCTATTGACTCATATTCTATCCATATTTCACATGCTGGAATATCACGACCTAAAGATATTCCTTATAGAATTATCAAAATAAGTGGTGAAATCACGGTTAAGCCTGATGGATCTAGCTCTAATAAGAAGCCACGGAAGTTTATACCAGACGCAATATCTTATAAAATAAGATTGATGAGTATATCTGAGTATGGTTTGTTATTTTGGGGAAGTACTCCATCTATTGATGTTGGAGATAGTAAATTGAGAGTGCATTCTGATGTCTTGGTAACAGATTCTAACCAGTTTATATACCCACCAAAAGGCCCATGGGGTGATGATGATCCGAAATTTCAAATTTTAGGAAAGACGCATGTAGTTGCCGATGATCTAGATATGACCAAAGTTGAAGTTGATAATTTTGATTTTGAAATATATAAAAATATATATCAGCAAGGGGTTATTACTGGGGCATATCATTTTGGTTCGAATTTGAGAGATAACCTTCCTAAAGAAGGAAATGAAGATGCCTGGAATTGGGGTAATGTGTATCAGATTGATCCTCCTCCTCCTCCTGATGATATGTTGGTTCCAGGTTTTACAGAAGATACCAAATTTTTTAAAAAATGTGATACAGTTCCTTTTTTTTCCATTCCATCACCACCAAGTAAGGTAATACGAAGTAATTTAGCAAATATTCAAGTAACTCCTTTTGAGGATCTTAAATCGTATCCTCCTCCTCCTCCTCCTCCTCCTCCTTCGGCAAAGGCATATTTGAGAGGAAAACATTCATGTCAGACTAATAATTATTTTGTTTTCACAAATGCTTCTAAAGATGTAAATATAAATTTTGTTACTTTACCACCATCACTAATATCATTACCACCAGACGATGTTCTACTGAAATTATATAAGGAGAAATCATTTTACAATGTATTTTGTGGTATTATTACTGCTGAAACCTTGACCATTGATATAAACTTAAAAAATCATAAGCATTTTGCTCTTGTGGGTATTTTTAATGTTAATAAGATAAAAATTACGGGTAATGAGGCATCAAGAAAAACAGTACATATTTATAATCCTTTACAGAGTAATCGATGGTCAACATTCTTAGAAGAGTCTTTTTTGGAAACGGATGAAAATTCTGCTTTTAATGAGGCTAATGATCTCTTGGTTAAGATGAGAGACACATCTTCTCAGCTGTCATTTAATATTTTTAAACCGATCTTTAAAGTTTCTACGAGTACATTATTCAGTACAGTTAAAAATAAAGAGAGTGTATATCCAGAATGTAGCGGAAGTATTTCTAATCCCAAGCCCAGAATTTTAAGAGATAGTCCCCTTGCGACGTCGTTAATGGATTTTTATGGTAGTAGTAGTGCCACAGGTAAGTTTCGAGATTACGCAGGCAATCCTGATAGAAAGCCTTATTATATCATATCAGAATATCAATAAAACCTGTTATGGTTCAAGTGGTTCTGGTTTAAGTATTTTTGCTACATCTAAGATGAGTAACTTCATTATGGGTAATGGGTATTAGTTTGCACTTTACGCCATTACCCAAACTGGAACATCAAAAGTCTCTAAAGCGGTACCAAATTTTTACAAAAATGGGATCGCAAAATCCACCACTTCACTTTTATTCCATCACCTCAACCTTTTCAAAGTTTCTAATCAACAATCACATTCTTGCGCTTCAAATACAATACTAAGTCAATAGCAAGACTTCACAAAAGAGCCGTTAAAATCTTCTCTTATACTGAAGAAACATACTGGTAGCATGCTCCATTTCTTGAGTATTAAACGTTGTCTTTCCAGTCTTGCTATGAGCTTTATGGAATTTCAAAATGCCTTGAATTCTTCTGACATGCTGGTAAGGGTAATCATCATCACATAAGAATCGGATCAGTTCTAAAGTTTCAGCTTCTTTGTAAGAAGCTGTCTTAAAAGCTTTCTGCACTGTATAGTTTTGAAGAGCTATGGCTTTCTAAGGATAATGCTGATCATATGAGTACTCTATTCCCTCCCTTCTTTAAGAGTGCGGGTAGCTACTGAAGTGTCCTTACAGTCAAAGATTTTGATCATTTTCTGAGTGACTCTCACTTATATCAGAGTACCGGCTCATTCATGAGGAATGGAGTAAAAGTTTCTTTTAAATGGGATATGACAATCTGAATGAACTTTAGCCGTCCTGTATTCGGGTACACAGAAGCTATCTCGAGGTAGAGGTAAAAGAAGATGTTTTCCTTGCTGAAAGCGCTCGTAATGAGAAACCCCATGATCTTTCATCACCGCATGATTCAACTCATGTATATAGGCTTTGAAATCCTGATTAAGGCTAAAAAGAGAGATGAACTTATCGTTTTTCTTACGTGAATAGAAATGCTTCTGTATGACACCAATCTGTCTTTGGGCGTTGCCTTTATCTTGAGGCTTACGCACTCTCAGGCGTAGTTCTGAACCCCATATGTTCAGAGTACTCCTTGAAGGTTTTTTGATCACAGGTTCATATAAGTATGTCTTCGTAACTCCAGCTTTAAGGTTGTTACAAACTACGTGTCTAGCTATCTCATCCTATTATGTATATTTCAATAAAAATATGTATTACCAAAATGTATGACTTAGAAACCCAATAAACAATCTCCTAGCTACCCATCAGCCCTTTTGATTTTGGGTTAGCAAAAATCGGTCTGGATATATCTGCATAAATGTCTTTACATTAAATTCATACTAGAGTAAATAGACAAACGGAATTGAGATCAAGGTTTGAAAAACTCAAACATGTTGCTCTAGCACGTTAAACACTTCTAGCGTATAGAATCAAACGCCCATTTTTGTATAAAAAGGAAACAATATGATCAACATCTATTCATATCGTTGTATTTATAATTCTATGACAAAAGCTCTGATTGTATTTTTTTTAAGCATTTTTCTACAAAGCTGTAGTGATAGTGCCATGATAGAAGATACTGACAAAGTGACTCCACAAGATTGCAAAGCTCATGAACAATGGAACAGGCAAACACAAACCTGTAAAACCCACGAGCACCGGGTCAGGCAAACAACCACCTGCACAGGTTCTGAGCACTGGGATGGCCACACATATACTCACCAAGGTCATGAGCATCGAGATAGGCACACCCGAACTTACAAGGGTTCTGAGCATCGAGATAGGCACACCCGAACTTATAAAGCCCCTGAGCACTGGGATAGCCAAACACAAACTTGCAAAGGTTCAGAGTATTGGGATAGTCACACTCAAACCTGCAAAGCTCGTGAACACTGGGACAGTCAAGCACAAACTTGCAAAGCTTCTGAACGTTGGGATAGCCAAACACGAACGTGCAAAGTTCGTAATATATCGATCGGTAGATCTACGACCACAAGAACGAGAAACACCAGAAGCTACACAGGAAGATGCCGATATCCATCCGATAGAGCAAGAGATGGCAGCCGATGTGGCAGAAGGAGTTCTTCATCTCGCCCTGGTGGGCGGTAGAAAAGATATATCTACTCTAGATCCTAAGAGGGATGTCAGTTTGCACTTTACATGCTCGTCTCAATATGGTGATCAAGAAGATCTCAAAACCCAGGATGATTATTAGGATGGAAGAAATGATAAAATCACATATATGTCTTTGAGTATGAGTTTGCTTATGTAGAAATGGCATATGAGACAATCACCTACACCTAAGTACTTACTTTTTGATGATGAGTAGCTTTATTATGGATAATGGGTGAGGTAAGAGCTTGGTGATATTTTATGATATGCGATTTTCTCGTATGACATCTACAATGACTTTAGTGTGGTAATCTACTTCAAAATTGACTTTATCACCGATATTGAGATGAGAAAAAAGAGTTTTTTTTAAAGTAATGGGAATCAGATTAACGCTGAATTCACCTGTATTTTTATTACAATGAGATATGGTTAAACTTACTCCATTGAGAGCTATATATGCTCTTACAAATAGATAATGACGAGATGAATCAGGAACTTGAAGAGTAAGGATTTTATCAGAATAGTCTCCATCTTCAATGCCTATAACAGTACTTATTCCTTCCACATGTCCATAGACCATATGACCACCTTGCTCATCACCGAAACATATACTGCGTTCAAAATGCAGTTTTTGATAGCCAGTGAGTTGTTTGAGTGTTGTGATATGTTGAGTTTGACTGCCAAGCTCAAAATAGATTTTAGCAACATCTTGCTTTGATTCATCATTTGGATGTTCTATATCTACGACGCTTAAACACACACCATTTAAAGCACAGCTAGCACCTCTTTTTAAACCAAGAACTTGCTGTTTATCCACATAAACAGAAAAACGAGATGATGATGTGTGCTTGTCAGCTACGTCACATACTTTTGCTATGCTGTGAATGATACCTGAGAACATGCCAATACCTATACATCTTTTTTGTAGCCATAAAGACGGTGTTTTTTGATAAAATCCACAACCTTCGTTGGCACGTAGCATTCCCATGGCTCGTTATTTTCAATTAGAATACGGACATTTTCTGCAGAGATATATTCAGTAGTATCCTTTTCTTCGATATTTTCATCTCTTTTGTCATCGTCGCTAGATTCTTTGCTAGTTTCTAGAGGAGTGAGTTCTGTGCATAGGCCAGTGGATTGCATATAATTTAATAACAAACGTTTGTTTTGAGAAAGAAAGACACAATCTGAGGCAAGGACCTCTCTGCGGGGAAGTTTAATGGGATAAAGATATAAAGTGGCGTTATGAGATACCATAATACCTAAAGCTTCTAAAAGACCTCCTTTAAGATGAAGATAACGGGTTTCATCAAGTACTTTAGTTAAAGAATGAGTACCTACAACTAAGGCTTTGGAAAGGGATGTGTATTTATTCAAACACTCCACAAAAGAAAAATCCGTAAGATACTCTGATATCAAAACACATATCCCCATACTGGCTAGCAAATCCACACGAGCTAGAAAATCATCCACATCTAAAGCACCAGATAAATGGACATCAGCTAAGGATATGCCTGCCACATGTAAAATCTCGTCTTCATTTAAGCCATGCATAGATATGTGTTTATGCCAACCAGCTCTCATAATCGCCCATTTGCCTAAAGTCAAAGGACGAAAACTACCACGTGTGGCTACCAAATGTTTTTTATGAAGGTGGACACTTGGAGGTTTGGGTTGTCCCTGTTGATCAAATAGTACGGCACCGGATAAACCTCGCTTTACCAGATCCAATACCACAGATCTATTATCTACATGTTTAAAAGCTACACCAGAAAAATCCACACCATCTACTTCAAGGACATCTAAGTCTAATTCATCTTTCAAAGAGCTGATAAACTCCCCTTGATGAGAGAGATGAAAATAGCAAGCATACAACAAGTTAACTCCAATCAATCCCACAGCTCGGTGTTGTTGTAAAAAGAGCCGAGGAAGAAAACGGATATGCACTACAGCTTGGCTGATTTCAGCCATAGGATGATGTTGAAAGGCAACACCTAACCAACCATGTCCTCCCACCTGTCTTCTTTGAGAACCTGTGGCAACAGTGTTGGCAAAAACAAAAAACTTAGATGTGACACGTCTATCTTGAAGACGGTTTTGGAGAAGATCGATTTCTTTGTTAAGCATTCGTATTAAACGTTTTCGAGAAACGTAATACTCATCTTCTCCATAGATAGCATCAGAAAACTTCATGTCATAAGCAGACATGGTTTTGGCTATGGTAGAAGATGCTTTGCCTCCCTTAAAAAAAGCATGGGCTACCTCTTGGCCAGCACCAATCTCAGCAAAAGTACCATAAATACTAGGATCTTTATTGATCCGACTGACTTTTTCTGCAATATCCAATAAAAGCCCTCATATCCATCTTAATCATCTCTATGCTACACTGATTTCACTATTTAGCTATGATAACCTCCATAGCTTTATCCACAAAGGCCCTTTGAGACATTATCAAAGTTGTATATGAATCATTATATCCATGATATTGATCCCATTGCCTTTTATATATTTTCTGATCCCATTGCCTGGTATTGGCTGGCCTATCTGTTCGGGTTTTTCTTTGTCTACTTTATGAGTGTTTACCTTATCCACAAAGACTTAGGGTTTATTTCTCGAAGAGATCTTAACACTTATATGGTTTTTTGTTGGATAGGAGTTATCGTTGGGGCAAGATTAGGTTACGTGTTGATCTATAATCCTTTGCAATATTTAGAACATCCTTATCTTATCATTCAGCTTTGGCGTGGAGGGATGAGCTTTCATGGCGGACTGATAGGTTGTTTACTTGCTACTCTCTATGTCTCAAAACGATGTCAACATTCTCTGTTTTATATGACCGACCTTGTGTGTCTTCTGATCCCTTTACCTTTAGCACTAGGACGTATAACCAATTTTGTCAATGGAGAGCTTGCCGGAAAAGCAACGTCTTTACCTTGGGGAGTGATTTTTCCTGCTTATGATAATGTCCCCCGACATCCATCCCAACTCTATCAAGCATGTCTTGAAGGATTGTTGTTGTTTTGTCTGCTCTGGTTACAGCGAAGAAAGCTTCAGAAACCAGGCATTATCACATCTTATTTCCTTATAGGCTACGGCTTTCTTCGTTTTCTAGTAGAGTTTATAAGATTGCCAGACCAACAGATTGGCTATCTGTTAGCAAATACCTTCACCATGGGCCATCTTCTCTGTGGCGTGATGATCATAGCTGGAATTCTTCTTTACATAACACGATGCAACAGCAAGCAACAACCCAATAATGATCCCACTCTTTGATGATTTATGATAACACTTATGTATTATATGATAATATAATCATCTAGATGTTACCTTGAATATAGATATGAAAAAGAGATGGAAACATATGAATACACAAGCTAGCAATCAACATCCTCACTATAGCCCAGACTATAAGCCAGATTATGGCGAGCGTTTTGAGACAGCCATTATTGTGGCAATGAGTGCCCTGATTGTCTTAAGCTTTATAGGTGTAGGATTCTTGTGGTATCATTACGCTCCTGCCTGCAAAGTGATGGAATACACCTATTGTCCTCAAGAACATACAGCACCAGCTCAAGATCATCACTGAAACAAATATGAATGGTATGAGAATGGTATGTGCTTGCTTATGGGCTTACTGGTTAACGTAAGTTAGTAGTTCATTCTGACTTCAGTAGCCATAGTTCTTGAGTACTTTAGTTGTTAATATCGAAGAGATTTCGTTGGTACTGATATCAACAGATAGCACATGAATCGTAATATGATCCTTATTATCAGGGATGATGTAGGCAATAAAGCTAGCTTCGACGCCTTTACATTGCGGGGCTTTTGGGCATTTTTCTGTAATACACTTGACAATGCCGTCTTCTTCTGTTTGTGGGTTGTTTGGGTCTGTGCCTGATTTGATTTTCCGAATGGGTGTCACCCCAAACTCTGGCTGACTTGTATCATTGTTTATCATGATCATGCCGCGGTTGTAGCAAGCATAATAACCATAATTTTTGAATGTGGGAAAGTTTTGAGGCTCAAATGAGACTAGCGTTATAAGATGATCTTGGAGAGTTTGCATTCTCAGTACTTGGCTTTCTTTATGAACAGTCCTTCGATTATCGCCACGACTGATATTGACAAAGTAGGCAACTGAGGCAAAAAGAGATGCTGCTACGGTGATTTCTAGTAAAGAAAATCCGGTTATGTCTTTTATGTTTTTTACGAACATTTCACTCATTATCCCTATCCAACTATATGGGTTTGCCATGATGTGTCTCAGCAATCTAAGCTAGTACTTGCATTATAGGTATCGGCTAGTAGTCATGACTTATGACCGTCCGTATCACAACAATCTCAGTTTGCTTGTTATGATATCGACATAAAAGATTTTTTATGATAGACATCTCAGTCAGCATCAGCATAAAATGGAGAGATGATATAAACACTGGCACTCTCAAACTTCATGAAACTTAATGAAATATCCTACGTGAAACATCTTGCCCATTTAGCTCATCTGCTACATGTGTGCTTATGTACGTTTTTGTGCTTAGGCTTTGTTTTCTCTCAAGACTACATCTTGATGGCACACCTCAGCCTATGTGTGCTCATTCCTATTCATTGGCTCACCAATAAGGGACGTTGTATTCTTACGGAATGGACTCAAGAATGCCAAAATAGAAGTCTGCAACAACAGAACACAACACACACCCCATTTGTTAAGCAGCTCTTTTTGACTGTTGGTTACTATCTCCCTATTCCCCAACCCAGTGATAACGCCATCAAAGCTCTTGCTTTCTTAGTGCCCATTCTCACTGGGACAATCTCTATGATCAAACTTCTCTATTAGTCAAGTTGTATAATGAGGCAATGTGTAGCTAAGACGTTCGTGGTTAAGAAGCTTCTTTTTTGTGGTAAGTCCGTACATATACCCACCAAGATAGGAGGAATTATCTTCTAGGGTTTTGTGAGGATTGTACTGTGAAGATACCACACGATGACAAGGGATGATCAGAGGAAAAGGATTGTTAGCACATACTCTGCCCACAGCTCGTGCAGATTTTGGTGTGCGTATTTGCTGGGCGATGCTGCCATAGCTTCTCACCTCACCACAAGGGATGCCACAAAGAGCTTGTTGTACTTTGTGTGCAAAACCACTTGTGGGCCACAATAAATAGTCACATAGCGTTAAAGACTGGTTGGTCAATACAGAACAAGATTGACTATAAGCATGGAAGGCTTCTTTTGCTACATCTAGTACATGCTTTTCTTCAGCGGTAAGGCTTTGAGGAGCCATGTCCTGAGCATGTTGGTGAAACGTTATTTTAGAGATAATATATGTTTTAGATGATGGTACCTGAGTATGTTCATCATTTAAGCGATAATGCAACCACACATAGCCATCAATGAGTGGGAAGGGGAAGCTATAAATCTTGATCACAGATCATCTCCGTATGTAATATCTTTGTGTAAGATTTTGTGTTGTTTTGATGGGCTTTTTTTAAAACACCACTAACATTTTCTCTGCCAGTTACTCAACTATAGGCTGTGGAAAGATCACATACAAGCTTGCTAATGAGCTAGCAAGCAGCCAAAGCTGTATCTCGTTATATAATCTATATAGGTGGTTGGAGTGTTTGTTAACATGAGGTGGTTTTTGTGCGATACGGTTATGGTTTATATACATGAGAGGTTTATATCGAGACATTATGTGGGCTGGTTGTATGAAGGATAATGATCAGGGCAAAAAACCTTAAAGAGACGTTCTAAGCACAAACAGACAGCAAGATAGGCCGATCTAGGTTGTGATGTGTTGTAGGATATCCATCATTTTTTGTTATAAGTGTTACTAAGGGCCTAGTTGTTTCACAAACCTTACTTTCATACAAAGGCAAACCATGAACATTCACATCTCCCTGGTCAGCTCTTTTCGTTTTTTCTGTATGGTATGGCTGTGTTGTTACTTAAGTGCTTGTGCTGCTTCTAGGCATCATGATCAGATTCATACACTAAGTACAACACCAACATCGTCATCATCACTTACTATCTATACGTTAGAAAATGCTGTTGATCACGTGTCTATTCGTTATGGAGTGTATACCCCTAGCTTACAGTCTTTGCCACAAGAGAAATTCGTCTATGACAAGGTTCTATTGTTTGTATTGGGCAAAGGAGAATGGGTAGAAAAGTATCTCTCTGTGTATAAAGTACTCACAGATCATCTTAACTATCCTGTGGTGATTGTGGATCATCCCGGACAGGGAGGAAGTGGTGGAGAGAGAGGGCATATTGATAGCTATGATGATTATACAGCTGCTACTGTTGCTGTGATCAATGATCACTTTCCTCGAGCTTCTTATTCGGTTATTGCCCATAGTATGGGAGGGTTGATTGCACTGTACGGCACTATGAAACAACACCTTCGTCCTCAAAAACTTATTCTGTCATCACCACTGCTAGCTCTTCGCAAAAAACCTGTACATCCATTCGTAGCTCGTCCTTTATCAAAATCTCTTTCTTGGCTCGGTTTTGATACGTTACGGACCCCTGTCTCTAGTGAAAGCTCGTATTCTTTTGAAGAAAATCGTCTCACCACTGATAGAGACAAATTTCTAGCCTCAAAAGATCTTCCTTACACCATTCCCTCTCCGTCTATGGGTTGGGTGAATGCAACGTTTAATGCCAGTGATTTCATTCACTCTTCTGCACATCTTAAAGAACTCAGTACGGATACTTTGGTTTTTCTTGCTGAACATGAAGTGGTTGTTTCTGCAAGTGCTATCCCAGCCTGGGTAGAAAAAGCTCAACAACACAGTGATGCATCCATTGAGTTGATGTTTTTTGAGGATGCTAAACATGAGCTGTTTAACGAAAAAGACGCTACCACCAACAAGGCCCTGCAAGCTGTGTTTGCCTTTTTAGGTAATTGATAACTCCCTTCTCAGCTGATCATATATCTTACTTCCCTGTTTGTAGAAGGTGTTTGTAAGTCATTCTATGATTTAGATCATGCAATTCTTCACAGAGGGCTGTATGATGAGCAAAAAGATGATACAGCTCTTCTTTTAGCTTTAAACTTCTACACCTTCATCATGATGTATTTTATGCATTCATCAATCAGCCATGATTCTTATCACAACACAACATCTGATGATGGAAGCCATAAGGCAAACAATACAATCAGTGATACCATCACTGATTATGCAGCTTTGTTAGATTTTGTTCAAAGGTTTAAAGAAAGCTCTATATCTCAAAGTTGGCAAAGACCTTCTCAAAATAATATCCCTTGGTACATACCAGAGAATGATCGTGTTCAAAAAGATCTACAGCTTAGCTCTTTAGGTGATTCACCACGTACACTCGCCGAACTATTGCCTCTTATCCGTATCATCAGTGAGCATATAGTCCCTGTGGAAAATCCTTTATTCATGGGACATATGACCACTTCCATAGCTCAAGCATCCCATGAAGCTGATATTCTTATGTCTTTTTTTAATCAAAATCTTATCAAACTGGAAACCTCAGCCATTGCTGTAGAACTTGAAAAAGAGGTCCTTTGTTACTTCCATCAACTTATTTACAGATCATCATCCACGGATCATAATAATGTGCCATTAGGGATGTTGGTTAGTGGTGGTACGATGGCTAATTTGACAGCCCTCACTGTGGCTAAATCTCATGTCTTACCAGAAAGCCATAAGCAAGGAATACATCAAGCTTTAAGTTGTGGTGGTTATAGTGATGCGGTTATATTGTCTTCAAAGAGAGGTCATTATTCTGTAGAAAAAATCACATCTTTGTTGGGTCTTGGTAAAGATAATCTCATCACTGTTGATGTTGATGCAGCAACTCATAAAGTTCAAGTAGATAAACTAGCCAGAACTATTATTGAACTTAAAAAAGCTAAGAAGTGCATTATCGCTTATGTTGCACTAGCATCATCCACAGAAACTGGTTCTGTGGATGATCTTTCTGACATAGCCAAGCTATGTCAGAAAGAAGGTATTTGGCTTCATGTGGATGCAGCTTGGGGTGGAGGTTACCTGTTATCATCAAAATTATCATCTAAACTCAATGGTATCGAACAAGCCGACTCTGTGGTGATTGATGGTCATAAACTATTAGGCACAACCGTGGGTTGTGGTATGGTTTATTTTCGTAACCCCTCTGTTACAGAAGTTATCAAGCACACCTCCACGTATGTGCTCAGAGAAGACAGTGATGATCCAGGTCGGTTTCATCTAGAAGGATCTCGTCCTTTCTATGCTTTAAAGTTATGGCTGTTACTACATCGGCTTGGAAAAAAGGGTATTGCTTGGAATATTGAACATTCTCAAAAACAAGCTGATATGGTAGCTGAAATCATTGAAAAACACCCATGCTTTCGTCTTGCTACTCATCAAGAGACCAATATCCTTACTTATAACTGGCTACCTGATAATCTCTGTCATACCATCAATACTTATCCTCGCCTACGCATATCTCTTGAGTCTTTGCTCAACCAAACCCATGACCATATCCATCAACTCGGTTGGTTACGTGTGTTGGAAGGTTTTGTCTCAAAAACGACGCTGAATATTCTCAGAGATGGACATCTTATCAAAGATGCCACTGTTTTTAGACTTATCCCAGGTCATAAAGATCTTAAAGCAGAACAAGTCAAGACATTTCTTGAAAGCCAACACTGCAATGCCTTGCTCTATTACAGCACGAAACTTAAAGAGTTTCTTGCTTCAACATCTTCACTCTCAAAACATGACCACACTGTCATGAGCTCATTGCTAAAAAATGGCAAGCTTCTGTGTTCTTAGATAAGACATAAGGATTTAACGTTATTAAAACGAAAAGACCTGCTTACAGAAAAAATTTCACAAAATGTATGACAAATATCTGATGTCATCTCTGTTGTTTGAATGCTTCTTTTTGCAAAGAAGTCCGACAGGTCAGTCGTAATGAGACTGTTAGCTGCAGTGATTATAAAGGCATTCGCACATGTTATCTAGCATATGGATATCGTTGATCGTTCTTTTATCAGCGAAGAAAATGTTTGATCGCAAAAGTCTGCTTAGTTACAACGATCACTCGCTTTATGCTTAGTTTAATGAGATAGCATCTTGGTATTGTATTGTGATGGTACAAGGCAGTACATGTCTGTTGTTGTAATATGCATAGAGTTTATTGCAAAAATTCAGTAGCCTTGTGGCATACTTCTAAGTAGCTTGCGGCCTTCTTTTCTACCCCATATCTTGGCCTTCTTATCAGCTGTTAAAAAGATGCAATATAAGGGATAAATCTGTACTGTAATCACTGTACAATTTTTTTTTGGCTAACCTCAGTTACCTGTAGATGGCTGAGGCATAAAAAGCAATCAGATACTTATGTAAGCATGCTAGCTAGCCGAATAAGATTGTATGGTTTTTGTCTTCTTCTTGTGATTGTTTTTATGTTGAGGGTCTAAATGACTGGCATGGTTGGGTAAACTCAGGTACTATGGTAGATGTATATTAGTTGGATGATAACCAAATGCTATGACATTTATCGTTTAAAATATCAGGAGTACTTATCATGATATTACCAATAGGTTGTGCAGATTTTGAAGATATTAGAGAGGATCAATATTATTATGTAGACAAAACTGATCTTATTTATAAGTTGATAAAAACTGGTAAAAATTATTTTCTTTCTCGTCCTAGACGTTTTGGTAAAAGCCTTCTTATTAGCACGCTTCAATGTTTGTTTGAAGGAAAGAAGGACTTATTTAAAGGACTGTACATCGAAGATAAATGGGATTAGTCTCAAAAACATCCTGTAGTAAGACTCAGTATGACTGGTCAAAACCATAACCCAGAAAAGATTTCAGAAAATATCATTAGTCAAATCAAAAAGATTGCTAAAATAGCAAGCTTAGATCTATCTGAAGTCTTGGATGAATCTGCTTTATTAGCATTAAGCAATCTTTTGTTTTCTTTGAAGGAAAAAACCGGCAAAAAAGCTGTGGTCCTTGTAGATGAGTACGACGCTCCTATTCTGGATGTCTTGGTTAACACAGAGTTAGCCCAAAAAAACAGCAATTTTCTCCGAGAATTTTACCGACAAATCAAAGATTCTGAAGAGTATATTTACTTTGTCTTTGTCACAGGCATTACTATGTTTTCAAAAAGTAGTATTTTTACAGGGCTCAATAATCTTAAAAATATAAGTTTAGTTCCAAGGTATGCCACTATTTGTGGTTATACGGATCATGATCTAGACACTGTGTTTGCAGAAGAAGTAAAAAAATTAGGCAGAAATAAAATAAAATCTTGGTATAACGGGTATAGTTGGTTAGGTGAAGAAAAAGTATATAATCCTTTTTGTATTTTAAATTTGTTGGAAGAAAAAAAATTTAAGGGCTGGTGGCTTAAAACCGGTACACCCAAATATCTCTATGAATATTTGATTAAAAGTGATTATCTCAGTGTCAAGTCCATTGAAAACTGTTGGATTGAAGATGACGAACTCACAACATTAGAAATAGAGAATGCTATACCACAGGCCCTATTATTCCAGTCGGGTTATCTTACAATCGGCAAAGAAGAACAAG
>MKWU01002577.1_pt1 | contig 26607 bp, 22 predicted proteins | sample 809101 | NCBI WGS metagenome assembly MKWU01 (sample SAMN05860141, study PRJNA318959) | sponge metagenome | host: Aplysina aerophoba | place: Slovenia: Piran, Adriatic Sea, Gulf of Piran | collected 2013-05-07 | reverse complement strand
TCTAGCTGGCGGGCGAAACGCCCCGGCACCGTGGCAGACTCGGCAACTACCCCAGATCGTCGTTCAATGGCGATTAGCTGGTCCATGAGGTTCGCTTGCAAGTAGCCCGGCTCAGTGAAGTTGCCGCTACTGAAGTCGAGCCGCAGCACCGGATGGCGCACCGACCAATCCCAATGGTCGTGTATGTGCAGCCCCACAAATAGCTGCTCGTTGCTTTCGAACAACTCTTTGAGTGTGTCTAAAAATAGGCTCTTGCCAAAGCGCCGGGGGCGCGACAGGAAGTAGTGTTTGCCCTCATCAAGCAGCCGGCGTATGTAAGCCGTCTTATCGACGTAGTAGCAGTTCTCATCGCGGACCTCGCGGAAGGTCTGAATGCCGATGGGCAGTCTGCGTTTGCTCATGGACGCACCTCCTTCAGGCACAAAGGCAATCGTAGATAAGGCGAAATGCTTTTATACTCCGAATCGACCATGTAGAGGCTATGAAAGAACGCCTCACTCACAAGTCCCTCCTATTGTTTTCTTTGCCCCACGTCACACCGCCACATTGTTCCGAGGCCGCCCCTCCAAAAACGCAATCACATTGTCCACCGCACCCTCGTTCAACAAATCCACCCCCTCGGGCGTCTGATCCGCCGCATGTGGCGTCAGCACCACCTGATCGCAATCGAGAATGGGATCATCGCTCGGCAACGGCTCCTCGGGAAACACGTCCAGTCCAGCCCCACCCAAATGCCCGGACAACAGGGCAGCGCGCAAGGCGCTGATGTCCAGCACGTCGCCGCGCGCGCCATTCAACACCAGTGCTCCCTCCTTCATCAGGCCAAACTCGTGCGCCCCGAGCAAGTGCCGGGTATCCTCGGTCAACTTCACGTGCAGACTGACCACATCCGCAGTCTGCAACAACTCGTCGAGTTCGACAAAGCGCACCCCGTATTCAGCCGCGCGCTCCGGCGACGGATTGAAAGTCCACGCAATGACCTCCATGCCGATGGCCCGCCCCAACCGCGCCATCTCCGCGCCAATCGGCCCCGTGCCCACCACGCCTAACACCTTCCCTTGCAGCATGGTATTCATCTCGCGCGTCCAGCGGCCAGCCTTCAGCTCGGCGGTCTGGAAATAGGCGCGCTTGGACAGGGCGAACATCAGCCCGAACATGTGCTCGGCCACCACCGGTGCAGTGCGGCCGGGCTGATTCGACACCACGATCCCGCACTCCTTGGCAATCGCCAAATCGATCATGTCCGTGCCGATGGAGCAGGTGGCAATCATCTTGAGCGCGGGTAAGCGGCGCATTTCCTCGCGCCACGTTACTACTCCGCGCGTGTTGATAATGATTTGCGCGCCCTCGGCCCGCGCGATTTTCTCGTCCGCACTTTGCGGCGTATCCTCGAAGAGCGTGACATCTCCATAGGGAGCGAGCCGCTCTAAATGCGGCGAACCGGCGATCTGAATTGGATTGTCGCCGGGCACTACGATCTGTACGCGTTCTGACATGGCATATCCTCGCTGAGAAGTGTATATTTTGGCCCGCTATAAACCCAAAAAACGCGCCTAACGTCAAGCGAGTCGCCCCATGCCCCGAGCACTCATCGCCCCGGCCGCCGAGCAAGTGGCCTTCCAAGAATATGAATCGCCACCGCTATCAGAAGGCCAAGTCCGCGTCAAAAGCCTGTACGCAGCCGCCAAGCACGGCACTGAAATGTCGCAGTTTAAGGGGTACGCCAGCCCGCGCGGCCGCTTCGACTCCGAGCGGCGCATCTTCGACTATCAGGGCGAAGGCGTCCAATACCCCGTGCCGCTGGGCAACATGGGCGTCGGCGAAGTCGTCGAGCTAGGTCCGAACGTCACGCAACTCAAAGAAGGCGACCGCATCTTCGCCTACGGGCCGTTCCGCGAAGAACACGTCTGGCCCGCAACCGCGCGCCGCTTACCCGCAGATGTCCCTTGGCAAGCGGCCGTCTGCCTCGACCCGGCGGATTTTGCCCTCGGCGCAGTGCGCGACGGGCACGTCCGCATCGGCGACGCCGTAGCCGTCTCGGGCCTCGGGGCCATCAGCCTGATGGCCGTGCAATTCTGCCGCTTGGCCGGTGCCCACCCCATCATCGCCCTCGACCCACTGGCCAACCGGCGCGAAGCAGCCCGCGCCTGCGGAGCCGACCTCGTCCTCGACCCCACCCAATGCGACGCTGGCTTGGAGATTAAGAAGGCCACCGCCAATCGCGGCGCGGACGTGATCATTGACTACAGCGGGCATCCCGCGGCCATGCAGCAAGCCCTGCGCGGAGTCGCCTACCGGGGCACGATCGTCGCTGGCGCGTATCCCGGCGCGTGGACGACGGGAATAGACTTAGGCGCCGAAGCCCACATGAACCGGCCGCACATCGTATTTTCGCGCGCCAATAGCGAACCAAACCCCGACCACCCCAATTGGGACAACACCCGCATCTACGACGTCTGCTGGCGCATGCTGGCTGCGGGCCAAGTCGATTGCCTGCCCATCGTGCAACCCATCGTATCCTTTGACGACCTGCTCGATGCGTACCCCAAAATCGCCACCCAACCCGAAGCAAACATCAAGCTCGGCGTCCAGTTTTAACGCTGGACCGCCAGAAGAAAGGACGCCATGAAAATCGCCTTACAGGAAGGGCTGCTGCCCGGAGAAAGCCTCACAGAAAAGCTCGATTTCGCCGAATCGCTCGCCATTGAAGGGCTAGAGGTCGGTGGCCGCTCGCGCCTATACGACCACATCGAACAGTACGAAAAAGCCCTCGCCGGCCGCTCCATCAAGATCGCTTCCATCTGCGGCCAAGAGACCTTCGACTGGCTCGACCCAGACCCAGGCAAGCGCACCAACAGCCTCGCCGAAACCCGCCGCCAATTAGCAGCCTGCGGGCATTTCCAAGCCGTCGGTCAGATCGTCCCCCCCATCTTTGGGCCGCCGCGCATCCCCGACCTGTCGCCGCTCCAAGACGCCATTTCTCTAGAGAAAGCCTTGCTCGTCGAGCTGGTCAAAGACCTCGCCGGCCATGCCGCTAGCCAAGGCACCCTACTCCTGCTCGAACCCCTCAACCGCTACGAGCAACACCTCTTGCGCCGCCAAGCCGACGGCGTCGAAATCATCGAGCGCGCCGGCAGCCCCCAAGGCGTGGCCCTGCTCAGCGACTTCTTCCACATGCACATCGAAGAAACCGACACCCCCGCCGCCTTCCGCCAAGCTGGCAAACACGTCGCCCACGTCCACATGGCCGACAACACGCGCATGCAGCCAGGCACTGGCGACATCGACTGGCGCGCTGGCTTACAGGCCCTCAAGGACATCGGCTTCAGCGGGTATTTAGCCTACGAGTGCGGCCTAGCAGGCGAACCCAAAGACGCACTCACCAAGTCGGTGCAATTCGTGCGAGAAACCATCGCCCAACTCGACTGACATGAGCGAAACCGCCCACCCACCCACGTTCGAGCGCCCTGAACTCTACATCAACCGCGAACTCTCGTGGCTCGACTTCAACGCCCGCGTGCTTGAAGAAGCCCAAGATCCGCGCAATCCCCTGTTAGAGCGCGTCAAGTTCATGGCCATTGTCGCCAGCAATCTCGACGAGTTCTACGAAATCCGGGTAGCCGGTCTGCTGCAATTGCACGAGTCGGGGGCCAATCCCAGTCGTCCCGACGGCCTAACCCCCGCCGAACAACTCAAGCGCATCACCCGACAAGCTCACGAGCAAGTCGCCGAACAGTACCGCTGCTGGAACGAGGACCTCATCCCGGCCCTAGCCGCCGAGGGCATCTACTTCTGGGAGGCGCGCCGACTCAAAGACGAGCACCTCGACTTCGTGCGCCAGTACTGGGAGGAAGAACTCGAACCGATCCTCACGCCCATCGTCGTCGATCCGGCCCACCCCTTCCCCCACGTGATCAACAAGGCTCTGTGCATCGGTGCCTTGCTCGAAGAACAGGGACAGACGATGATGGGCGTGGCGACCGTGCCGCGAGTACTACCGCGCATCTTGCGCCTGCCCGACCAAGGCGATGGCCTCCATTTTGTGACCTTGGCCGGGATCATGGACTTGCAAGTCAACGAACTGTTCTTCGGCTACGAAGTCATCGGCTCGGCCCCATTCCGCATCACCCGCAACAGCGAGCTGTACGTCAACGAAGAAGACGCCGACAACTTGCTGGAAGAAATCGAAGAGCAGGTCACCAAACAGCGCCAAGCCGATGCCGTGCGGCTAGAGATCGCTCCGGGCGCACCCGACCAGCTAGTATCGCTTTTGCAACAGCAGTTCGATCTCGACGACAGCCTAGTCTTTCGGGTCAATGGGCCGGTCAACCTCCATCGGGTTATGACCCTTTACGGCCTCGTCTCGCGCCCCGCCCTCAAGGACTCCCCCTTCACACCCGTCGAGCGCGATTTTCCCGCAGACCCCGATGCCTTCTTCGACTTCATCCGCGCCGGCGATATTCTCCTGCATCACCCCTACGAGTCGTTTTCTACGGTGATCGACTTCATTCGCATGGCGGCCAACGACCCCAAAGTGCTGGCCATCAAACAGACCATCTACCGCACGGGCGACGATTCAGAGGTGGGGCAGGCGCTCATCGACGCGGCCGAGCGCGGCAAGGAAGTGACCGTGCTCGTCGAGCTAAAGGCCCGCGGCGACGAAGCAGCCAACATCGAATGGGCCAAGCGCCTCGAAGACAGCGGCATCCACGTGATCTATGGCATCATGGGCCTGAAGACCCATTGCAAGCTCTCCATGCTGGTGCGGCGCGATCAAGATCGCCTGCGCCGCTATGCCCACTTGGGCACCGGCAATTACAACCACACCACCGCGCGGCTCTACACGGATCTGGGGCTGATTACCGCCGAGCCAACAATCACCGCGGAGGTGGCCGAGGTTTTCAACATGCTCACCGCCCACAGCCGCATCAGTCAATTTGAAAAATTGCTAGTCGCGCCCTCCGGGCTAATGCAGGGTATGCTCGACCGCATCGAGCGCGAAAGCGAACACGCCCGCGCTGATCGGCCGGCTGCCATTATCGCCAAGATGAACGGCCTCATGGACCCGGCGATCATCAAGGCCCTGTACGCGGCCTCGCAGGCTGGCGTCGAAATCGATCTGATCGTGCGCGGCATTTGCTGCTTGCGCGCCGGCCTCGACGGCATCAGCGAAAACATCCGCGTGTACAGCATCATTGGCCGCTTCTTAGAGCACAGCCGCGTCTTTTACTTTGCCAACGGCGGCGACGAAGAAGTCTGGCTCGGCAGCGCAGACTGGATGAATCGCAACCTGCGCGCCCGGGTCGAGGTCGTCTTCCCCATCTTGGACCAAAGCCTGAAGCAGCGCGTCTATCGCGAGCTGCTCGCATTCGCGCTGGCTGACCGCGCCAAATCTCGGCAGATGCGCCCAGACGGCACGTACGTCCGCCGCCAACCCGAGTGCGATGCCCCGGGCCACAGCATGCAGGATCTGCTCATGCACACGGCCCTTGGCGAGGATATCGACGTCTTAGACGCATCTATGTCGAACCTGTAGGGGGCGGTTTGCAAACCGCCCCTTACCCGGCGCATTCAGGCGGCGGAATTTTAAAAGCAACCACAAGGCGCAACATCAGTCAGAGAACAGGAACCCGACGCCCGACCATTGCGTTCTGTAAGGGCGACCGGCCCCCTACCAATTAAAAGAAAGAGACTCAATGCACGACCTGCTCGCAGAAATCAATTCGCCAATTTTAGACGACATCCACCGCATCGGCATCGTTTTGGCGGCTGGCCACGGTATGCGCATCCGCTCGGAAACCTCCAAGATGCTGCACGAAATTTGGGGCCAGCCGACAGCCGTGCGCGTGGCCCGCGCCGTGCAAGAGGGCCTCGACAGCCCCAATCAGGTCATCGTCGTGGGCATCAAGGGCGCGGACGTCGCCCGCGCAGCCGGCCCCCAACCGGGGCGTCTTTTCGCGTACCAAGAAAACCCAGTCCTCGGCCAGCCAGCCGGAACCGGCGACGCCGTGCGCGTCGGCCTCCAAGCCTTTCCCGCAGCGGCTGCCGACCGCGACGTGTACATCTTTTTAGGGGACATGGGGCTGTTGACCGGGCAGGTAGTAGCTCAATTCCGCGCCAGCTTTGAAAACGCCGACTGCGACATGATGGTGCTCACCGGCCTGTACAGCGGCCCGGCCGAGACCAACTCCTATGGCCGCATCGTGCGCGTGCCAGCCACCGACGCCTCGGGGCAGTCAGCGGGCGCAGACCGCGACAAGGTCATTGAGATCAGGGAGCACAAGGACATCCTCAGCCTCGACGCAGCAACGCCCTACGAAGCCGCTTATAACGGCCGCACCTACGCCTTCACGCGCCAAGAACTGTTGGAAACACGCGAGATCAACACCGGCGTCGTCGCCTTCAGAGAACATGCGCTGCGCACGTACATCCAGCACCTCAACACCGACAATGCCCAAGGCGAGTTACTGCTGACCGACCTGGTGCAAATTTTCAATCAGCACCAACTCGTAGTGCGGGCCGCCACAGCCGACAGCGAAGAAGAGCTCCTCGCCTTCAACGTCAAAAGCGTCTGGCGTCAGATGGAGGCCATAGCTCGCCGCTGGGCCTACGACAAACTCAAGGACACCATCACCATTGCCGACGAGGAGGACTTCTTCATCGCCGACGAGGTCATCGAGCAGATACTCAACATGGACGCGGAGTGCGGCCCCTTGGACATCGTCATCGGCAAGGGCACCTACATCGGCCCCGAGGTCCAACTCAACCGTCGAGTCACCATCGGCGACCGCAGCCATCTGAGCGGGCACGTAGTGTTAGGCGAGGGGGTCCAAATCGGCGTCGGCGTCGAACTAAGCACGTACCCATGTCAAACCCTCGCTCTTGACGACGAGGTCGAAGTACTCAGTCGCAATATCATCAAGGGAAACCTGCGGATTGGCGTGCACAGCCGCATCGAATCGGGCGTGCTCCTGACCGGCAGCGACGAGCATCCCATGCGCGTGGGCGAGCGCGTAACCATCAAAGGCACCAGCTACCTCTACGGCTGCCAAATCGACGACGACCTGCTCATCGAGCACTCGGTCATCAAGTGCAAACGAGTCGAACAGGTGCGCCGCCGCGACGGCACCATCCAACCCGTCCGCTATGTCCTGCCTCAGCCCGAGGGCCTCGACTCCATCGCCGACCTATGAGCGCTCGGCTCCCATAGCCGCGAGCAGCGACTTGGCAACCTTGCAGACCATCGTATAGGCTGGGTCGTACACATTCCCCATATCGTATTCCACGCACTGCCCCAAGAGCGCGTGGGCGCTCAACTCGCTGAGGCCGTAGTCCTCGGTAAGCCAGTTGATCAGTTCGCTGGTGGCGTGTTGCACGCATTGGTCTAAAGGACGCGCATTGCCGACCGCGAGAATGTGCGTGTCGTTTTCAGCGCGGGGCCAGCCGATCTGCTTTCCTTTGATCACATCCACGCTAAACGTCGTGTCGAAGGAGATTTCCACGCCCGTGCCGACGATCTCGCCGTCGCCTTGGACGGCGTGCCCGTCGCCTAGGTGGAAGAGCGCCCCCGGAGCCTCGACCGGCAAATAGACGGTCACGCCGGTGACAAAGCCCCGGTAGTCCATGTTGCCGCCGTGGGTCGCAGAGGTCGCCGTGGAAATGGCCTGACCGCGCGGCGGGGCCACCCCGAAACATCCTACCATCGGGTTGAGGGGCAACACCACGCCCGGCAGGACATCCGGCTGCGTTGTCGTACCGGCCGCTAGGTCAATCGGCCACCGGAGTGGCTGATCTTCGCGCTTAATCCCGGTCGTAAAACCCGGGTCCAGCACATTGGGCGCGATTGCCCAACCCGTCCAGCCCCAGTCGCGGTTGGGATAGAGTTTGTCGAAGTGAACCACCAAGGTGTCGCCCGGCTCGGCTCCCTCTATGTAGAAAGGACCCGTCATCGGGTTCCCGCGCTCAGCGACCCGCTCGCCGTGTTGGTCCTGGCCGCGGGCGTCAACGGTCGTGGTAGAAACCGTATCGCCGGGGGCAATAGCCAGCACGGGCTCGTGCCAGCCGATGGTTGTGTGGTAGTGAGTTGGGGTGAATTCGTGATGAGCCATAAGACCTCGCAGAAGATGTGGAGTGCATGGAAAAACTGTTAGCTAAGAGCGTGCAAAGCTACTCAAATTTCCAAAGCGGAAAAAGGCGACAGAAAAAACGCCGCTAGGTCGCCCCGGGCCTCAGCCCGTTCTAGCACCTCAATTTCCGCGCCCAACTCGTCGGCAATCCACACCCGCACGTCCGCATCCTCCACAGTATCTTCCAAGTGCCCGACGAACTGGTCCAACACCTGCCGACGCACGTGAGGACACAGCCCACCCGCGTCAAAACATTCAGCGCAAAAGCGCGACACGTGCTCCTTTTTGGCCACTAGTTCGGCGCGCCCCAGCGCCAACGCCAAAATGACGCGATGCAGCACGCCAGCGAAATCCACATCCACCTGTTCAAGTAAAGCGGCCACCGACGGCTGCGGCAACGAGCGCACAAAGGCCACCTTGCCGGTTAGCTCTTGCAGCATTTGGCCATCGGCGCGCAGGTCAATGGCACTGGGGCCGGTCCACATCTCGGGCACGAGCTTTGCCAAGGCTTCGACTTTAGGCTGCAGACCGGGCCAAAAGCCCAACTCGGAACAGCCGGCCAAGGCGCGGGCTTGCTGGCGCATTTCTTTCAATCGCTGGAAAGCGCGCTCCCAGCCCTGCTTGTAGAGCGCGTCAAACGAGTCGCTGACCAGCTTGGCGGCGGCGGCGTTGAGGTCGCCGCCGCTTGCCTCCTCCAGCGCCAAGTCCATGCACGCCAAGCCCTGCTCCATGCCTTGGCGCAACTGGCCGCGGCCAAGGGCGATGCCAGTGCGGTTGCGCTGGGCAAAACCCAACCCGCGGATCCGCAGATAAGCCTGCAGTGAATCCATAAAGCGCGGCGGCAACTGCTCGTATTCGAGGCCCGCAGCAACCACTTGGCCAATGAAACTATTGTGGTCGAGCGGGACTTGGTTGAGATCGACGCGCGCTAGCCGGCTCACGAGGCCCCTCCGCTGGCCCGTTCCCAAGCGCCGCGCAGCACCTTTGCCAGCAACTCAGGTGCGGCTTGGTGCAAGGCGTGGATGACCTCGCTGATCTCCGGGTCGTTGATCGGCGGCAACATTACCGCTTGGCCCGATTCCGACAGCAGGCTGAAACCCGAAACAGTACCCCAATCCGGCAGTCCCCCGACTTGAGCGTGCATGTCAATGCTATCGACCTTGTCGAGGAAGGCGTCCTCTAACAGGCTCTGATCCACCTTGTACAAGAGCGCGGCGCGCTTGCTGTGATCGTCTAGCGCCGCGACCGCTTCGAGCCATTCCCACGACACCTTGGTGCGGTTGCCGTGAAAGTAAACCGGATCGAGCGTGTCTTCTACCGCGCGCGCAAACGACTCCGCGGACATGGTTTGCAACAGCGCGGTGTTAAACCTCGCCAGTTTGTACTCGCCGGGGGCGACCAACTCGGCAATGATCTCCGACGGCAGCTTATCGACGACAGCAGGCAAGTACCCCGGGCGCCCCTTGGCGTCCATGCCGGTCAGCGAGAGCACCTCCTCGGGGTTTTCGTCTATGGCCACCAGCGCGGCTTGTTCCTCCACCGCCTGCGCCCTAAGCAGCGCACGGGCCTCGTCGGCACGCCCTTCGCGCAGCATCTGGCGCAAAGTGACGTTCTTGGCGATCAATTCTCCCAGATCGCCCGACCACTCCCCTAGCACCACCTGGTCGCCCTGCACTTGCAGAGCATCGTTCTCGTGCTGGGACATCGGTCCTCCTGTGTGGAATGAATTGGATGGGGCGGTCTTAAGGTAAATCAGGCGGTAGATCGCGTCAATAAAAATTTGTTCTAACTCATTATTTATATTATACTTAAATAATATTTTTTGACATATTCTTTCTTTTTTCGTATATTATATAGCACGTTAAGCGCGGGGCCTGTGGTCCGGCGCTTTTTTGTATGGACAAGCCATTTGACGAGAAATGCGTCGATTAGTAGCGCAGTGCTAGGTTCTGCCCTATATTGTCCCTTGCGTTCCCCCAGCCTCCTTGGGGCTGGGCTTCTTCATTCTATTTTCTGTCAGAGAGCGCGCCCATGAATTACGATATCGGCGACTTGCTCAATAGTTGGGAATTCAAGCCCGACGAGTTCCTCGCCCGGCGCATCCGCACCAGCAAGGGCGAGGAAAAACTTCAGATTCGCATCGACATGGGGCTTCTTCAACTCGAATTGGCTGGCCGCCCCGACGGCCAACAACCGCACGGCTGCCCCTCGCTGCTCGACTACTACCAAGACCTCATCGAATCGCGCGACACCCCGGAAGGCTTCGTGCTAAACGAGGACGAGTGCGAAGAACTCTTCCAAGAGGCATGGCAGTACTACCACCGCTACTTGAGTCTGTTCAACCTAGAGGACTACGAAGGAGTCGTCACCGATACTGAGCACACCCTACAGATTTTTGAATTGGTCGATCAGTGCGCGCCCAATGACGAGATCCGCTGGTACTTTGAGCAGTACTACCCACACGCAATTATGATGCAGACCCGAGCGCACGCCATGCTAGCGCTGCAAAGCGACGACTATCCAACAGCCATGCGCGCCGTGCAAGAAGGCATTGCCCACATTGAGAGCTTTGTCGAAGAATGGGAATCCGAGCTAGAAGAGGATTTGCCCGAGATTTCCTTTTTGCGCGAATGGTACGAGGAATTAGAGCAGGAGCGCCCGCTGTCCGAGCGCGAAAAATTAGAGCGCGATCTACAGACGGCCGTGGAAGCGGACAACTTTGAGGAAGCCGCGCGGCTCCGCGACCAGATCCAGACCTTGTGGCCGACGCCGCAGCACCTCCACCGCCCCAAGCACTGAGCTGTCATCCCAGCCCCAACACGTCTCCCATCGAGTACATCCCCGGCGCGGCCTGCGCTGCAAAGCGCGCGGCGCGCAGCGCACCCAAAGCAAAGGAATCGCGGCTCGTAGCGCGGTGCTGCAGTTCGAGGCACTCGCCTGGGGCTGCGTAGAGCACCGTGTGTTCGCCCGCCAAGTCGCCGGCGCGGATCGCGTGCATGCCAATCTCTTGGCGAGAGCGCTCGCCGACCACGCCCGACCGCCCGTGTACCGCCACCTCGCGCAAGTTGCGGCCCAATCCATCCGCGGCCCGCTCGGCCAGCGTCAGCGCCGACCCAGAAGGTGCATCGACCTTGTGCCGGTGATGAGCCTCAATGACTTCCACATCGTAGTCGTCGCCCAAAATCCGCGCCGCTTCTTCGACCAGCTTGAAGAGCACGTTCATAGCCGTGCTGAAATTCGACGCAAACACGCAGGTAATGTCCGCCACCGTCCGCTCGAATTCCGCGAGTTGCTCCGGGGTAAAACCCGTAGTCCCCACCACCATCGGCACCCCGCGCACCGCGCAGAGGGCCGCGTCTTCAAGGGTCGCCTCCGGGGTCGTGAAATTGACGACGACCTGGTCGGGTTCGACAATGCCCGACAGCGTGTCGCTGACCGTTAGGCCCAAGTGTCGGGCACCGACGATCTCGCCGATGTCGCGCCCCACCGCCTCGTGGTCCGGGCGCTCCTTGCCGCCGCACAGTTCCAAATCAGCAGCCGTCAAAGTCAAGTGAGCCAGCCGTTGCCCCATGCGCCCGGCCACCCCGCAGATTACAATTTTGGTCATCGCTCTATCCTCGCTTAATACGATGGATACACCACGCGCTCGACCAGCGAGTCGTCGTGCAGACGCGCTTCCACATCCACCCCGAAAAACTCGGCGACCGGCGCAAAAGCTGTGGGGTCGTTGGCTGCTACTTGGCGCGCGGCGTCCAGCACCACTTGCACACCCGCGTGCGTCATCTTGCCCAGCGGCTGCCGCACCGGCCCGGCCGGCATGCCGAGAATATTCATCAGCGTCTTGACTGGCACGGGGTTGCGCGCCTTGCACTCGACCGGGCCATAAGCACTCTGTTCGGTGGTCGCAACGCCGACGATGCCAAAAAGCGGTGCCAGCTTCTCCGCCAAACTATCGGCCTCGTCCTCCTCGCCGGCGTTGAGCAATTCGGTGAGCCGCTGGATGGGACCCGGAATGACGTTGGACATCACCGAGATCACGCCAGCGGCCCGGATATCCGCGCTCTTCATCATCGCCACGGTCTTGTCGTCGTCGCCCGAGAGGATGGTAAAATCGTCGCCGCAGAGTCGGCGCGTCTTGGCCATGTTGTCCAAGTCGCCGGTCGCCTCTTTGACTTGGGCCACGTTGGGATATTGGTGGGCGAGGATGGCCAAATCTTCCACCTGCATCATGCAGCCCGTGCGTCCGGGGATGATGTAGGGAATGACCTGTACCTCGGGAAAGGCCCGCGCCACCGGCTCGACGTATTCGCGGCGGATCTCCAAGGAGCTAGGCCCATTGTAGTAGGGATCGACCAGCAGCACGGCGTCTGCACCAATGTGGGCGGCGTGCTCGCTGCCTTCCAGAGTCTCCTTGGTCGAGTTGCTGCCCGTGCCAGCAATCGATAGGGTGCGCCCTTTGGCCAGCGCGACCGTGCGCTCGATGACTTCGTTGTGTTCCTCCCACAACAGGGTCGGGCTCTCGCCAGTCGTTCCGACCGCGAGCACTGCTTGGATATTGTTGGCAATTTGGAATTCCACGAGTTGTTCCAAGCCGCCGTAGTCAATGCTGCCGTCTGCATTCATGGGCGTTACTAGGGCTGTACTACAACCTTTGAACATGGCCGATTTACCTCGCCTTGGCTTGTCAAAAATGGGTTGATTGGCGATTGTCTTTTTACCGCGATTGCCGAACATAATACGCCGCCCCAACTTTTGCAAATAGTCTCATCGAGGAGGAGCTATGCCCACGACAATCGACATGCGCTACGGATGCAATCCCCACCAAGCAGGAGCCCGCTGCTTTATGGCCGATGGCCGCGACCTACCCATCGAGCCGCTCAACGACGCCCCCAGCTACATCAACCTCATGGACGCGCTCAACGCTTGGCAGCTCGTCCGCGACCTCAAACATGCCCTCGGCCTGCCGGCTGCCACTTCGTTCAAACACGTCTCTCCGGCCGGTGCCGCCGTCGCCGCACCGCTCGACGAGGCCCTGAGCGCGTCCTACTTCGTCGCCGACCGCGACCTCAGTCCACTGGCCACGGCTTATGCCCGTGCACGCGGTGCCGACCGCCTCGCCTCCTTCGGCGACTGGATCGCCCTAAGCGACGTGGTCGATTTCCCTACGGCCGATCTCATCCGCGTCGAAGTCTCCGACGGGATCATCGCCCCCGGCTACGAGCCAGAGGCTTTAGAGATCTTAAAAAAGAAAAAGGGCGGCCAGTACCGCATCCTGCAAATCGATCCCGACTACGCGCCCGCCGCGACCGAGCAACGCGAGATATTCGGCGTCCAACTCGCGCAGCAACGCAATGACTTTATCCCCGACGACGCCTTTTTCCACAACGTCGTCACGGCCCGCAAGGACTTGTCGGCCAGTGCCCGCCGGGACCTAACAGTGGCGACCATCGCCCTCAAGTACACCCAATCCAACTCCGTGTGCCTAGCCTGCGACGGCCAAGTCATCGGCACGGGTGCCGGCCAGCAGTCACGCGTCCACTGCGTGCGCTTGGCCTGCGCCAAGGCCGACAACTGGTATCTGCGCCTGCACCCCAAAGTCTTGGGCATGAAATTCGCCAAGGGCCTCAAGCGCCCAGAAAAAATCAACGCCATCGACATCTATCTACAAGACGACGTCACTCCGACCGAACTCCGGGCATGGGAAGCCAACTTCCGCGAGGTACCAGAGCGGCTCAGCGCCGAGGAGAAGCGGGAATGGCTGGACCATCTCAAGGGCGTGGCGCTGAGTTCAGACGCCTTCTTCCCCTTCCGCGACAATATCGACCGAGCACAGCGTTCAGGCGTGGAGTACTTAGTCCAAGCTGGCGGCTCAACGCGGGACGATCTGGTAATTGAGGCGGCCAACGAATACGGAATGTTGATGATTAATTCGGGAGTGCGGCTTTTTCACCATTGAGGAATGTGTCTATCTTTGAAAAGGAGATCGCCCATCTATTTGAGACTTCTCTAGGGGGATTACCATGCTAAAGCGAATTCACATTGACAACTACAAGTGCCTCACCAACTTCGACCTGCGTTTCGGAGAACTGACGCTGCTGCTTGGAGTAAATGGATGCGGCAAGTCAGCCGTATTTGAGGTTGTGGGGAAACTGCGCGACTTTGTTCGCGGCGATGCACGGGTCGATGAATTGTTTCCCGCTGCTGACATCACGCACTGGAGCAAAAAGCTAGAACAACACTTTGAATTGGAAGTCGCCATACCCGGTGAAGTATGTCTTTACCGGCTTGTAATTGAACACAGCTTGGCAAAACGATCCGCACGAGTAATACGCGAAGAGCTCCTGTCCGATGACAAGCCACTCTTTACTTTTATAAACGGCGACGTACAACTCTACCGCGATGATCACAGCGAGGGGCCAAAATACTCTTTCGATTGGACGCAATCGGGTCTTGCACCAGTGGCCGAACGGCACGACAATACCCGCTTGTGTGCATTCCGAGATCAAGTCCGCCGTTTTGTGACGCTTTTTTTAGAGACGAAACGCATGAGGAGCGGTTCGGATTCCGACACCGATAGGCTCAGCGATAGCGGTGAGAATTTTGCGTCGTGGTATCAGGGACGCTTACAGGAGAATCCGCGCCGAATCTTTGAGGCGATGGATCACCTACGCGATGTTCTGCCCGGTTTCGTGGACTTGAGACTTGTGCAAAAAGGTAGTGATTACAGGGAACTGCAAGCCGAGTTTTCCCCGAATGCTGGAGAAACAGGCAATATCTATCGGTTTGACCAACTTTCAGATGGTCAGCGGGCATTAATCGTGATTCATTTGCTGCTCTTTGCCGATGATGCTGGGCGCACTTTGTTTTTGGATGAGCCGGACAACTATATAACCCTCCCGGAATTGCAACCTTGGCTCGCCGAGTTGGAGGATGGCTGTGGCGACACTCTGCCGCAGACTATATTGATCTCGCATCATCCAGAAGCGATTGATTTTCTCAATGACAAGGCGGTCTGGTTGGGGCGTGAACCGGAGAGTTATACGCGCATCTTGGATGTCAAAAACGACACGATGTTAAAAACATCCGAACTCTACGCTCAGGAGCTTGCACCATGACACAGACAAGCGAAAGCCTGTCCATCGCAATCAAGGACAGTGTTATTCACAGCCGCAAGGACACTATGAGCGGTATGCCTGTTTTCAAGGGAACCCGCGTAGTTGTAAAGAATCTCTTTGATTATCTAGCATCTGGGTATAGCCTGGATGTTTTCCTAGACGACTTCCCGTCAGTAAGCCGCGAGCAGGCGGTAAGGGCGCTTGAAATGGCGAAGGAGGCTCTGGAGAGTTACGCTTATGAGAGTGCTTCTTGATGAGTCGGTTCCATGGGCGTTGAGACACTATTTGCCCGGACGAGAGGTGCGGACGGTCAGGTCCTTCCAAGCAAACAGACCACAATAAGAATTCACTATGTCCACACTCCACAGTATCTCGATCAAAGGCTTTAAGAGCATTAGCCGTATTGAGAATTTGCCGCTTGGCCCAATCAATGTACTGATCGGTCCGAATGGCTCGGGCAAGTCGAACTTCATCGGCGTATTCTCCTTCCTCAATGCCATTAACTCACAGCATCTTCAACAATACGTCATTCGGGCTGGTGGGGCTGATAAGGTTCTGCACTACGGCTCTAAGGTAACAGAGGAGTTAATCGTTCGGCTCTCTTTTGAAGAGAAGAGCTACAAGTATGAGATCAGGCTGAAGGCAACGGACGCGGATGCGCTCTATGTGGACGCGCTCCGTATGGAATTAGAAGGTACCCAGTCGGAGCATCCTGGATATCAATCTGGACAATCTTTTGATAGTACATCTAGCGACGAAGTCGAACTTCCCTCATTGCCGGAAGCACCACAACTTGAGAATGACATAAAAAATCCTCTCGACAGTTGGCGTCTCTATCATTTCCACGACACGAGTTCTGGCTCGTCAATGAAGAAGACTGCCGACTTGAACGACAACCGTTTTTTTCGTCCCGACGGTGCCAATTTGGCCCCGTTTCTGTATTACTTGCGAGAGAAGCACGAGTCTTCGTATAGCCTGATCCGTCGTACCGTACAGAGAGTTGCGCCGTTTTTTGACGATTTTGCACTTGCGCCTCAACGGCTCAACGAGGACAAAATTCGCCTCGAATGGGGGCACAAGGGAACCGACGCTTACTTTGATGCCGCTTCGCTCTCGGATGGCTCTCTGCGGTTTATTGCACTGGCGACCCTGCTCCTCCAGCCGGAGTCACTTCGGCCCTCGGTCATTCTCTTAGACGAACCAGAGCTTGGCCTGCATCCCTACGCGATCACTATGTTGGCCTCCCTTCTCAAGCAGGCAGCGACCCAAACGCAGATCATTCTGGCGACTCAGTCGCCGTTTCTGCTTGATCACTTTGAGCCAGAGGATGTGCTCGTGGCCGACCGCGTAAACGGACAAACACAACTCACGCGGTTGGATACGCCTAGCCTAGAAACATGGTTGCAGGACTACAGCCTCGGCCAGTTGTGGGAGAAGAACGAGATCGGTGGTCGCCCAGCCCCAGAAGAATTGGAGTGAGTCGGTTACTCGTACATGTCGAGGGCGAAACCGAAGAGACCTTCGTAAACGAAGTGCTCAGCCCCTACTTGTATAATCGTGGCTACTCCGAAGTGAGTGCTCGCTTGATGGGGAACGCTCGCCAGCGCAGTCGCCGAGGCGGGATCAAGGGATGGGAGGAGGTGAGGAAGGATATATTGGGGCATCTCAAAGAAGATACTGAACGCCTTGTCACTACCATGGTGGATTACTACGGGCTACCGCAAACTTGGCCGGGAAGAAAGGCCGCGGGCAGGACTGTGTTCGCGCAGAAAGCAAAGACTGTTGAGGCTATGCTTTCGTTAGACATCAGCCAAGGGATGGGCGGTGCCTTCAACTCAGGCCGCTTCATTCCATACGTGATGATGCACGAATTCGAAGCCATGCTTTTCAGCGATTGTGAGGGATTCGGCCGCGGAATTGGCCGCGTGGATCTCGTCCCGCGCTTGCAGGCCATTCGCGACCAATTCGCCAGCCCGGAAGAGATCGACGATTCACCTGATACCGCACCCTCCAAGCGCATTGAGCACCTGATGCCTAATTACCAGAAGCCGCTGATGGGGAATTTAGCTGCCTTGGAAACCGGTATCCATGCTATCTGCCGCGAGTGTCCACATTTTGAGGAGTGGCTAGAACGCTTGGAACACTCGCTGGCGACTTCCGGCTAAACGGGAGAGTTGAGAATAACTATCTTGAAAACCTGTGATGAATTTCTTTTCTAAAATCAGAAAAAATCTTTTTTCGATCTTTCAGACCGCTCTCATCGGCCTGCTCGTCGTCTTAGTAGTGGTTTTTGTGGTCGTCATATTCCCCGAAAATCCCGAGTGGATTTTCAATCTTTTAGGAGTAGCTAAAAAAGGGGAACCAAAATACGAGGCTCTGAAATTCCTAGGTATCGGCATGGGTGGCGTGTTGGTCGCCCTGCAAGCCCTGATGTCCTACAAGCGCGCCAAGGCGATGGAGCAGACCGCAGAGGCGCAGGCCGACGCCGCGAAAGCTCAGGCCGATGCCGTAGTGAAAACCGAGCAGGGGCAGCGGCAGGATCGCCTGAAAAACGCCATTGAACACCTAGGGCATGAATCGGACTCTGTGCGCCTAGGCGGAGCCTATGAACTCTTCCATTTGGCGGAAGATACGGAAGATTTACGCCAGACGGTACTCGATATTCTCTGCGCCCATATCCGGCAGACGACGGGCGAAAGCGAGTATCGGAAAACGCACAAGTCGAAACCCTCGGAAGAAATCCAAAGCCTATTGACGCTGCTTTTCATACAGGAGCACGAGGTTTTCAAAGGTTGTCACATCAACTTGCAAGAAAGTTGGCTAAACAGGGCCGACCTTGCGAAAGCACACTTGAAGGGGGCTGATCTTCCCAAGGCGCACCTGCAAGGAGCCGATCTTTTCGGGGCGCATCTACAAGAAGCCCTTCTTTTTGGGGCGCACCTGCAAGGAGCCGATCTTTCCGACGCTCACCTGCAAGGAGCCAATCTTTCCGACGTCCACCTGCAAGGAGCCTTTCTCTTCGAGGCGCACCTGCAAGGGGCCGATCTTTCCAACGTCCACCTGCAAGGAGCCGATCTTTCCAACGTCCACCTGCAAGGAGCCCTTCTTTTCAGGGCTCATCTACAAAGGGCCAATCTTTCCGGGGCGCACCTGCAAGGGGCCGATCTTTCCAACGTCCACCCGCAAGGAGTCCAAAGTCAGGAACCGGATTACTTATCATTTTCACAACTTATGGAGAAATCAATTGGCAAAGAAAGCAATCTATCCGGCGTGATTTTCGCAGGCGGCTTGAACCAAAAAGACGTGGACTCCCTCGTCAAAGACTTGCCTGATGAAAAAGCAAATGAGTTGCGACAGAAACTGACTCTCCACATCGGCCAACCAGAAAGTAATCACCTGCCGGAAGACAGCGGCGCTATTACCGGCTCCTACACCCAAGAAGACGCCGAAAAATGGATCGCCGAATACGAGCAATCCATGTCAGAAGTCAGGGGGGATAATAGCTAATGCCGACCCTGAACTGGCTCACACGTGACGCCGACATCCACACCACTGCCCGCGTCCCCTATCGCCTGCTGGAAGAAGCTCCCGATCTTTCCACCGGCGACCCAGACGCCGGCAACATGCTCATCCAAGGCGACAATCTGGAAGCCCTCAAGGCACTGCTGCCGTTCTACGCTGGCCAAGTGAAGTGCATCTACATCGACCCGCCGTATAACACGCGCTCGGCCTTCGAGCACTACGACGACAATCTCGAACACAGCAAGTGGCTGGCGACGATGTGGCCGCGTCTTGAACTTTTGCGCGACTTGCTGTCGGAGGACGGATCGATTTGGGTGTCAATTGACGACAACGAGGCGCACTACCTCAAGGTCATTATGGACGAAGTATTCGGGCGGTCGAACTTCATTGACACGGTAATCTGGCGGAAGAACTATTCCCCAAAGTCCAGTGCGCGACACTTTTCCTCGGATCACGACTACATCTTAGTCTTTGCAAGAGATCCTGATTCCTTTCAGCCAAATCTGATGCCTCGCACAGAGAGACAAAACAAGGCTTATAAAAACCCAGATAACGATCCTCGCGGGCCGTGGAAAACAAGTGATCTTTCGGCTCGCAACCCATACAGCCTCGGCAAGTATTCTATTACGACTCCAAGCGGGCGCGTCATAGAAGGACCTCCCAAGGGCCGATATTGGGTAATCAAAAAAGAGAAGATGGAGGAATTACACGAAGACAACCGTATCTGGTGGGGAAAAAACCAAGATGCAATCCCGCAGATAAAGCGTTTTCTGTCAGAAGTTAAAGAAGGTAGAGTTCCACAGACTTTATGGTCGTATGAAGATGTTGGTCATACGCAGGACGCAAAAAAGGAAACTGTGAAGCTATTTGGCAATGAAGTTTTCGGAACTCCAAAACCCGAACGCCTCATTCAGCGCATCCTCCACATCGCCACCAACCCCGGCGACCCCGTCCTCGACTCCTTCCTCGGCTCTGGCACCACCGCCGCCGTCGCGCACAAGATGGACCGCCGCTACATCGGCATTGAAATGGGCGATCACGCCGTCAGCCATTGCGTCCCGCGCCTGAACAAAGTGATTGACGGCGAACAAGGCGGCATCTCCAAAAGCGTCGGCTGGCAGGGCGGCGGCGGCTTCCGCTTCTACCGCCTCGGCCCACCCGTATTCGACGAGGAAGGACATATCCGCTCCGACATTAGCTTTTCCGTACTCGCCGCTCACGTCTATTTCAGCGAAACCGGGCGTCCGTGGCGCGGTAACACCGCTTCCCCCTTCCTCGGCCTGCACGACGGTCACGCTTATGCCCTGCTGTACAACGGCATCCTCGGCGACAAAGGCAACGTCTTAACTCGTGTAACTCTCGCTGTTATTCGGGAAGAAATTGCACGCAAGGATGCCCATTTTTCCGGGCCGCTCACGATCTACGGTGAACAGTCGCGCTTGACGCCAGCGACGCTCGACCGAGAGGCCATCGTCTTCAAACAGACGCCCTACGACATCAAAGCCCGCACCTGACGTCGGACTCAAGCCCTTTGCACGGGTATTCAAGAAAAGGAGCGAGCAAATGACAACGGAACGAACCCCATTGGGTCGAGAAATCGAAACGGCGCTGAGAGAAGTGCTCGCCCACGTGCACGGTGAGATTGATCTTCCCTGCCGAAGCGTCATAGAGGAGACTAGCGAATCTGATTCATGCAACTAAAACAATATCAAGCCGACACCCTCTCCGTCCTACGCCGCTTCTTCGAGGAAGCGCGCATCGCCGGACCCAAAAACGCCTACGAAACCATAACCCAAGAGCCAGAGCAGACCGCGCGGCTCAGAGGCTATGCCGAATCTTACGTACCGCTAAAAGAATTGCCAGACGTTCCCTACGTCTGCCTGCGCCTACCCACCGGCGGCGGCAAAACCATCCTCGCCGCCCACGCCGTCTCCATCGCCCGCAATGCCTATATCGAAAAGGACTATCCACTGGTACTGTGGCTAGTGCCGACCAAAACCATCCGCCGACAGACGGTCGAAGCCCTGAAAAACACCCGTCACGCTTATCGGCAAGTGCTGGACGACGCTTTCGACGGCCGGATGCGCGTATTCGACATCGCCGACTTCACCCATATCCGGCCGCACGACCTGCGCGACCACTGCTGCATTGTAGTCGGCACCATTCAAACGCTGCGGGTGTCGAACACCGAAGGGCGCAAAGTGTACGCCCACAACGAAGAAATGGAACCGCACTTCTCCGGCGTCCGGGAAACTGCGCCGGGTTTGGAAAAGCTGGACAACAGCACCGTCAAATTCTCCTTCGCCAACCTGCTGCATCGGCACCGGCCCCTGATGATCGTAGATGAGGCGCACAACGCCGTCACCGGCCTGACGCGGGAAATGCAAGCGCGGGTCAACCCCTGCGCCATCGTCGAATTCACGGCGACCCCGCAGCGTAAGTCGAACATCCTGCACAGCGTCACCGCCCAAGAACTCAAGCGCGAAGAAATGATCAAACTGCCCATCATGCTTGCCGAGCACGACACTTGGCAAAACGCAGTGAACGGGGCCATTGCCACCTGTGCTTCACTTGCAGAGACGGCCAAGGACGATGCCGACTACATCCGTCCCATCGTCTTGTTCCAAGCGCAGCCGAAAAACCAAGAAGTAACGGTCGCCGCCCTGAAAGAGCACCTGATAGACATTGAGCAAATCCCGGAAAGCAAAATCGCCATCGCCACCGGCGACCAGCGCGAACTCGACGGCATCGACTTGTTCGACCGCACCTGCCCCATCGAATACGTCATTACGATCGAGGCACTCAAAGAAGGATGGGACTGCTCCTTCGCCTACATTTTCTGCTCCGTATCGCGCATCCAAAGCGCGACGGACGTGGAGCAATTACTCGGTCGCGTACTGCGGATGCCCTACGCCAAGCGGCGTCAAACTGCTGATCTCAACAAAGCCTACGCCTTCCTGTCCGAGCCGTCTTTTGGCGAGGCGGCGCGCGCCTTGGCCGACAAATTGGTGGACATGGGCTTTGAGGAAGACGAAGCCCTCGACAACATCGAGCCGGTGCAACGCACGCTCGACTTCCAGAGAGACTTGTTCAGTCCGCAGGAAAAGCCGGAGCCGGTATTCAGCTATACGACCCCGGCAACCCCAGAAATCCTGTCCGAACTCAAGGAAGCAGAGCACGAGGGGTTGCTAGTGCGCGAAACTGCTGAAGGCCAGGTTGAAATCGCACTTACCGGCTGGATTAATCAAGAGCATGAGAAGGTGATTTTGGAGGCATTGCCCGAGCAAGCGCGAAAAGATTTTGCCACTGCCGTTACCCAATACCGTACCTCAATCGAGGAGCAAATATCCCCCGCCGAACAAGGGCAGCCATTCAAAGTCCCACGTCTCATGTCGGAAATCCAAGGCACGTTAGAATTCGCCGATACGGACGTGTTCATGGAATACCACGACTGGTCCCTGCTCGATCATTCGCCGAAAATGGACGAACAGGAATTCACCATCCACGAGACGGCGCACAGCTTTGCAATAGACCTTGACGGCAATCGCATCACCTATCAGTTCGCCAGCGAAGAGGAGCAATTGGCGCTGGACATTGCCGTCGAAGGCTGGACCGCCGAAGCGCTCGTCCTATGGCTCGACCGGCAGGTGCGCCAGATGGACATTCACCAGAGCGAATTACTCAAATGGCTGCGCCAACTGGTCGATCACCTGCTCAACACACGCGGCGTGACCATCACCGCGCTGATGCGTTGTAAGTTCCTGCTCGCCAAGAAAATCGAAACCAAGATCGCGGCCATCCGCCAAAAGCAACGAAGCAGCGTCTATCAGCAGTACCTCCTGATGCCCGAGGCCAATACAACGATCTCGTTTGACGATGCCTTCACATTCACAGACAACATGTACTGGGATCAACGGCGCTATCGTGGGCGCTGGAAACCAAGCAAGCACTTTTTAGGCCCGGATCGCGTTCCCACCTTTGACGGAGCAGACGACGGCGAGGAAATGCAATGCGCTCAGGTCATCGATAGTCTGACGGCAGTGAAGTACTGGATTCGCAATGTAGCGCGCCATCCCAACTCGTTTTGGCTACCCACCGCAACGGACAAGTTTTACCCAGACTTTGTCGCCTTGCTAAACGACGGTCGTCTCCTCGTCGTCGAATACAAAGGCGCACATATCGCCGAAGGATCGGATACCAACGAGAAGCGGACCATTGGCGCTCTTTGGGAAAAGTCGAGCGACGGCAAGGGTCTGTTCATCATCGCGGAACAAATGATCGATGAGAAGGACGTGCGGCGGCAGTTACAGGAAAAAACCGAAGACTCTTAACTTAGAGCGACTCCCAATCTGCGCGGTCGATCAGTTGGGCTGGCGAACAATTATTCGGGGGAAGGGACATCCTCGTCAAGCAGTACTCGCACCCTGTGCCCTCAAGCGATCCAATCCATCGGACGAAAGGTCAAGGTACGATTCGATCTGCCAGCGTTCGACGCTAGGGAAATCAATCAAGAACTCTTCAATTGAATGATCAGCCTTGAGGTAGTCCACAAGTGTGTCAACTGGGACCCGCGTGCCAGCGAATACCAAATCGCCGCTGTGTACCTCTGGGTCCCGAGAAACTACTTTTCCGAGTTCAATCGCGTTGTGTCTCGCTTCTGCCATAGGATGACCTCGCTTCGATGGCGATAGCTGCTCGCTTGTCGTTAGCAACTATGTCATAGCTATACGAGCAAGATAACGATACACCTGAGATGAACAAGATTAAAACGGCTTCCGCGTCTCCGACAGCAACGCCCTCTCCCGCGCCGTGAGAATATGCCCAACAATCGCCTCCAGCCCCTCCCGATCCTTGATGCAAGCAAAAACCGTCGGCCCTTCGCCGCGCATCTTCTTGGCGTCGCGATCCATCACCCCCAGATCCGCCCCCACCATCTCGGCCAGATCAGTCTTGTTAATCACCAACAGATCCGACTGCGTCGTCCCCGGACCGCCCTTGCGCGGAATTTTGTCGCCGCCGGATACGTCGATGACGTACACCGAATAATCGACGAGCTCGCGGCTGAAATGAGCCGCCAAGTTGTCGCCGCCGCTTTCGACCAGCAGTAAGTCGATACCCCCGGCGAAACGGTCCATCAAATCTTCGAGCGCATTTAAATTCAGCGAAATATCCTCGCGGATCGCCGCGTGCGGACAGCCGCCGGTCTCGACGCCGACGATGCGCTCCTGTTCCAACGCCTCGTGCCGCAGCAGAAATTCGGCGTCCTCGCGGGTGAAGATGTCATTGGTGACCACCCCCAAGCTATACTCGTTGCGTAGCCTCTCGCACAAAGCCTGCAACAGCGCCGTCTTGCCGCTGCCAACCGGCCCACCAATCCCCACCGTAAAGGCGCGCTCGGTAAAGTCGCGGTGTAGGTTCGGACCTTCGCGCTCGGCAAAGAATCCGGGCGATTCAAACGGCTCGTGGGTGTGGTCGTGGTCGTGCCCCATACATCCCTCTCTGTCAACTTTGGAAAAGACGCGAATAGAGATCGTCGTGTACGCTCTGGGCAATGTCGAGCTGCGGCGCGCAACGCGTTGCTTGTGCGTACGGTCGGCCCGCGACCTCCGCCAGCAATTCCTCGCAATGCACATACAGGCCCAATTGCCGTCGCGTGGCCTCCATCGGCCCGACAATCCCGAGACGCACCGCAGCACTCATCTGATCCCTGAGCACTTGAAACATATAGAGCTGTTGGACATCAGCTTGTGCAAAGCCCGCAGCTTTCAACGCCAGCCCGAAAACCACCGTGTAGTGCGCGTGCGCCCGCCGCAAGTTTGCGAACTTAACCTCCGGGTACAAACCAGCCATCAGCCGCAACCAGTTCTTGCCCAAGATCAAACTCGCCCGACGCATCGCCGGAGCCGCAATCATCGCGTCGTAGAAATGCAACATTTCCGCCACGGCACCTTCGTCGGCTTCAGCATAACAAGAATGGATAAAGGGAATCTCGCCATAGGCCGCGGCCATCAGCGCCGAATGCACAAACTCTTCCAGCGCCCCCGGCGCATCCAATAAGCCCAACTGATAGGCCCCTTCCAAGCCATTGGAAAAGGCGTAGCCACCAGCCGGCAGCGCACTGTCGGCTAGGTGCATTAACGGGTAGAGGCGCTCCATTTAGAACAGGTGATACAGTTGCGCCAGTGGCAGTTTCTCCGCGGGTTCACAAGTAATCTCCTCGCCATCAACGTTCACCTTATAGGTCTCTGGATCAACCTCGATATTGGGCACCACGTCGTTGAGCCGCATATCGGCCTTGCCAATGTCGCGGCAGTGCTCAACGGGCACGACCTCTTTGGCCAACCCGTACTCCCCTACTCGCTCGTGCGAAGCCTGCGAGACAAAAGCCAGCGACGTAGGCCCAACCGCATTGCCATAGGACCCGAACATGGGACGCGGATACACAGGCTGCGGCGTAGGTATCGAAGCGTTGGCGTCGCCCATCTGCGCGTAAGCAATCACTCCACCTTTAATCACCAACTCGGGCTTGACGCCGAAAAAAGCGGGTTGCCACAGTACCAAATCAGCCAGCTTGCCCGTCTCCACCGAGCCGACCTGGGCCGAGAGTCCGTGGGCAATAGCTGGGTTGATGGTGTATTTGGCGACATAGCGCCGCACGCGATAGTTGTCAGCACCGCCCGCCTCCTCGCGCAACAGGCCCCGCTGCTGACGCATCTTGTGCGCCGTCTGCCAAGTCCGGCACACCACCTCCCCCACTCGACCCATCGCTTGGCTATCCGAAGCGATAATCGACAGCGCGCCCAAGTCGTGCAAAATATCTTCGGCGGCGATGGTCTCTTGGCGAATCCGGCTCTCGGCAAACGCCACGTCCTCGGGAATATTTTTGTCGAGATGGTGGCAGACCATCAGCATGTCCAAATGTTCGTCTATCGTATTGACCGTAAAGGGCCGCGTCGGGTTGGTCGAAGAGGGCAGCACATTGGCCTCGCCGCAAAGCCGCATAATATCGGGCGCGTGGCCGCCGCCCGCGCCTTCGGTGTGGTAGGTGTGAATCGTCCGCCCTTTGAAGGCCGCCCGCGACGCCTCGACAAAGCCCGACTCGTTGAGCGTGTCGGTGTGAATGCAGACCTGCACGTCGAATTCTTCGGCAACCGCCAAACACGCATCAATGGCCGCTGGCGTCGTGCCCCAGTCCTCGTGCAGCTTGAGACCGCAAGCCCCGGCCTCAACTTGCGCTGCCAATCCCGGACGCAACGACGAATTGCCCTTGCCCAAAAAGCCAAAATTGAGCGGCCAAGCATCGGCCGCCTGTAACATCATACGGATGTAAAAAGCTCCTGGAGTACAAGTGGTCGCATTCGTCCCAGTCGCCGGTCCGGTGCCACCCCCGAGCATCGTGGTGATGCCCGAGGCAATGGCCTCTTCAATTTGCTGCGGGCAGATAAAATGCACGTGCACGTCCAGCGCCCCAGCCGTCAAAATCAGCTTCTCCCCGGCCACCACTTCGGTAGTCGTACCGACGATCATCTGCTCGGCAACGCCCGGCATAATATCCGGGTTGCCTGCCTTGCCAATCCCGGCGATGCGCCCGTCCTTGACGCCAATGTCGGCTTTGTAAATGCCCGTGTAGTCGATCACCAGCGCATTGGTAATTACCAAGTCCAGCGCCTCTTTTTGGCTCGCGCCGCTCTGCTGCCCCATGCCGTCGCGCAGCACTTTGCCGCCGCCAAACTTGCACTCCTCGCCGTACACGGTGTAATCCTGCTCGACCTCGACAATCAAATCCGTGTCGCCTAGCCGCACCCGGTCGCCGGTGGTGGGACCGTACATATCCGCATAAGCGC